>Ga0256845_1000759_pt1 | contig 28251 bp, 25 predicted proteins | sample RiftiametaG_FD_189101 | JGI IMG/M metagenome (GOLD analysis project Ga0256845, IMG submission 189101) | Tube worm associated microbial communities from hydrothermal vent at the East Pacific Rise, Pacific Ocean - Riftia | ecosystem: Host-associated > Annelida > Integument > Unclassified ...
CTTATTCAAGCTGGATCGTCAATGCCTTAAAATCTGAAGGATATAAAGTTGATTACAGTTTAAATAGTTTAAAGGAAATAGATCGATTTTTTGAAGAGAACTCAAAGAACGGAAAGATTGTATCTGGTGGTTTACTAAGTGAAGACATGGGTGCCAGAATGTTCGGAATAGGATCTTATATTGGCGAAGTTATAAGAATTAACGCCGGTGGTGAATGGGTTGGTGATGATGCTGATCCAGAAGGGGAAATAGACATTCAATTTAAATTAATCAATGGTACAGTGATTTGGCCAATGCAAAGGGTAATGAAAAGGTTATTAAATGGGCCAGAAGATTCAATATATGGCTATGGTTATTATCTTATTACAATTGCTAGCAAATCATAATCGGGTAGCCGGAGTTTTCTAACCTCCAGCCCCAAAGCCGCGGCTTGTGCCTGCTCTGTTCCCATATTTTTTTAACCCCATTTAACTTGATCTAGATCACTTTTTTGTGCTAAATATTTTTCGAATAATATTTTAAACGGTCTCGAACATCATGATATGAGCATATAAAACAAATAGTTAGAATATTACTCGACCATTTTGTCACTCTTCGTCCAACATCGTCATTAATACCCGCTTTCGGTTGAATTTCAAAAATCATAGTGATAGCTTAGATAGACGTATTCGAACGAACGTTCGGGTTGTTTTTAATCAGTGAGTTTAATAACGGTGAATAGGAGAAACACAATGCTACCGATAAAGGCTTGGGGGAATTACTTTGTTGCGACAAACCAGCCGCAGGAGAGACGAGAATTCACCATTCGTTCGGTCGCTAATGATGAAGTGGTTATTGAGGTTGCAGGTTGTGGTCTTTGTCACACCGATCTGGGATTTATCTCTGGCGCTGTGCAAACCAAACATGAACTACCTCTTATTCTGGGTCACGAAATTAGCGGAAAAGTGGTTGCTGCTGGCGAGCAATATGCTTCGACCATTGGCAAAAATGTCATCGTACCGGCAGTATTACCTTGCGGTGAATGTGAGCTTTGTAATGCGGATCGCGATAATATCTGTCTGCATCAGCAAATGCCGGGTAATGATTTTCACGGAGGTTTTGCGACTCATATCAAACTACCCGCTCAGTTTATATGCGAGCTTCCTGATGATCTGGGCGAATTTAAACTGGCCCAGCTTTGTGTGATTGCCGACGCAATTACCACTCCTTATCAGTCTCTTTTACGCAGCGGTCTCAAAAAAGGTGACTTGGCAATCGTTATTGGGACTGGCGGTGTAGGTTTGTATATGGTGCAACATGCAAAAAATGCCGGCGCCACGGTCATTGCGCTAGAACTCAATCAAGGCAAACTCGATACCGCCCTTACTCAGGGAGCTGATTATGGAATTTGCACTCGTGATATGGATGGACGAGCGATCAAGAAACAGATCAGAGAATTTGTAAAACAAAATAATTTACCAAAAAACCAATGGAAAGTATTTGAAAATAGCGGTAGTACCGCTGGTCAGGAGGTTGCCTTTTCACTACTGAGCTTTGCGGGAACAATCGGCATAATTGGTTTTACCATGGATAAAGTAAATATTCGTTTATCCAATATTATGGCTTTTGATGCTGACGTATTTGGTAACTGGGGCTGTCGCCCCGCATATTACAAACCAGTGATTGAAGATGTTTTAAGTAAAAAAATAAACCTACTGGATAATATTGAGTGTTATCCGCTTTCCGAAATGAATGCCGTGCTTGAACAAGCCAAGGCTCACAAATTAGCCAAACGCGCAATCCTCACACCAGACTGATAGAAAGGCAGAGAAACCAATATGAAAAATCATCACATTGTCGAAAATTTTGAATATACCGATATCAAAGTTGAAAAACGCCCACTGCTTAATGCTAAAGGAGAGGTGGTTGAGGGTTTATATAACCGTTGGATTTTTCTAAACAATCCAACTCAATTTAATTCTTACACGACGCAAGCGGCAAAGGAAATTATTCTCGCTTTTCGCGAAGCCAGTTGTGATCGAAGTGTCGTCGCGGTGGTATTTACCGCCGTGGGTGATAAAGCTTTTTGTACCGGTGGAAACACCAAAGAATACGCCGAATATTACGCTGGCAATCCTCAAGAATATAAACAATACATGCGCCTATTTAACGATATGGTCACTGGTATTTTAACTTGCGATAAACCAGTAATTAATCGAGTCAACGGGATGCGGATTGGTGGCGGTCAGGAAATTGGTATGGCTTGTGATTATTCCATCGCAGCCGATACAGCTCGTTTTGGTCAGGCAGGACCTAAACATGGCTCAGCCCCTGACGGTGGCTCAACCGATTTCTTGCACTTGTATGTCGGCATTACCAATGCCATTGAGTCTTGCACATTGTGTGACCATTGGTCGGCGCATACCGCAGTGCATTTAGGTTTAATCAATAAAATCGTACCAGCAATGAAAAATCAAGATGGTGTATATATCGCCAACCCCTTTGTTTCGACTGAAATGGTTGATCACTGGGGCAACCCCGCTTACGGCGCTTTCAAGACCGGCAAGATAAAAGACGAAGCTAAAAAAATTGCCGCTAAATGCAGTATGGATTTATCTTTGTTAGATGAAGAATCCAATAAAATGGCCTATCGATTAGCCATGACCATGCCAGATTGTTTAGCTAAAACTTTAGAGTCACTGCGTAAGAAAAAATTAGAACATTGGCAGCAAAACTGCGAGACCAACCGTTCTTGGTTAGCGCTCAATATGATGACCGAAGCAAAGGCAGGATTTAGAGCCTTTAATGACGGTCCTAAGCATAATCGAGAAGTTGATTTTATCGGTCTCAGACGAGCTCTGGCAGAGGCGCGCCCTTGGGATGAATCATTGTTTGAAGAAATAAAACCTCATTAGATAAATGGATAAATAGATGAATTTTGAAACGGCCAATTTTGAGAATATAAGAATCGATGAATCCCATGGCGGACAAATCGCAACGATTACTCTCAACGCACCACCAGCAAATATTTTAAGTGCGGCGATGATGAGAGACATTAGTGATTTCTTCATCGAAGATAAAGATTGCCAATCCAGAAAACTAGTTGTTATTAAAGGCAGCGGCGAAAGCTTTTGTTTTGGTGCATCGGTTAAAGAACATAGAGCCGATCAAGTACAAGATATGTTACCGGGATTTCATAAAATGATTGCAAATATTATTTCTCACCCTGTAGCGACGATGGCGCAAGTGAGCGGTTTTTGCCTTGGTGGTGGATTTGAATTGGCATTGGCATGTAGCTTTATTTTTGCCGATGAAACTGCAAAATTTGCCGTGCCGGAAATTCAATTAGGCGTTTTTCCACCGGTCGCTGCTGCACTATTACCGATATTAGGTGGCGGCACTGTCACTAATGAGATGTTATTGACCGGACAAAAATTTAGCGCTCGATCGCTGGATACTTTAGGTATCGTGACCGAAGTTTCAGCCCACGGCGAATTGCAGCAAAATATTAATGTTTATATTGAAAAACGTTTGCTACCTAATAGCGCCTCTAGCCTTCGTTTTGCTCATCAGGCAGCACGCCTGACTTTAGTTAATCACTACCACTCAACCATCACCGCTTTAGAAAAGCTTTACCTTGATGAATTGATGTCTACTTTTGATGCCAACGAAGGTATCAACTCATTTCTAGAAAAACGTAAACCACAATGGAAGGATCATTAACCATGGGTATTGCCACATCAATGAAACAAAAAATTTCTCTCAACGAAAATAGAGGACTCGATGAGATCCTAGAAAAAAGTGCTAGGTTAATGGCTAGTAAAGGTTATCACGGAACATCTATGCGTGATTTAGCCCAAACCACTGGGCGAAGCTTATCCGGACTTTACCACTATTTTAGCAATAAACAGGAATTGCTTTATTTGATCAATTATCGCGGATTCGGCTCGTTAGTCGAAAGCGCACTTCAACTAATGACTGACGATTTCGATGCAGATCAACGGTTGAAAAAATTAATCTGGAACCATGTCAAATTTTTTAGCCTTCACCAGAGTGAAATGCGAGTGATGATGTTTGGTACTCACGAGATTGATAAGATACGTAGCAAAAATATTAGTGTGTTGAAACACCAATATTCTGATTATTTTAAATCAGTCGTTGCTGAATATATTTACCAGCACTCCGGTAAAAAATTGGATAAAAAACATCTAGATCGAAAAAGCTATTTATTGTTTGGCATGATGAACTGGGTTTATGGATGGTTTTCAACAGATGAACACGGAACAGTCGAAGAATTAGCCGAAGATATTTATATCACATTTACCAGCGGCTGCCTTCCACATAAAAAATAAGAGAGATGAATAAATGACTTTAACCACAAATAGCTGCGAGCAAGCGACAAAAAAAATTGAAACAATCATCAAACAATGTGAAGTGTTGCACGCTGACCTCGACTTAAATTATGTCAAACAATGGAAGCTGGATAATAACGCAAAAGCCATCGGTTATTTACCTGTGTATGTGCCACGTGAAATCATTCACGCCGCTGGTATGTTACCCGTTGGCATTATGGGCGGTGGCGACAATATAGAGATCATTCGTGGAGATGCTTATTTTCAATCTTATATTTGTCATATTCCACGTTCAGTCATTGAGCTTGGTGTTGCCGGAAAACTGGATTGCTTGGATGGTGTTTTATTCCCAGCTATTTGTGATGTCATTCGTAATCTTTCGGGCATGTGGAAAATGTCGTTCAAAGATAAATATGTTAAATACGTTGATTTTCCACAAAATTTCGATCAGGCCGGGCGGATTTATTACCATAAAGAAATGATGCAAATGGTGAAAGATTTTGAACAGATGAATGACTGCGAAATGACTAACGAGGATCTCAATAACTCAATTGATCTTTACAATCAAAATCGTCGTGCAGTAAGAAAATTATACGATCTTCGCGCAGAAAAACCATATCTGGTTTTAACCATTGAACTTTATTTATTGATGAGAGCCTCTAACATTCTGGAAGTCACCGAACACACCAAGATGTTACAAGAATACATGCAACAAGTAGTTAAATTAGATAGACCGGTACGTGACCATGTACGAGTTGTGGTGACCGGCACTTTCTGTGAACAACCGCCATTGTCGTTGGTTCGCGCTTTAGAAAATAGTGGCTGCTTTATTGTTGATGATGACTGGGTGTTGACTAACCGCTATCAACTAAACGATACCCCGCAGTCCGACAATGCTCTGGCTTCAATTGTTGAGAGTTATTTGGCTGATACGGTTGCCACCGCTTCACGTTATGAAGAAGGAGACGATAAAGGCAAATTCCTAGTTGAACAAGTAAAAAGTAGAAATGCAGAGGGCGTTATTTTTGCTGCGCCTAGTTTTTGCGATCCAGCATTACTGGACCGCCCCATGGCACACAAAGTTTTAAAGGATACAAATATTCCTTTTACTTCGTTTAAGTACTCGGAAAATACCGGACAAATTCAGGTCATCAAGGAGCAGACCGGCACCTTCGCTGATTCGATTAAATTATGGGGGGCAGCATAATGAGTGAAGCATTAAAACAAAAGCCTGAAGTCTTAAAAGAAGAATCGATGATCATCCAAAAGAAGATGATCGGCGATCACTATGAACAACTCGCCAAGGCAAAAGAAAATGGTAAAAAAGTCGTCTATACCTTTGTGCCTGGAAATTTAAACGAACTGATCTACGCGTTTGGCATGCTACCGGTTCATCCGGAAGTTAACGCACTGCAATCAGGAATGCGCAAGAAAAGTGGCGACTATATTCAAGAAGCTGAAAAGAGCGGTCACTCCGAAGATGTCTGTACTTATGTCAAGTGCGATATCGGCATGATGAAAAAAGGCAATATTGGTCCAACTGGAGAAAAAATACCCGAACCGGATCTTTTATTATTAAGTTATACCGGTTGTTTTACTTTTATGAAATGGTTTGAACTTCTCAAGCAAGAATACAACTGTCCGGTGGTCATGTTACAAGTTCCCTATCAAGGAGATGGTGAAGTAACCGTTGCAATGCGCAGTTATATTGTGCAGCAACTACACGAAAAAGTGATCCCCGCGCTGGAACAGGTTTCTGGTAATAAGTTGGATATGGATAGATTAAAAACTTTGCTCGCATCGTCGGCACGCGCTGAAGATAATTTGGTCGATGTGTGGGAAAGCGCAAAGAATAAACCTTCCCCAATCGACGCCTATTTTGGCGGTGTTTTTTATATTGGTCCTATATTTACCGCTTTTCGGGGTTTACCTGAATGTGAAACTTATTATGAATCGCTCAAATCGGAAGTCAATTATCGTGTCGCTCACGGAATGGGACCCACCACTCCCGAAGGCGAACTGAGAGAACAAAAATATCGTATCGTGGTTGAAGGCCCACCCAATTGGACCAGTTTCCGAGAGTTCTGGAAAATATTTCATGATGAAGGCGTGGTGATGGTGGCATCTACCTACACCAAAGTGGGTGGTTTATATGAACGAGGATTTCGCCACGACCCAAGAAAACCTCTAGAAACGATGGCAGAGTATTGTCTCGGTTGTTATACCAATCGCAACTTGCCTTCTAGGATCGAGTTAATTGAGCAGTATATCGACGAATATGAAGCGGATGGTTTTTTAATCAATTCAATCAAAAGTTGTAACTCGTTTTCTGCTGGTCAACTAATGGTGATGAGAGAATTGGAAAAAAGAACCGGCCGAGCCGGCGCATTTATAGAATCCGATCTGGTGGATCCAAGATACTTTAGCGCCGCTAATATTAAGAATCGTCTCGAATCTTATTTCCAGATGATTGAAGCCAAACGTGCTGCTGTGTAAGGGAGAAGATGATGGATTGTTGTTATATTGGTATCGATTTAGGTTCAACCACCACCAAGGCAGTATTTCTTGATGAAAACGAAAATATCCTTGGGCGAGGGATCACCAACTCACGTAGTAATTATGAACTTGCCTGTCAGGTAGCCAGAGAAGAAGCTGAAATTAATACCCGTTTCAGCTTACTCAGGAAAAAACTGGAAACAGATGTAAAAATTGGAACCTATGCCAAGGCAATGATGGAACATTTATCAGTATTATATGCACTATCGCAACATCTAAAACAGTTACAGAGCTTAAAATTTCTTTGCGTAGAAACCGTTAAAAACTGGAATCACAGTAGAGAAAAAATTCCGCAATTCCTACAAGCCTTGGATGAAATGTTTACTTCAATGGAGGAGCAGGCTGTTGAGGATTTTGTTCCCGGCGCAGAAGTTCAATCCGATTTTTTTCGAGATATTGCCACCAGTTTATACCTCTCCCGAGCGGAAGTTTTGAGTAAAGAAAAACGGCTTTCTTTTGATCGTTTGGTTGGCATTTTTGACGCAGCAATTATCAAAGTCGAGAGTCGAAGCTTTGCTATTTTTTATGATGAATATCTTGATTTCGCCTGCCAAAAAGTTATCGCGATGTCAGAATTTGCTCCTTTCGAACAATCGATCACAAAAGCAGTAAAAGAAGCAGCAGAGAAAGAATTCAATGTATTAAATACAGTCGGCACCGGATATGGACGCTTAACGCTCCCCTTTGCTAAAGAACAAATTCGCTCAGAAATTTTATGTCACGGCTTAGGCGCACATTATATGTTTCCCAAAACTCGTACAGTACTAGATATTGGTGGTCAGGATACTAAAGCCATTCAGGTTGATGGCAATGGGATCGTATCCGCCTTTCAAATGAATGATCGCTGTGCAGCCGGTTGTGGACGTTACCTTGGGTATATAGCCGATGAAATGAATATGGGTGTTCATCAGCTAGGACCGTTAGCGATGCAGTCAACTAAACAAGTGAAAATAAATTCTACCTGTACCGTTTTTGCGGGTGCCGAATTACGCGAGCGCTTAGCCCTTGGCGAAAAGCGAGAGGATATTTTATCCGGGTTACATCGAGCTATTATTCTACGTGCGATGTCGCTATTGGCTCGATCCGGCGGCATAGATTCAGAATTTACCTTTACTGGTGGGGTTGCCCGTAATGAAGCCGCTACTTCGGCATTGAAAAAACTGGTTGAAGAAAATTACGGAAAAATGAAAATCAATATTAGTGCCGATAGCATTTTCACTGGGGCTATTGGTGCAGCGCTGTTTGCCAAACGTGACCCTAAAGGGATCATGGCAGATTTAGAAATTAGTAAACTTAAAAAAAAGAAACCAGTCAAAATGGGCGCGCGGATCGCATAAACGAACTGTCAAAAAATAGGAGTTAAGAAATATGTTTTACACCGTTGGTATTGACGTTGGTTGTGATTCAATCAAAACAACTTTAATGCAATTTGATCAAGATGGATCAAATCCCAGATTATTATTCGATGATCTAGATAAAATTCGTCGTCGTGATATCAAAGAAGTAATCCAGCATGCTTATGATCGGGTTTTATCCCATTTTAATTTGTCTCACAAAGATATCACTTATGTTGCCACCACTGGCGAAGGTGAAATGGTGGACTTTAGACGAGGGCATTTTTATTCAATGACGGCTCATGCTCGTGGCGCAATATTTTTAAATCCGGAGATCCGGGCGGTAGTTGATGGCGGTGCATTGCACGCCAAGGCGATGCAAATCGATGAGCGATCTAAAATACTCTCTTATAAAATGACCTCGCAATGCGCCTCCGGTTCAGGACAGTTTTTAGAAAATATCGCCCGTTATCTGGGGGTCGGTATTGATGATATTGGTGAGCTTTCGCAACAAGCAGATGAACCTGAAACGGTATCTGGTATATGTGCAGTGCTGGCAGAAACTGATGTCATCAATATGGTCAGTCGAGAAATCTCTACTGCTAATATTCTTAAAGGTATTCATTTATCGATGGCGAAACGATTGGTCAATTTATTGCGAATGACTAAGGCTAAGGGAGATGTTTTAGTGACTGGCGGTCTTTCTAAAAATGTTGGTTTTGTTGCTGCAATGCAAGAGTTAGCTGATCAGGACAAACGTCTTGATATTAATATTATGACTCACAAGGAGTCAGCCTTTGCCGGTGCCATCGGCGCGGCATTATGGGGTGCTTACCGACATATATTATTGCAAAATAAACCAGAGTGTCAAGTTGCGTAACGGTAGATAAAAAAGACTGCCGTAACTATTGCCGAGTAAAGTGAGCAGCCAAAAATTCATAGGTGCTAGGATGTTAAAAACTAAAACGTTAAAGAGCAATGCACAAACAATAGGATCCAGAATCGCACTTGGTCAACCAACGGCCAATATCGGAACTATGTTTATCAATAACCAAAGAAAATTTTCAAAAAAACCAGCATTCGCGCAAAGAGTCAAGGGTAAATATCAATACTGGAGTTGGCAACAATTAACTCAAGACATCTATAAACTAGCAAAATATCTTCTGGAATTAGATCTGACGATTGATAATACTTCAACCGATCAGTCAGCTAATTCGAGAGTGGCATTTATTGCTGGCAACCATTATCAACGCCTAGTATGTGAAATGGCAGTAATGAGTTGTGGCTTGGTCAGTGTCCCCATTTTTGCTGGATACCCCAAAGATTTGATGACTAAATTGCTCAATTTTTCCGATGTCGATTTGTTAATCAGCGACCTTCCACAAAAGATAGTCAGTTTAGATGAAGAATTCCTACCGCGCCATATTTTGATTTTAAATGATTTGAATTTATATGGCATGGACCAATCAAGAAACTGCGATCCCTATGAACAAGTGATGATCGATCCTTTATCGGATAAACAATTAACATTTGTTAAAAATAAATTTATTGAAATTGATCCCGAGCAATTGGCGCTAATCATGTACACCTCAGGAACCAGTGGATTTCCTAAAGGCGTTCAATTAAGTCATCAAAACTTAATGTCTCAACAAAAAGCATTGCAGGAATTATGGCAGCTAGGATCAGGAATGCGGTTTTTGTGTTATTTACCTTGGCATCACAGTTTTGGTGGACTCTTTGAACGTTTTTTTGCTTTGCACTCTGGAGGCTGTCTCGCTATTGATGACTCTTGTGGTAAAGATGTCGATCAACTTCTTAATAATTTTGCAGAAATCAAACCACATGTTTATTTTAGCGTACCCAAAATATATCAGGAAATCGTCGCTCGTATTTTGACATCAAAACAAGATAAAAAAGATTTTTTTCATGCCGAATTAAAATTTATTTTTACCGCTGCCGCACCATTGCCGTTAAGCATTTCAGATATATTTAAGAATAATCAAGTGCCCGTTATTGAAGGCTGGGGGCTAACCGAAACCTCGCCTTGTTGCACCTTGACCCATCTTTCTTTCGGAAAAGAAACGGATCTTAAACGTGTGTCTGGCGTTGTTGGCCACCCTATTCCCGGTGTTGAACTCACTTTGGGACAAGAGAATGAGATCATGGTACGAGGCATGAATGTGATGAGCGGTTATTTTAATAATCCAGAAGCAACAGCAAAAGCTTTTACTCAGGATGGATGGTTTAAAACTGGCGACATCGGTATGTTTACGCCCAATGGAGTAAAAATAATATCTCGCAAGGAACGCATGTTTAAATTGAATAATGGCGAAAAAATATTTCCGGCACAAATAGAAGACAGTGTGAATAATCATTGTAAATTTATTAAGTATTCTTTTGTATTTGGATCGGGCGAAAAAAAACCTTTTATTATTATGTTTCCTAATAGTGATCTGTTTACAACATCGCTGATTCAAAATTCAGGTGCTTCAGGTTGTGTTAATCCCAAAAATGCCAGCTGTCTCTCCAAGTGTCTGAGCAAATGTATAAAAGAGATAAATGATGCTAGGCCAGCAGGATTTGAACAGATTGAAAGGGCTTTAATCATAAACCGCGAATTATCCTTAGAAGCTAACGAATTAACACCATCTTTTAAGCTTATTCCAAGCAAGATTGAACAACATTATTTGGAATATATTAAGAAAGTCCAACAAGGAAAATATGATGAATTACCACATGATGCTTACGTTGTTCCATTGACTGTCAGAGAGTGTGAGAAAGCCTGATGGAACCACTATCCTATGGGGTGATTGGATTTGGACCGGTTGGAAGAGTCGTTGCCGCTCACTTGGCTCAAGCTAAATTTAGAGTATCGGTTTTAACCCACTGTTCCTCAGATTTGGAGATATTAAAATCGACTCCTCTGGTTATAAAGGGTGCGGCCAATGCCACCGCTCAGCTAACTCACTGTTACAGCAAACTCTCAGAGTTTATCGAATCCAAACCCGATGTAATCTACATCTGTACTAAAAGCACGGATTCGCGAGTTTTACTTGAAAATATTTTCAAATTAAATCCGCCACAAAAAACACTTTTTGTTTCTTGCCAGAATGGTCTCGACGTAGAAGAGCAGATCAGAGACGTTTTTGGTCGAAAACGAGCCTTAAGACAAGTATTGAATATGGGTTGCAGTATATCGGGACCGAATGAAGTAACGGTTAATTTTTTTATGCAACATTACATCTCCGATCTTCCTTTAGGAGCAATATACGCGCAACAGATTGCCAACGATTTAAGCAGTGCTCGTTTTCCCACTCAAGTTAAAACCGACTACCGAGTTGAAATATTCAAAAAGGCGATCCTTAATTCGTCACTCGGAACTTTATGTGCAGTAACCAGACAAACGATGAGCCATGTTATGCAGCGGCCGGATATGGTGTCATTGGTTAAACAGGTCGTTGTTGAAGGTATCGCTATTGCCCATGCGATGGATATTGCGATCCACGGTGATTTTGTTGAACAAGCCATGATTTATCTCAATAACGGCGGAGACCATAAACCTTCTATTTTGGTAGACGTTGAGAAAAAACGTAAAACCGAAAATGAGTATCTGTGTGGAAAGCTGAACGAATATGCACAAACATATGGTGTGAAATGTACCCTGATCCCGATCTTATCGGCCCTGATTAAAACGATTGAGAGCAAATATGATGCATGACTCTGACTTATCTTTAGCCAAACGATCTTTAAGCAATACGCCTTTAAGTAAAATAGGCGTTATTGGCGCTGGTACGATGGGATCGGCAATTGCACAACATTTTATAATGAAAGGATTACAAGTTATATTAATCGATCAGACTGATCACGACTTAACTTGTGGTGTCGATCATATTAAACAATCCTTGCTCGAAGCAAAGCACCGACGGATCATTTCTGAAGATCAATTTGACAACCTATTAGCTCACCTTAAAACTTCGACCAATCAAGCTGAATTAAGCGATTGCGATTTGATCGTTGAAGCCATATTTGAAAATTTAGCGGTTAAAAAAGCGCTTTTTTCCCAACTTGAAAAAATTATTTCACCCGATTGTATTTTAGCCAGTAATACTTCCTCGTTTCTGGTAACCGATATTGCAGCAAATTTAGAACATCCTCATAGATTGGTAGGGGTCCATTATTTTTACCATGCGGCAAAAAATAAATTGGTCGAAGTGATCGCAGGCGAAAAAACCTCAAAGGACATAGTTGTTAGGCTTATGGACTTTTACCGTTATATTGATAAAACACCCATTTTAGTGGGGGACGCCGCTGGTTTTGCCGTTAATCGTTTTTTTGTTCCCTGGTTAAATGAAGGAGTGAGATTACTTGAAGAAGGTTTTGGAAGTATTCAATTGATTGATCAAATAGCCTGTGAGGTATTTAGCGTTAGTATGGGACCTTTTGCGTTGATGAATGCCACTGGCGTACCAATCGCACAACATGCGGCTGAAGGGTTAGCCAATAAACTTGGTGCTTTTTATGCGCCTGCAGAATTATTGGTCAAGCAGGTTTCTTCAGGCAATCAGTGGCAACTGAATGATGAAAGGCTACTCGCCGGTGGAAGCAATAATCCAGCAGTAATAAAACAGCGTTTAATTGGTGCGACACTGGGGATTGCTGCACAAATGGTGAGTGAAGGCGTAGTGGATGCCACGTCTGCTGATCTCGGTGCTCGTTCCGGTTTGCGTTGGCCGAAAGGCCCGTTTGAGTTGATCGATCAATTTTCAAAGGAAACCGTCACAGAGATGGTGAGTCAGATATTTTCATCATGGGATATACCAATCCCCGAATGTTTAGTTTCTTTAGAAAAAAATAAAACGATCAAACTCAATTGGGTTACTCAACAAATTATTGGTAGTGCCGGGTTTATTCAATTTAACCTGCCGGATAGGATGAACCCGTTGGGCGAAGAAACAATGGATCAACTCGACCAATGCCTCACAAGGCTAAACAATAATGGAACAATCGACAAGATTTTTATTTTAGGCGAAGGCAAAGCTTTTATTGCCGGTGCAGATATAAAGTTTTTCTTAGATGCCATTGACGCAAACAAGTTAGATCACATTCAGTCTTTTACGGAATTTGCTCAGCTAGTTTTAAATAAGATCAGCACATCAAGCAAGACAACCTATGCCTATCTAGATGGTTTAGCCTTAGGGGGTGGTTTCGAACTAGCGCTCGCTTGTGATTATCGAATTGCAACTCCCAAAACAGTAATAGCATTTCCAGAAACAGGTATAGGCATTTATCCTGGACTTGGTGGAACTCAAAGAACTTCACGTTTAATAGGAGAAGGCCCCGCGAAGTATTTAATTGCAACCGGCCAGTTTATTAACGCTGATAAGGCTTATCAATTAGGATTAGTTGATGAAGTCATCGACCCGGTATTCAATATCAGGGAACTCGTTAATTATCGGCTTGAAAAAGCGCAGACAGGAATGAATAGAGATATTCTATCAGAATTTGATTTCAGTGATTTTGATGGAAGCCTAACCGCTCGGTCATTTGCAAACCCGAAGTTTAAAGCATGTGAAAAACTATTGTCTCGCAAAGCCCCTCTTGCGTTAAAAATGGCAATGAGTCTGGTCACCGAAGGGGCAAAAGTCTCACTTGAAAAAGGCTTAAACTTCGAGTTGGCAGGGCTTAAAACTATTTTTGCAAGTAAAGATGCGAAAACGGGCTTGTCGAGTATTTTGACTGGCCAAAAACCTAAATATGTAGGAGAGTAATAATGACTACGACAATCAAGGGTTTTCATTCTAAACAGTATGGCAGCGGCGCATTATTTGAAGATGTTTATATTGTTGATGGTAAACGTACCCCTTTTGGAAAATTAAATGGCAGCTTGTCGAGTGTGTCTCCAACTGATTTAGGTATTTTAGCCTCTCGTGCAGCTATCGAAAAATCAAACGTTGATGCGGCAGATATCGATCAGACTTTAGTGGCCAATATCGGTCTAGCGAGTGCAGATAGTTTTTTCTTACCAAGACATATATCGCTGTACGCTGGTGCTCCGGAGGCAAGCACGGCTTTATTAGCGCAGCGTATTTGTGGCTCTGGCATTGAAATTTTGGGTCAGGCTGCCGAACAAATTGCCATGGATAAAGCGGATTTAATTTTAACCTGCGGCACCGATACCATGAGTCGTTTTCCTTTAGCCTCTTTTACTTCTCGTCAGGGGTTTGCCTTAGGCCGACCTGACTTTATCGATCTTTTGTGGGAAGCGTTGAATGATACCGCTGCGGTGCCAATGGGAAAAACTGCCGACAATATCGCCTGCAACTACAACCTTAGCCGAGAACAAGTTGAACATTTTGCATTTAGAAGTCAGGAGCGATATGCCAGCGCCAAAAATGCCGGTTTTTTTGACGATGAAATTCTCCCTATTTCGGCAAAAGGTTCACTTGAACTAGAGGGTTTAAAACCAAGAAAATTCCGTCTTAATGGTCGTACCGATTGTGGCAATGATGAGCATCCAAGACAATCATCATTAGAAAAATTAGCGAGCTTACCTTATGTGTTTTCTGAACAAGGACCCACTACCGCTGGTACGGCTTCCGGTATTGTTGATGGAGCCGCATCGCTGTTAGTTGCATCGGGTGATTATGTGCGCACTTGTGGATTAAAACCACGGGGTAAAATAATGGGGTTTGTTAATGTCGGCGTAAAACCGGATTTAATGGGAATTGGACCAGTACCAGCCATCCAATCACTTTTGTCTCAAACCAAAATGTCAGTTAATGATATTGATCGTTATGAAATTAACGAAGCATTTGCCGCCCAATGTTTAGGTGTTGCAAAAGCTTTAAAATTGGACGAGAGCCAATTGAATGTTAACGGCGGTGCAATCGCACTTGGCCATCCTCTGGCGGCAACGGGTGTACGCTTGGCGTTAACTTGCCTTAGAACGTTACAACGTGACGACAAACAATTTGGTATTGCTTCAGCCTGTATTGGTGGTGGGCAGGGGATCGCCATGTTGTTAGAGCGTTGTTAATGGAGATTATGGGATGACCATGCAAGAATCAGTTGATTTGCAAACTACTTGCGATTTGCAAAACAAGGTTGCTTTGGTTACTGGTGCAGGCCAGGGAATTGGCGCTGCCATTATTAAGCGATTAGCAAGCGAAGGTTGCAAGTTGGTATTGGTCGATATAAGCGTAGAACGCTTAACCGAATTATCACATCAACTTGATCAGCAAGATGTGGACTACATGTCAATTAAGCTCGATGTTACTAATAAAAGTGCGGTTGAAAAATCGATTGCCGCTGTGATAGAAAATTGGGGCACAATCGATATTTTGATCAACAATGCGGGCATTATTCGTGATGGTTTTATCAGTAATATTTCGGAGCAGGATTGGGATAATGTGTTAGATGTGAATTTGAAAGCTGCCTTTTTTTGCTGCCAGTCGGTCTTTCCGGTGATGAAAAAAAAGCGGGCTGGAAAAATTATCAATATTGTATCCCGCGCGTGGCTCGGCAATATTGGACAGGCAAATTATTCAGCGAGCAAAGGGGGGCTGGTTAGCCTTACTCGAACCTTGGCGTTAGAATTTGCTCGTTACCAGATCAATGTTAACGCGGTAGCACCCGGTTTAATCGACACACCGATGACTCAAGGCATGCCGAAAGCCGCTAGAGAAAGGTTATTACAAATGCAACCGACAGGTAAAATGGGATGTGTTGAAGATATTGCCGCCGCAGTCAAGTTTTTAGCCTGTAATGAATCAGAGTTTATTACCGGGCAGGTTTTGCATGTCGATGGCGGAAAGAGTTGCGGACTATTATCCTTATGATGGTTAAAAATAGAGATTATTAAGTAATGAGTAAACAGCTAAAAATAGTAACCATTAAGGTTAATGGACACGATCGTTCTAAAGCGATTGTTAGCTCTATGACACTGTTAGAATTTCTGCGCGAAGAACTTGATATGACCGGTACCAAAAAAGGATGTGACCTTGGTGAGTGTGGTTGTTGCAGTGTTTTAATCGAAGGTAAACCGATGCTGTCCTGTTTAACGCTGGCACTTGAAGTTGTTGGAAAATCAGTCATCACCATTGAGGGGATCGCAGACGGATCTCAATTGCATCCGGTGCAGCAAGCGATGGTAGAGCAAGGAGCAATTCAATGCGGGTATTGCACCCCAGGCATGGTAATCAACGGAGTCGATTTAATCGAAAATAATCCTGACCCTACAAGTGATGAAATCAAACAATGTGTTTCCGCAACTATTTGTCGTTGTACCGGATATACCAAGATTGAAAAGGCCATGAAAGTGGCGATTAAGAAAAGCAGCGGTGTGAAATACTATCGGCGTACTGACAGCCTCTTTAAAAAGGAGGAAGTTCTATAATGGCTGATCATCAGAAAGCGGCCCGTCATAACGAGTATCAAGTCATTGGTAAACCGGTACCACAAATATTTTCTACTGAAAAAGTTACTGGCAAAGCGATCTATACCGACGACATTCGTCTGCATAATCCTCTTTATATTAAAATTTTACGCTCACCGCTGGCCAGTGCAAATTTGGTAAAAATTGATCTATCTACGGCACTAGCGGTAAACGGTGTTGTGAAAATTATTACCGGTGATGATTTTAAAAATACCTTTGGCGTTTTACCCATTAGTAAAGATGAACCGGCACTAGCTAAAAATGTTGTTCGTTATGTGGGTGAACCCATCATCGCCATAGCAGCAGAATCTGAAGCAATTGCCAATCAGGCGCTCGCTCTGATCAAAATTGAATATCAGCAAACACCATCCTGTTTGAACAAAAATAAAGCTCTTAAAAAAACTAACAATCCTATTCATCCAGAATTAGAGCGAGAAAATAATTTACATAAACGAGTGGGTCAAGAGTTTGGTGATATTGATAAAGGATTTGCCGAAGCAACGGTTTGCATCGAGAAAAAATTTGAATTTGCTGCGGTTACCCACGCATTCACCGAACCACACGCAACTCAAGTTGAAGTCGATGAAAAAGGGAATATTATCGTTTATTCTGCCACTCAAGTACCCCACTATCTACATTTAGCTTTAGCGGAAGTTCTTGAGATCCCTGAGCATAAAATCCGAGTCATTAAACCCCATCTTGGTGGAGGATTTGGCGGCAAAAGTGATCCTTTCCCCCATGAAATGATCGCCGCAAAACTGGCTCTTAAAACTGGACGCAATACTCGACTTACATTTTCACGAGAAGATGTCTTTTTTAGCCATCATGGAAGGCATCCAACTGAAATGAAAATGAAATTGGGATTTAATCCCACAATGGGGATCACCGCATTAACCGCAGATATATTGATCGATGGCGGTGCTTATGGCAGCTTTGGTATTGTGACCACTTATTATAATGGCGTTCTATTGCAAGGCCCTTATCCGGTTCCTAATTTTCGATTTGATTGTGATCGTGTTTACACCAACAAACCTATGTGTGGTGCTATGCGAGGTCATGGTGGAGTGAATCCTCGTTTTGCCAGTGAAACATTATTTGATATGGCCTGTGTGGCAACAAAAATCGATCCTTGCCAATCTCGAATTGACCTCATACACAAGGAAAATAGTTTAACCGTTAATGAATTTAGAATTACTTCTGTGGGATTAAAAAAGGGCCTAACAGCAGCAATGCAGCGTAGTCATTGGAAGGATAAATATGGAAAATTACCCCATGGTAAAGGAATAGGGGTAGCATGTGGGTTTTTTATCAGTGGTAGCGCTCTGCCCATCCACTGGAATAAATTACCTTCCTCTACGGTGAGGATGACGATCGAACAAGATGGCGCAGTCACTGTTTATTCGGGAGCTTCGGATATAGGCCAAGGAAGCGATACCCTTCTTGTATTAATGGCAGCAGAAGTGCTCGGTGTATCAATGGATAAAATTACTGTGATTACCGCAGATACCAAATTAACCCCGGTAGATTTAGGCAGTTATAGTTCGAGAGTGACTTTTATGATGGGCAATGCTGCGAGAAATGCGGCCATTAGAATGCGTCGTGTGCTGGCTGAAACGGCTTATGAGATGCTGGAAATGGAGGTGCCTCCTTATCCAGAAGTAGAACCTAATGATGACTATTTTAGACAAGGTGGACGCAAACCTGATTTCAAAAACGGCTTTTTGGGTGCAAACCCTGATTATGTTGATGACTTTATTTTTAGCAATGAAGTCATCCAATTAAAAGGGGATGGCCGACAGCTAGAATATATGGCTGTGATTAAAAAGGCATTGGAGAAGGACGGAATTTTGCAAACTCGTGGCACTTATAAAGCGCCCAAAATGGGCGGTCAATTTAAAGGGGCCGGAGCAGGTTTAAGTCCTAGCTATAGCTTTACCGCATTTATTACCGAAGTGACGGTTGACGCTGAAACGGGGTTTGTCAAAGTCGACAAAATTACCTGTGCGCACGATTGTGGTTTTCAGTTAAATCCGTTAGCGGTTGAAGGCCAGATCGAAGGCTGTATTCATATGGGATTGGGACAGGCTTTAATGGAAGAGGTGGTGCATGATAACGGCGCAGTGCAAAATCCTTCGTTTCTTGAGTACAAAATGTTGTCTGCATTTGAACAACCGGAAATTGATATAGTACCAACGCCCAGCGATGAAAATGAAGGACCCTTTGGTGCAAAGGAAGCGGGCGAAGGTGTATTAGCTCCGGTGATCCCATCTGTGGGTAACGCAATATTCGATGCGGTTGGCATTCGATTGACTCAGTTGCCAATGCGACCAGACAGAGTGCTTGCAGCGATCAACAAAGCGAGCAAAAAAAGTGAGGTGACTACATGAGCACTTTAATGACACCTTTTAAATTTGAAAAACCAACCAGTTTAAATCAAGTTTTTGATCTAGTTGCCAAGTTTCAAAAAAATAATCAACCATTTATTTTTGCCGCTGGCAATACCGATCTACTACCGATGTTTAAGAAGGGCATCAACCTACCAGATTACTTAATTTCGCTAACCGCACTTGATGAACTTCGTGGTATTTCAATGGTTGAAAAATCAGGTTTTCAACAAAACCGACTACGAGTTGGCGCGTTGACCCAGCTAACAGAGATCCTTCATAGTAAAAAGGTAAAAAAATATTTTCCTGAGCTGGCCCGAGTCGCCGGTTTAGTGGCAAGTCCACCAATTAGAAATCAAGCAACCATTGGTGGAAATTTATTGGTCGATAATCGCTGTATTTATATTAATCAGAACGAGAATAATCGCAGTTGTCACAGCCACTGTTTTAAAGCAAAAGGTGATGTGTGCCATTTAGTAAAGAGTGCAAAACTAGGAGATGAAACACTTTGTCAAGCTCGTTTTGTTTCAGATACTGCGGCAATTTTAATGTTATTAGACACCAATCTAATTTTACAAAATGTGAGTGGCACCCGGTGTATACCCATTAAAGAATTTTATCGCAAAGATGGTATTGAAAGTAGTCATCTCACAACCGGTGAGATCCTGATCGCTATCGAAATTCCGATCGATCAGAACAAACAGATCCACTATGAAAAATTAACCATCAGAAAAACGCTTGATTTTCCTTCGATCGGTGTCGCTATGTCAATGACCCCTAGTACTTTGAACAACTCCCATGAAAGAGACTTTGAAATGGAAATATCATTGATCGGCATTCAGACCTTACCGGGTTATCTTCGTTTTTCCAGCGTTGACTTTGAAAATATTAAAGATTTACTTGAACAAGCTTGTTCGCAAGCGAATCAATTTTCATTAATCTACCAACAGGATTTTTTCCCGCGAGCCTATCGCAAAAAAATGATAAAAGTATTTATTCGTCGTTGTTTTAAGAAATTGAGGGAAGTATGAAAGTAGCCGATAAAAAAGAGCCTGCTCTAAAACAGATCATGCGAGACTACTTTCTTGATCTCGACCAAGCAGCAAAAGACCCCGCTCGTAAAGTCGCTTGGTGTACTTCGGTGGGGCCCGCAGAAATTTTACGAGCGATGGGTTTTGAAGTTTTTTTCCCAGAAAATCATGGCGCGATGTTGGGCGCCACTCGACTTTGTATGGATACTATTCCCGTCGCCAATGCTGCCGGTTATTCGCCTGAAATTTGTAGTTATCTTACTTCTGATATCGGTGCATTTATGAAAAATATTACACCATTAACCAAAGCCTATGGGATCGAATCGATCCCAAAACCGGATGTATTGGTTTACAATACCAACCAGTGCAAAGATGTCATGCACTGGTTTGAATATTATGCCAAGCAATTTAACGCACCAATTTTTGGTATTCATCCACCCACTCATTTGCCACAAGTTAGCGAGGCTCACATTGAAGATGTTGTTGAGCAGTTTGAACACTTGATTGCATTTGTTGAATCAATCATGGGAACTAAAATGGATCCGACAAAATTAAATAGAACGGTCACTTTGTCAAAACAAGCGACTGACCTATGGGCCAAAGTTTTGGATACCGCTATGGCAAAACCCAGTCCATTAACATTTTTTGATGCAACCATTTATATGGGACCGATAGTTGTTCTCAGAGGAACGCAAATAGCCAAGGATTATTACCAATCACTGCTCAAAGAACTTAAACAAAAAGCAAACAATAAACAAGCCGCTATAAAAGACGAAAATAAGAGGATCTATTGGGAAGGCATGCCCATCTGGGGGCGACTAAGAGCAGTGTCGGATTTATTTAAACGCAACAATGTTTGTGTAGTCGCTTCAACCTATTGCAACAGTTGGATATTCAATGATTTTAATCCACAAGATTCGTTGGCTAGTATGGCAAAGGCTTACTTGCAAATATTTATTAACCGCAATGATGGATATAAACAATCTTATATTGAAAAATTAGTGAATGATTTTTCTATTGATGGGGTTATTTTTCATGCCGCAAAAACTTGTCCCAATAACAGTAATAGTTACTATAATTTACCCAAGTCGTTAAGAAAAAAAGGTATCCCAACGGTAAGTATTGAAGGAGATCTGTGTGATTTACGTTGTTATTCAGACGAACAATCAGTAACCGTTATTGAGGCATTTGTAGAAACACTGTAAAGATAGAGATAGTGAAGCTAAAAATCAATCTTAGAGTACAAAGTGAGCAGAGAAGATAAATTGATTATTGAGGATAAAAATCAAAGCTACTATTGGGGGATTGACTGCGGAAGTTCATCAATCAAAATTGTCGTGTGCGATAGCCAAGGAAATATTCTGCTGCGTAGAAAAAGAAAAACATTGTTTCCACTACAGAAACACATTAAACATGCGTTAGAAGGCGAAGATGATTTTTCTCCTTTTGAAGAAAATAGTAAGGATAAAATAACGATCAAAAAGAACCATAAAATAGCGGCTACTGGTTATGGGCGTCATCATATCGATTACATCAACACGGTTTTGACTGAAATAAAAGCGCATTTTCTTGGGGTGCAAAAACAGCTTAGTATTGAAGAAGCTTACACGATAATCGATATTGGTGGTCAGGATGCTAAGGTTATCTCTGTTGATTCAAACCGAGTTGACCAATTTACTATCAATAGAAAATGTGCCGCAGGGACTGGCGCCTTTATCGAGGAGCTGGGCCATCGATTAGAAGTACCAATGAGTCATATGACTCATTTAGCCGCTCGTCACGACAAGCAGTTAACTTTGAATAGTTACTGTACGGTGTTTTCTGCTCAAGAAGTCATTAAAATTTTAATGAATGGGGAAAAAGTAGAAAACCTGATTTATGCGCTTTATCGTTCAGTGGTAAAGCGTGTTTTAGAAATGACTTCGGTGAATACCAACATAGTTACTTTTTCAGGTGGAGTGATGAGCTTTCACCCAATGTTACTGGAGTTATTTGAACAACAATTGTCGGTAGCGGATCCAAGTATCGACAGAAAACTTATGGTAAGCCCAAATGCCCAATTTTGTGGTGCTCTTGGCGCAGCGATTCATGTTTTGTCGTGCAGTACAAAAGATGACCTTTTACAAACGATTGATGTTAAAAAAGAGGATTAAAAAATGGCTTATTTAATCACTGATGAATGTAACCTTTGTGATGCTTGTGTAGCAGAATGTCCAAATGAAGCAATCAACGAGGGTGACGAAATTTATAAAATTGATGCGCTTAAGTGTTCAGAATGTGTGGGGTTTTTTGACCAACCACAATGCGCTGAAGTTTGTCCAATGGAGTGCTGTGAAACCGACCCTGAATTTGAGGAAGATGAAGCTACTTTATTGACAAGAGCGAAAAGTATTCATCCCGATGAAGATTTTGACGAAAATGATTTACCCTCACATTTTCGTGCTTAGTTTTATTTTACAACATTAAGTAATGGTAGAGTGCCATGAGTGATATTGACAAAACCGATGCAGATAAACGAGTCAAAACAACCGACAATAAGTTAATCGAAGAGCTGACGATTAAATTTGCCGGTGACTCAGGTGATGGAATTCAGTTGACCGGGCAAAAATTTGCCGAGTTGGCGAGTAATGCCGGTGAGCAAGTAAAAACGATGCCAGATTTTCCGGCAGAAATTCGTTCTCCAACGGGCACCTTGGGTGGCGTATCTGGATTCCAGATCCGTACCGGTTCACAAGGTATTTATACTCATGGCGATCAACTAGATATGTTAGTGGTTATGAATCCTGCATCGTTAAAACGTAATTATGAAAACCTCAAAGAAAATGGCATCATTATCGTTAATCAGGACACCTTCACTGAAAAAAATCTACAAAAAGCGGAATATGATTTAGACCCTCTCAAAGATGGTTCTCTTGCTGCTTTTAGAGTATTTCCTGTACCCATCACCAAACTTACTATGCTGGCATTAAAAGGCATGGGACTATCCCGCAAAGAAATGGATCGCTGCAAAAACTTTTTTGCGCTTGGTTTGATTTGTTGGCTATTTCCAAGGCCAACCAGTGAAGTAGAACAATGGATTGAAAGCAAATTTAATAATAAGCCGTTATTGGCCAAAGCAAACTTCAAAGTCTTTCATGCTGGTTGGAACTATGGCGAGACCGAAGAATTATTTGCAACGAATTATCGAATCAAAAAATCTAAATCGAGAACATATCAAGAAGGCGCACGTTTTGTAACGGGTAATGCAGCGGTCGCGTTAGGTTTGGTCAAAGCGGCACGTAAAGCTGGAATTAAGTTATTTCTGGGCGGTTATCCCATTACCCCGGCAACAGAGGTTATGCAGGAATTACTTCGTTATCAAGACGAAGACGTGATTGTTTTTCAGGCAGAAGATGAGATTGCCGCGATTGGCGCCTCGCTAGGTTCATCTTTTACCGGCGCACTAGGTGCGACCGCTACATCTGGTCCCGGACTGGTTTTAATGGGCGAATTTATCAATCTTGCGGTGATGGCTGAACTTCCCTTGATTATTATCGATGTACAAAGAGCGGGACCATCAACGGGTGTTCCCACTAAGACGGAACAATCTGATCTATTTCAAGCCATGTGGGGTAGAAATGGGGAATCGCCAATCCCGGTTTTGGCCGCGACTACACCACAAGACTGCTTCGATATCACGGTTGAAGCTGCGAGAATAGCAATAAAATATATGACGCCAGTGATTGTGATGAGCGACCTTTATTTATCGGCTGGAGCTGAGGCCTGGGTTGAACCGAGTTATAACGATATTCCCGATATATGCCCTAACTTTGTTTCTGAACATGAAAAATTTGCCCCTTATCGCCGTGATCCGAAAACTCTGGCGAGATCTTGGGCAATTCCAGGCAAACCCGGAACCATTCACATAGTGGGAGGCCTTGAAAAAAAGGGTGATAGCGGTGCGGTTAGTTACGATCCGGACGACCATGAAAAGATGACCTATTTAAGAGCTAAAAAAATAGCCGGTATATCCAGTGATATTGCATTACCCGAAATTTTTGGTGATCAGAATGCTTCGATATTACTGGTAGGTTGGGGTAGCACTTATGGTGCCATTATGGAAGCAACAGAAGAATTGGTTGCCAAAGGACATAAAGTCGCCTGCACTCAGGTACGCCATATTAATCCTTTACCGGATGATTTTGGTGATTGTCTAACAAAATTTGAACATGTTTTAGTGCTGGAGAATAATCTAGGGCAATTCTATATGAAGTTACGTGCCGAATATCTACTTGACCTTAAAAAACTATGCAAAATTCAAGGGACACCGTTTAATGTGATTGAAATAACCTCTCATGTTGAAGCTATGTTAGCGGTGGATGGTGCAACCGTGGATAAAGAAACAGGAGAAAATCAATGAGCACTAAAGCCGATCCTATCATGTTCACCCGCCAAGATTTTTTATCTGACTGCGATCCTAAATGGTGCCCGGGTTGTGGCTGTTTTGCCATATTACGCAGTTTAACTAATATGTTTGTCGAGGCCAATATTCCGCCCCATGAACAGGTCATCATCTCTGGTATTGGCTGTTCTTCGCGCTTGCCCTATTACACGCATACTTATGGATTTCATACCATTCACGGCCGCGCGCCAACAGTTGCTATGGGATGTAAGTTAGCCAACCCTGATCTTTCAGTCTGGGTGGTATCAGGCGATGGCGATGCGCTTGCCATCGGCGGCAATCACACCATGCATTTATTAAGGCGTAATTCAGACGTTAAAATGATGCTACTCAATAATCAGATCTACGGACTAACCAAGGGACAGGCTTCACCAACCTCACCACAAGGATTGATCACTAAATCCAGCCCTTATGGTGCAATTGATAGACCCGTCAGACCAATTACCATGGCACTTGCTGCTGGCGCGACCTTTGTTGCAAGGGTACACGATAAAGATAGTCAATTAATGGAAACCGTGATGCTCGCAGCACAAAATCATAAAGGGGCGGCTTTTATTGAAATACTGATGAATTGTGTGACTTTTCACGATGGTGCTTATGACCAAATCACCCGTAAAAAAACGCGCTCTGAGACCATATTAGAATTAATGGATGGACAACCTTTGATATTTGGGATGAATAACGATAAAGGAATAATTGAACGAAACGGACAATTGGAAGTAACCGTTATCGGTGAAAACGGCATGGATCAGGAAAATATTTTAATCCATGATGTGAAAAACGCCGGACTGGCCGCTCAGCTAGCATTATTGGAGTTTCCAGATGATCCCTATCCTATCGGAATATTCCGCCAGGTCGATGAACCAGCTTATGGTGAAGTTGGTATAAATATCCCATAAAAGTGAGTCGACATGAGTAAAGTTCATCAATATACAACGCCCGTCAGATTTACCCATACTGATCCTGCTGGTTTCGTATTTTTTCCACGCTTTTTTGAAATGTTTCAAGCGTCTGTTGAAGATTGGTTTAACAATGGACTAGGAGTGGATTACGCTACATTAATCTTGGAGCAAGGTATTGGTTTACCGACAGCCCACACGGAGTGTGATTTTAAGAAACCCTGCAAGTTGGGAGAGCAAATAGAGTTTTCGCTGGATATTGAAAAATTAGGCACAAGTTCTGTCACTGTCAGATTTATCGGAAGAGTCAAGGGTGAAGAAAGACTAGTCGCGAAATCGGTACTGGTTGCGATTGAGTTAACCGATGGTCGACCAATGGCTATTGGGCTATCGTTAAGAAAGAAATTAGCCGAATATGTAAGCTAAATCAGCAACAAAAAGAAAAATTTTTGAATCAAGATCATCAGAGTGTTATTTATTTTCTATTTTGTTGATCCAGATCTAATAATACCTTAGCAGCTTACTAGGTTATTAGTTTCTTTTTGGTTAAAATAATGGTTATTAATTAATAATCCTAAATTAATCCGTTGTGCCCACAGCACTTCACGGAGCATGTTAAATCACGAAAAATAACACCATCACGAATCCAACAGATTATTTTAGGATAATGGTCGAGTCAACCCACATGAGCAATATTACTTCATTTATGACAAACGAACATCGCGATTGCGACGACGCCTTCGTTAATTTCGAGAATCTGATCGCAGAAAAAAACTGGCTTGAGTTAAACATAAACTGGCAAATATTTTCGCAAAAATTAATTCATCATTTTGAAATAGAAGAAAGAGTACTTTTCCCTGCTTTTGAATCTGCAACGGGTATGACTAACGGACCCACTGAGGTGATGCATTCTGAACACCAGCAGATGAGAAATCTAATATCAGAAATTGAAACGGCCTTAACCAATCAAGATGAAGAGCAATGCCAAGGGATCGCTGAAACACTTATGATGATGATTCAACAACATAATATGAAAGAAGAACAAATGCTTTATCCCATGACTGATCAACATACAGATGCCGCCGAGGTAATAGCCGCCATGCAATCGGTAGTAGAATGAAATCGATCCTTCTCGATGTCAGTGATTTACCTGCACCAGAACCTTTTGATCAGATAATGCAAGCGCTCAATGATATGGCTAAACAGCACTATTTAAAAGTAGTACACAGAAAACAACCTTTATTACTTTATCAACCTTTGCAAAAATTGGGCTTCAATTTTCATGTACAAAAAGGTAAAAATCGGCCATATGAAATTTATATTTGGCCAGAGGGTCAAAATATACCACCAGACCTTATCTTGCCTAACCTTGCAAATACCGGCCGTTCGACAAACAAGTGCGACGGTGAGGTACAATGAATCTACAAAGACTTTCTTTTGATTCAATGCCTCCACTTGAAGTACCCTTTCGATTTTTTATGACGGCACCAATCTTTGCCATCCTGATCAGTATTTTACTTTTATTGATTGATCCCTTTGAGCTTTCATCTCGTTGGACAAATTTTTTGTTGGCAGCCACTCATAGTTTTACTTTGGGTTTTATGTTGATGGTGATGCTCGGAGCATTATTTCAAATATTACCGGTGGTTCTCGGAGTCTCCCTACCAAGAACCAAGTTTTTATCAGTGTTCGTTCATTTGTTTGTTACGGTTGGAAATATCGCTTTGGTCGCAGGGTTTTTTTTAATCAATCGCTTCTTATTAATCACGGCGGCAGCGTCACTTTTAATCGGCATTGTTGGTTTCTTGATAGGTCTTTTGTTTTGTATACCAGCGATGAGAAATACTTCCAGCAGTTGGGCAATTCGATTGGCCTCATTGAGTCTGTTAATAACGACTGTTTTTGGTATTTTCTTTATTATCGGTAGAGTCGACCCCCTTTGGTTTCCTAATTTTAGACTGTTTACCAATATCCATTTACTGTGGGGGTTGATTGGTTGGGTTCTCCTGTTAATTATGGGGATCAGTTTTCAGATCATTCCGATGTTTTATGTCACCCCGGATTATCCCAGATGGCTTAGCCGTTACCTACCTCCCGTTATATTTATCGAATTAACTCTATCGAGCCTGTTACAGACTTATCCGTTGCTCTATTCATTGTCCCTAACATTGTTAGCGCTTACGACTTCCATTTACCCCATTTATACACTTCATCTAATTGCCAATAGAAAACGTAAAACTCGTGATGTAACTATCTGGTTCTGGAAAACTGCGATGATAAGCTACCTGATTGCGGCAGTATTATTTTTGTTAATTATTTTCTATGACAGTCTTCATATAGCACGCCTTGAATTACTTTTGGCGACCACCTTTCTATTCGGATTTGCTATCGCGCTGATAACAGGTATGTTGTTAAAAATAATCCCTTTTTTGGTCTGGTTAAATATTCAACAAAGCTGGATAAAAACGCCTTCTAAAAAAATGCCTCTGAATAGCATGCAGCAAGTGATCCCAAATAGAATCGCAAAAACTCAATATTTATTATTTCTATTGATGTTTTTAGTACTCACTCTCTTAATATCAGGATTTCAAACGGTATGGCTAATCAAACTTACTGCGGTGTTCATGCTGACGAATTTTTGTTACTTACTGGTTCATCTGATCAAAGCTAAATTGCTTTATAATCGATTGGCTGGTGAATTAATCAGCTAAAGTCGTGGAAAGAGAAGTGCTAGATCAGAGTGTGCATCGCTAGGCGCGCTGTGGGCTGGCATTCCTATCCCGAGCTGAGGTTATTTAGTAAAATTTTAAAAATTAAACTAAACTAACCTAAAACGCATAG
>Ga0256845_1000760_pt1 | contig 28174 bp, 25 predicted proteins | sample RiftiametaG_FD_189101 | JGI IMG/M metagenome (GOLD analysis project Ga0256845, IMG submission 189101) | Tube worm associated microbial communities from hydrothermal vent at the East Pacific Rise, Pacific Ocean - Riftia | ecosystem: Host-associated > Annelida > Integument > Unclassified ...
ATGAATTTGTATAACTAATTTAGCTTTTCAAGTATATGTATAGCTATTTTAGTGTTATAAATATATGGTGTATAGTTATTTTAGTCTTTTGTTAAATAATTGTATAGTTAATTCAGGACGTTACAATACTGTTTGGATATTTTACTCTGTTTGTTCGATTATGTGAAGTTTGAGATAAATAACCTCCATTTTGATCTATGTTTAGTGTAAAAGGGTTGTAAAACCCACTTTCTGGATGTTCATAACCTAATATAGAAAAATCACCATTGCCTAATTGAATCATATCTTTAACAGCAAGTCCAGCATTGTATGGAGCAGTAAAAGAATGAGCCCATGATATCCCTGGACTTCCAGCATTCGCTTTAAAAACAGTTAGGTGCTTATTTACTTGTGAAAAATGAGAGGTACCAGGTGTAGAAAAAGCGATCATGAGTGGATAGTTATAAGGAGTTGAATTGGGAGGGATTGGGTATGATACAATTTGAGGAATCATTCTATGAAAAAAACCACTTTGAGTACCTTCATAGATAGCATGATTAAAGAAAGAAACTGGAGTACCTAAACCATGTGTCTCAATTTCTATGACAAATACCTTACTTTTTCCCGAGGCTGTTAAATGATGGCCTGTGATACTACAAATTTTATTTCCTATTGGAGCTGCATTTCCACCGTCGAGGATAGCAGCGTCAGTAACGACATTACTTTTATATGTTGCCGACATAGGGTATTCATTCGCAAATTTTACATTACCATTTGCATCTAATCTAACCGCGGCAATTTCAGAGTAAGCAGCTGAGTTAAATTCAGAAATAGGACCTATGTATGTGCGTCCTACAATCATATAGCCTATTTCACCTGAGGCTTCAGGATACATTGGCAAAACACTAATTGCTTCAGATGATTTATTAGCAAAAATAATTTCTTTCGACCAAACAATACCTCCAGTATTTTTCACCTCCATTACTAACATATTTCCATTAGCGCTTTTTCCACATAGGATATAACTATCTTCATTTAACACATTCTCACATACGCCATGACAGAGATCATGTCCATTAGGATTTCCATAGGTAAACGAGCTATGAACTGATCCTGTACTCGATTTAATTGTATTGATCTGAAAATCATAAAAACCATTTTCATTTCTTATAGAATTAACTGTAACAATGGCATCACAATCTTCAACCAAAATAGATTTACCTCTGGCATTCAACGGATCAGAACCATTGGCAGCTTGAAAACTATGGTCAAAGGGTGCTTGACTGAATGAAAAATTTGTGGTGAAAGTTCCTAAAAGGCATAATAGCAAACTTCTTTTTAATGTGTTTTGTCTCATAATTTTTTATTTAAGTATAATTATAAAAAATTAAAGAAAATATTAGAAATGACGGTTGGTTGATTATATTGTGTATTTGGTGACTTTTATTGTTTTTTTGGTATAATCCTAAATAACTGATATAGATTATTTAAGAATTAAATTTATTGATTAAGTCTGAACAATGATATCATTTTTCAGGTTTTTCACTTAGTATTCTATTAAGTTTTTTGTGAATACATTTGTATTAGAATATGATTAGATTAATGAGGTCTTTTAATGTTCTATATATCAATTGTATTTTGCTTTAATATTCCATATATTGGCTCTGCAATTGTATTATCATAAGGGTTGTATTTTCAGTAATACTTGAACTAATCTCACGGTATAACTATATTTAAGTTTTGCTTGTGTTTTTGTCGAGAAACCTAGTTCTACTTTTTCAATCAATCAATCAATTAAAATTTAAAAGAGAAAGAGTAATCTTTTTGGATACACTTTGAATTGACCGAATTTTCTGATGTTTTTATTACACTTGTGTTTTAATAGTGTTTAAAGAATAAGAACTAATGCTATAACAATTGCCATGGCATAAAAAATCGTTATAAATTTCCAAAACGGGTGGGCTTCTTTGATGTCCATAAATTGAAATACGACTAATAAAAATTTGATGGCTGACAGGGACATAATTAGTAAGGCTAACCAATTCCAGTCTGAGCCGAAATTAGATACAACTGCTGTTGTAATGGTTAAAATAAATAATATGAGAATGATTAAACTATTTTTATCTTTCATTTTTTAAAGTATTAAGTATAACATTGGAAATAATAATAGCCAGACTAAATCACACATATGCCAAAAAGCTGTACTAGCCTCAAAATCTTCTAATTGGGTTTTCTTTTCTTTCTTATTAATTCCAAAGTATAAAATGATTAAAATGACAATGCCAACAAGTACATGTATAACATGAAAACCAGTTAATAGCCAATAGAAATTGAAAAACGTACTGTAATCCATATCCAATCCATGTTCAATTTTTTGATAGTATTCTATAGATTTTAAAACAAGGAAAAGTAAACCACCTAAGACTGTTAGTTTTAAAAATTGAGATGACTTTTTTGTATTCCCTTTTTTGAAATACTTTAAACTCCTAGCCATAAAATAACCACTACTTAATAAAAAGACAGTGTTTATTGCACCAAATGTTGGGTCTAATAGTAAGCGAGAGGCATGAAAACCTTCAGGGTCGTCCTTACTGAATAAAGCTAGAGCAATAATGGCAATCCCAAAAGTGAATAGTTCTAAAGCTATGACAATCCATATTAACAAACCACCGGGAGGGTAGAAAATGTTTTTATAATCAATTTTTTTTGTATTCATTTTTAATAATTTTTTTGTTAGACGACAGTAATATTCATTATTCAAAGAATAATAATGTTATCAGTCCCAATCTAATAAACGCTTTTGACCTTCTAGTTTTTGAATATCTGTAATATCTTGAGACATTTCAATTACGCCTCTGTATGTTTTGTTTTTATCTCTAATAGCAAAGTAACGAATGTAAATTATACGTCCTTTAAAGTTGAACCAAAATTCAGCTACATCTTTAGTACCAGCTCTAAATTCATCCACAATTCTAATGACCATATCGACACTCTTCGGTGGATGACAAAATTTCACTTCTCTTCCAATAATACCTTTACTCCTTGGAAATACACGGTCGTCACCTCTATTATAAAAAATAACTTTATCATTTTCATCCACATAAGTTATGTCTAAGGGCATAAATCGCAATAGTAAATTAACTTGTTCAGGCGTCATGTAGCCTTCATCATAATGTGAAGTTCCTTCTTTTGTTAATTCGTCTGATTTGTCAATGAAATCTTCACTTGGGTGAACGTAATCTTGCGCAGGATATTTTACTGGTTTTTCAGTTAACATCCATCCCATTTCTTCATCTCCAATGTAAAATTCCTTCCAGTCAACTTCAGTTAATAATTCCATTGCGTTTGGAAATAAACGTGAATCCTCAACGTCCATTAGTCGCTCTAATCCTGAAAGTAGGAAAGGAAGATTCTCAATGATTTTTGAAGTGTTCTGGGTGGTTTTCTCAGTATTTAATAATCTTATTTGATCTCTTAAGGTATCATGAAAAGACCACATACCTTGGCTTGGTCCATTCCATCCGTGTTTTTCTAAATAAGGAAATAATTGATTCTCTTTTCTAGCAAACCGTTTTTCAATTGTACTTAATTGATTAAAAATATTATAATATTTTTGGAATTCATTTTCAATGTTTACTGTTTTTAATTCCGCAATTAAATTGTGTATTAAATCGGCTTCTTCATAATATACTTTAACAGGATGTCCTGCGGGTAAATTATCTACTATTTCTATTTTGAAAGTACTCATTTTGTTTGATTTTTTTTGTTTAACTCAATTACGATAATTTGTACTATTGCTTTTTTTAATTTTGCGTTTTTATTTTTTCATAGAGTTTAACCATTGCTTGTAATAATTCAACCGGTGTGGTCAGGATTTCATAATGATTTGCACCAAACATTTGAGGTAAATAATATTTCGCATTTGCTTCAATGGCCAAAGCATACGAATTAATTTGCCTTTCGTTTAATTCTCTTAAGGCTTGTTTTACATCATTAATTCCATATTTACCTTCATATTTATCAAAATCATTTGGTTTCCCATCTGATATTAAAACCACCCATTTGTTTTTAGTTGACCTTTGATCTAATAGAGTACCAGAATGTCTTATGGCTGCACCAATTCGTGTATAACCTTCTGGTTCGACTGCACCAATTTTATGCTTTGCCTTATTCCAATCATCATCAAAACCTTTTAATGTGAAGTAGGTAGAGTAGTTTCTTGTTTTAGAATAAAATGCATTGATGGAGAAATCAACATTAAATTCTTCCAATATTTCACCAAATAAAATAGAGACTTGTTTTTCTACATCAATCACTCTATTGTTATTAGCATAACCATCACTCGATAAACTAACATCTAATAAAAGTAAAATTGAAATATCTTTTTCTTTCTTTTTCTTAGATAGGTACACATTTTCAGAAGGCGTATGTCCAGATTGAACATCAATGTACAAATCAGTTAAGGCGTCTAAATCAAATTCTTCACCTTGATTCTGTCTACGTTGCTGTTGTAATTTATTATTGACAGACGTTAACATTTTTCTTAATCCCATTAAGGTAGAAGAGTTGTCTTTAATTGTTTTTTGATAATAACCTGGTTTGGTATCTGTAATCCTTTTAGGGTATACTTTTGTGAAATTTGGTTTGTAAGCTTTTTTTGAATAATCCCATTCATCATAAGCAATACTATAATCTTTTGATTGTGCTTCTGCACTTTCAGAAACGTTTACATTTTCAACAAAATCAGCTTGATAAACAGAATGAGAAGTATCATCCACACGAACTGTATATTTCATGTTTAATTCTTCTAAAGCTTTACTGTGTTTATCTAACTCATCATCTCCATCAAAATCTCGCCAACCACCATCATGTTCTTCAGCTGTATCAATTTTTTCAAAATTGTGTGTCATTACAAAATCGTCTTGTTGTTTTTTATCCACTTCAACAGAAATAATTTCCTCCACTGGATTGGCCTTCAGAATGGTTGTAATTTCACTTTCAATAGCTTGTTTAGCCTTATCACTAAAGTTTTTTAAGGTGTTTTTAGAACCTTCTTTTGAATTTTTCATCCATTTTCCATACAGATACGTATAGTCAGCTGGTTTTTTTTCTGTTTTAAATTGGTTGTAATAGGCTAATAATTCAGTATGAATTTCTTTAGAAATTGGAAATTGTTTAAACAGTTCATCTAAAACAATTTGAGAAGAGTAGTAAGCTTCTTCTTGGCTTATTTTAGTATCGTGATCTACACCATCTTCCCAATTAATGTCTAAGTTTTTTTGAACAGATAAATAAAGTACGCGATACAAGTAAAAAGATAGGTTAGCTTCATAATCGGTTTGGTGATTATAAAGCATTGGTAAAAAAAAGTTATTGTTTTTATAACCACCTTCTCGTTCAGCTGGATAAATATCGATAGGTCTACCAGTAATTGCTCTAGCAAAAATAGTTAAGCGGCCTTTTACCTCCTCTAGTTTTACGGTGTTACTATCACCTTCAATAGATTTCTTTTTCTTTGTAGTAAAAAAATTAGCTAATTTTCCGTATAAATATTCGTCTAGTGCCATGTTAAGTTATTTAGTTGTATAGTGTTTGATAGTTAGATCATCAAATTACATAAATCTCTTAACGCACCAACAATCTCAATATCATCAGTTAAAGGTTCTACTATAGCTACTTCAACAGATAGTCTTTTAGGTAATCCACTTTCAATTAATTTTGCAGCATCCACCAATAATCGTGTAGATACAGTTTCTGTTAATCCAAGTTCTGTTAAGTTTCTTACTTTATTAGCAATGTTAACAAGTTTTTTAGCTACGTCCTTATCTATTCCTGTTTCTTGAATAACAATCTCTGTTTCAATTTTCTCAATTGGATAAGTAAAAGATAAAGCAACAAACCTTTGTTTAGTTGAAGGTTTTAATTCTTTAAACCCTTTTTGATAACCTGGATTAAATGAAGCTACCAGCATAAAATCTTCATGTGCTTTAACAGTTTCTCCTAATTTATCAATGTATAATTCACGCCTATGATCAGTTAAAGAGTGGATCGCTACAATTACATCTGGTCTTGCTTCAGCAATTTCATCTAAATAAATGATAGCGCCTTTTTTTACTGCTGTTGTTAAAGGACCATCAAGCCATACAGCCTCTGCACCTTTAATAATAAAACGACCAACTAAATCTGTTGATGACGTTTCTTCATGACATGCAATGGTAATTAATTCTTTACCAAGTTTGTCTGCCATGTGTTCTATAAATCTTGATTTTCCTGTTCCGGTTGGACCTTTTAATAAAAAAGGCAGTTTATTTTTATATGAATGTTCAAAAACATCAATCTCTTTTCCTACGGGGTGATAATATGTTGTGCTCATAATATGTTATTAGTTTAGAATGGTTCTAAATAAAAAAGTTTAGAAAAAAAATCAGAGTTGAAAGAAATTATTCTATTCAACTCTGAATACTTATATCAAATAATCAATTTGTTTTATGCAAATTCGTCATACTCATCAGTAACAACTGCTTCATCATTTGGACGTCCGTGTTTCACAAACTCCCAAATGTAAAGGAATATACCAAATGCAAACAATGAAGCCATGATTAATAACATCCAGAAGTGTACTACAGTTTCTGCTTGTGCAGTCATGAAGTAATCTCCAGCACCTTCAGCTGATTCAACTTTAAGGATACGCTCCATATAAACTTGAACAACACCAGCTACACCGAATGAAACCATCATACCGATCATTCCAATGTTAGATGTCCAGAATGCTAAACGTCCCATTGATGTATCTAAAAATTTACGACCTGTCATATTAGGTAATGCATAACTAATAATAGCAAATACAATCATAGCGTAAGCTCCCCAGAATGCAAGGTGGGCATGCATTGCAGTTACTAAAGTACCATGAGTATATAAGTTAGTTTGAGGTAATGTGTGAGCAAACCCTAACAATCCAGCTCCAATAAATGATACAATGGCAGAACCAATTGTCCATAATAAAGCTGTTTTATTCGGATGTCTTTTTTCACCTTTTCTATACATTTTAATTGCGAATAATGCCATTGCTAAGAACGCTAAAGGCTCTAAAGCAGAGAATACACCACCAACAATTAACCAAATTTTATTTACACCAATGTAATAATAATGGTGACCTGTACCTAAAATACCAGATAAGAACGTTAATCCAACGATTACATATAACCACTTTTCAATTACTTCTCTATCTACACCTGTTAATTTAATTAATAAGAATGATAAAATACCACCCATGATTAATTCCCAAACACCTTCAACCCATAAGTGAACAACCCACCATCTAAAGAATGAATCTAAAACTTGAGAATCAAAATCTAACATTCCTGGTAAGTATAATAAAGCAGCAAATAATAATCCCATTGTTAAGATTAGTGCAGTAGTCGTTTTTCTTTTCCCTTTAAATAAAGTGATGATGATTATACCTAAAAATGTTAGTACATTGATAACAACAAGATAATCTAAAGGCCTTGGGATTTCTAAAAACTTTCGTCCTTCCCAATAATTAAAGTGGTAACCAACCACAGCAGTAACTCCAACTACAGCAAGTGAAATTAATTGAATGTAAGCTAGTTTTACACTCACTAATTCATGTTGAGCTTCTTCAGGTATAATATAATAAGCTGCTCCCATAAAACCCGAAAGTAGCCAAACGACTAATAAATTTGTGTGAACTGCTCTTGCTGTATTAAATGGTATCCATTCGTGTAGTCCATCTAACCCTACGTGAGCAAACCCCATAATGAAGCCATAAATGATTTGTAATGTTAATAGTAGCATTGAAAAGGCAAAAAACCAATAGGCTACTTTTTGTGATTTATATTTCATGTTCTTAAATTTTAAGTATTAATTAATCTTTAGATAAAGGTGAAACTACGGTTTCAAACCCATTTAAGTCGATATTACCAACCCATTCAAAGAAAGCTACTAAATCATCAGCATCTTCATTTGACATATTATAGGCAACCATTTGTCTACCTGTAACTTTCCATGGCATTTCAGACATTAGAACAGCTTTTACATAGCCTTCTCCTTTTCGTTCTATAACTCTTGTTAATTCTGGAGCATAATAAGCACCTTCTCCCATTAATGTATGACAACCCATACAGTTATTATGATCCCATAAATCTTTTCCGCGAATAACTGCTTCCGTTAAGTTCTCTTCATGAGTTTGATCTTGAGCTTTAGAAAGAGAGAAAATAGTCAATCCTATAAAAATAAGGAATGTCACTACTGTTCCACCTAAAAAAAATGCTCTTGCTTGTTTTTTTGATAACATAGTTTATTTAGATTGTATTAATACATTACCATAGCCTTGTTACTATGGATGGGACAAAGATGCTTTTAAAAAACAGGAGAACTTCTGATGAAAATCATGTTTTGATGTAACTTATGTCACACTTATGTCATTTAAAATAAAATTTAAACAAAAAAAAGTGATACTATTTCTAGTATCACTTCTTAATAAAATAGATTAAGTAGTATCTTAAGAGTAGAACTCAACAATCCCAGTATTTACATCATAGTAAGCACCAACTATTTCAATTTCATTATTAGCTTCCATTTCAGCTAATATAGGACTCTCTTTTCTAATGCGTTCAATTGAATGTTTAGTGTTTTCATGAATTACTTTATCCACAAATTGGTCATTAACTTCACCATTTGAATTTGATTTTATAGTATCCACTGCAGGTTTGATTTTATTTAATAAAGCAGTGATGTTTCCTAGTTCAATCTCTTTACATGCAGAAGTAACAGCACCACATTTGGAGTGTCCTAAAACGATTATCAATTTTGACCCAGCGACTTTACAGCTATATTCTAATGAACCTAAAACATCTTCATTGATTACACTTCCTGCAACTCTAGTACTAAATACATCTCCAACACCTTGGTCAAAAACTATTTCAGTAGGTACTCTTGAATCAATACACCCCAAAACAACAGCAAAAGGATATTGACCTGTACTTGTTTCAACAACTTGTTTCAATAAATCTCTTCCTAATTTTTTATTATCCACAAATCTTTGATTACCTTTTTTTAAAAGGGTTAATGCATCTTGTGGTGTCAATTTATCTTGTGTTTCTTTAGTTTGTGTTTCCATATTATAATTTTTTTAATATTTGTCTTTTACATTATTGTTTATCCATTTAACCACATCATCAAATTCATTAAATATTTGATTTTCTGGAATTAGTGAAGGTACTAAATTAACACGTTCTAGCATCATTTTAGGTTGTTCATTAAGGTGTATGATTAATATTTTTATACCTTGTTGTGTTAAGTCTATTAATACATCTTCAAAAGCATAAAGCCCTGATTGATCCATGTATCTACATCTATCCATTCTGACAATTACATATTCTGCCGTGTTAGGAATATCATCTATTAACTTTGTGAACTCACTTGTTGAACCAAAGAACAATGGTCCACCTATGTGTTTTATATATACTTCCTCCTTTAGCTTTTGAGGGAAATTATGTTCGTCATTCCTGTTTTCATCTTCTGAAATATTTTTTACTTTAAAATTAGCAGAAGCAATATCTCCAATGTTTTTCATGAAAATTATTGAAGCTAATAGAAGCCCTATACCTACACCAATTATTAAACTTTTTAAAGAGATGATACACACAACTATCATTATAATAACCTCAGTCTTTGGCATTTTTGGAATAGCTTTAAGACCTTTGTAATCCATAACACCAAAACCAACTGTAATTAAAATACCAGCTAATACGGCTACAGGAATTTTTGATGCAACTGGTCCTAAAACAAGTAGTACAATTAATAGAACAATACCGGTAAACATACCAGATAAGTTTGTTTTACCGCCTGAATTAATATTTACAACAGTTCGTATCGTTGCACCTGCACCAGGTAGTCCACCAAATAAAGCACCAATAGTATTTCCTATTCCTTGACCAACTAATTCTTTGTTTGGTTTATGTTTAGTTTTTGTCATATTATCAGCAACAACTGATGTCAATAATGAATCAATAGCACCTAAAAATGCTAAAGAAAGTGCTGATAATACATAAGGCATTATAGCTACTAAATCAAATTTAGAGAATATTTCAAAATTTGGCATTGGAAAGCCACTAGGTATTGTTGTAATACTTTTATAATCTAAGCCAAATCCAATGGCGACAATAGACATGACCAATAAAGCAACTAAGGTACTTGGAACAACTTTTGTAATGCGTTTAAATCCATAAATGATAATAATTGTACCTATAGTGAGCATTAACTCTAACCAATTTATGTTACTTAATACCCTTGGTAAATGTAGAATAGAGCCTACCACACCGGAAGTTTCTTTTTTAGCTAAAGATTTGGCCTCACTCATGATGTCTTTATCGAAAATATGCTTAGCTCTCAATATTGTTTCTTCAAAATGTTCAATGACTAAAATTCCTTCTTTAGACTCGTCTTTAAGTATATCATCTAACATTTTTTCTTCTGCATGAGGCTTAAATGTTTCAACATATGACGTATCATCCTTTACATCATACCCAACAGAAGGAGCAATCTGTCCAATTAAAATCATGATACCAATAGCAGTCATAAACCCTGAAACAACAGGGTAGGGAATGTATTTGATATATTTACCTATGCCAAAAAGACCTAAACCTATTTGGAATAATCCAGCTAACATAAATACACCAAGAATAATAGGTAGTGCTTCTGAAATATTTCCATCCAGACTAGCTAAAATAGATGTTATTACTACAAAACTTAAGGCTGTCATTGGTGCCGTAGGACCTGATATTTGTGTTGGAGTTCCTCCGAATAAAGCAGCAAAGAAACTGATGAAAATGGCACCATATAAACCTGCTGTAGCTCCTAATTCTGTACTTGCACCAAAAGCCAATGCTAACGGTAGGGCTACAATTCCTGCTGTAAGACCACCAAAAAGGTCTCCTTTTAAATTTTTAAAACTTATCATTTTAAATGTATTATATAATTGTTATTATTTGTTTTTATGAATGCTCAATAGTGACTATTGAGCCTAATTATTTTCTTGAATCCTAAGAATTTAATATTGGAGGAAGAAGAAAAATATCTGAATACATGACTAGAATTTGACTAGAATAGTTATCAAATTTTATTCTGTTTTGAGATTTTGATTGACTTTGAAAATCTATAGGCTTTGAATTTAATATAACTTCATCAAATTCAGTTTCACACTCATCTTCAAAGTCGATATTTTCATTTAATTCAATTTTGTTTTTACAAAATGACAATGAAGAAATAAATTCGATAGCAGGTTTAATCGTAATAATCAATACTAAAATGCTTAGTACAAATTGCAATGTAATATATTTATATGTCTTTGTTTTGTTTTGCAATTACTTTGGTTCTTTAGTTTAGTGAGATAAAAGTAAATTAATAATTAAACCTAAATTATGAGATAAATCAGAAAATAATAGGTATTTGTCAGTATTTATTATTTAACACCAAATAATTCATTATATTCTACTATGTTGTCTTCATTTATTGAATAAGGTACATAAAATTTAGGTACTTCTTTTTCTTCTTTATGAACAATGTCTAAAGAAATACATTTTACTGCCGCTTCACCTTCAACTAAAACAAGCTCAGATTCGAATGTTAGCGCATAAGCATTCATTTTACTTGCTTCCATTTCAGAATCACAATATGTTTTTAACTCAAATAATACTTTTTCAACTGTTGGCATTTGTTTTTTATCGAATTCAAATTCTAAAGGATGTACGCCGCCTTTTGTGTCAATCCAAGCACCAAAAGGATAGAATTCCAACGTCTCGTCAAGTAAGTCTTGAGCGTAATCTATCGAGTGATCTATTAAATCTTCTATTTCAGCATTCATAATTTAAACAATTTTTGGTGTAAAAATAACGAAAACTTTTTCAGGTTTAAGTGTTTCAAGTAAAAATAACTCCTAAATTTGATTTTTTTAACAAAGAACTTATATAATGGCAACATTAACAAAACAGCATATTGAATTTGATAGAAAAGAGTTATCAAATGAAAAACTAAAAGATATTTATTTAGCTTTAATTAAACCAAGGTTGATTGAAGAAAAAATGCTAATCCTTTTACGTCAAGGAAAAATTACTAAGTGGTTTTCTGGAATGGGACAAGAAGCGATATCGGTTGGTTGTGCTCTAGGATTAGAGGATGACGAGTATATGTTCCCTATGCACCGTAATTTGGGTGTGTTTGTGACTAGAAATATTCCATTGAGAAACTTATTTTCTCAATTTCAAGGAAAAATGAATGGCTTTACTAAAGGTAGAGATCGTTCTTTTCATTTCGGTTCTAAAGAACATCATGTGGTTGGTATGATTTCTCACTTAGGACCTCAGTTGGCTTTAGGTGGAGGAGTAGCGCTAGCTAATAAATTAAAAGGTGATAGAAAAGTCGCTATGGCATTTACAGGTGATGGTGGTGCAAGTGAAGGTGATTTCCATGAAGCGTTAAATGTGGCTTCTGTTTGGGATTTACCAGTGATGTTTGTTGTTGAAAATAACCAATGGGGATTATCTACACCTTCAAGAGAGCAATTTAAATGTGAAAGCTTTGTTGATAAAGGAATTGGTTACGGAATGGATGCCTTTCAAGTGGATGGTAATAATATTTTAGCCGTTTATCATGCAGTCACAGAGATTGCAGATGCACTAAGAGATACACCTAGACCATTTTTACTAGAATTAATGAGTTACAGAATGCGTGGTCATGAAGAAGCGTCTGGTACAAAATATTATCCGGAAGGCGAACAAGACAAGTGGGCTGTAATGGATCCAGTTGAGAATTATGAATTGTATTTAAAAGGTGAAGGTGTTTTAACACAAGAAGAAATTGATACCATTAGAAAAGAATACAAAGAACATATTCAGGATGAGTTTAATATTGCTGCAGGAGAGGAAAATGTTCCTGTTAATACCGAATTTGAATTAAATGATGTGTATGCACCATTTAACCAAGTTGTTATAGAACCGGCTACTGATAAAAAATCTGAAAAACGTTATATTGATGCTTTATCTGATGGATTAAGACAATCAATGGAGAAATATGATGACTTAGTTATCATGGGACAGGATATTGCAGAATATGGTGGCGCTTTTAAATTAACAGAAGGATTTGTTGATCAGTTTGGAAAAGATAGAGTCAGAAATACACCTATTTGTGAATCTGCTATTGTAGGTGCTGCTTTAGGTTTGTCTATAAATGGAATGAAAGCTGTAATGGAAATGCAGTTTGCCGATTTCGTGACTGTTGGATTTAATCAAATTATAAATAATTTGGCAAAATTACATTACCGTTGGGGTGAAAATGCGGATGTTGTTATTAGAATGCCAACTGGCGGTGGTTCAGCTGCAGGACCTTTTCATTCTCAGTCAAATGAGGCATGGTTTACACATACTCCTGGATTAAAAGTGGTTTATCCATCAAGTCCAAGTGAGGCAAAGGGTTTATTAGCTGCGGCTATTGAAGATCCAAATCCTGTGATTGTATTTGAACATAAAAACTTATACCGTAGTATAAAAGAAGAAGTGAGCGATGATTATTATACTGTAGAGATTGGTAAAGCTAATTTGGTTCAAACAGGTACAAAGGCATCTGTAATTACATATGGAAAAGGTGTACATTGGGCTAAAGAGATTGCTGAAAAACATAATTTAGATATTGATATTTTAGATCTAAGAACATTATTACCACTTGATTTAGACGCTATTTACGAAACAGCTAATAAAACAGGTCGTGTTATTGTATTGCATGAAGATTGTTTAACTGGTGGTTTAGGGGGAGAGTTGTCAGCATTGATTGCAGAGAATTGTTTTGAGAATTTAGATGCGCCAATCATGAGAGAAGGGGCTTTAGATACGCCAGTTCCTTTTGATGATGATTTAGAAATTAACTTTATGCCTAAAGATAGATTTGAAACTAAGTTATTACAGCTATTAAGTTATTAAAATTAAATTATGAAAAATATAGAAAAGAAAAATAATGGAGAATCTATGTTTAATGGCCCTGTGGGAGTAGCTATACTATTTGTAATATCTGTATGGCTTGGTTTTGATATAGGATCAGAATTATTTTAAATATAAAAAATAGAATAAAATTATAAGGTGTTTTAGTGTTTGGCTTTAACACCTTTTATTTTTTAATTAACAGTATAATATGAAAAAAACAGCATTAGTATTATTCATTTTCACAACACTTATGGGGTGTAATAAAGTAAGTAAAGAAGAACAAGCTAAAATCGATAAGGATTTAATAACAGCATACGTAGCTGAAAATAATTTATCTGGTGAATTTACGTCAACAGGTTTATGGTATGACATAGAAACACAAGGTGGAGGGCAACAAGCGTATTCAAATGCACAGGTTACAGTAGCTTATACTGGTTATTTATTAAAAGGAGAAGAGTTTGATGCTAGTTCAGATGACGGTATTACGTTTAGTTTAAATGGTGTAATTGACGGATGGAAACAGGGAATTCCTAAGTTTAAAGAAGGTAGAATAGGTAAGTTGATTATTCCATCTGAATTAGGGTATGGAAAGTCTAAAACAGGATCGATTCCTGAAAATTCAGTTTTAGTTTTTGATATTGAATTGATTAAAGTTTTTTAATTGAAAATAATGTTAGAATTAATATTGAAAACCTTAGCAAAAAAGTATAATTGTCTTTTTAGTTAGGAAGAAAGTACATTTAATTTAGGAGTTAATATTAAAAATGTACCTCATAAGGTGATGAGGTTATCTAAAAAAGAAAATGACTTTAAATTAAAACTAAAAGCTGAGTTTGTTTATGGGACGTCCACAAAACCATCCTATTTTTCAGGTAATTTGACGGATGCAAATATTTTTAGGATAAAAGCTGAATTTAACAATAGTGGTAATCTAAATGATTTTTATATTATTTCTAATAGTTTAATTAGAAAATATTTTTTTAATTCGACATTCACTGTAAAAAGTAGGGATAAGAAGTTGAAACTATTTTTAGAACAAAATAAAAAGGTAAATACGATCTATGATATTAGTTACGATTCAGCTGAGATTAGTCCAATGATTGAAGCTGATGTGAAAAATAACAAAGTATTTATTGATATTAATTATCAATCTTTTGAAACTAATCTTAATATATTAGATGAGATGTTACAGTTTTGTACGTTTCTTAAAAGTTATAAAAACGATTAAATTTATTTTGTAATCAAATGGTTTATCTTTTTTTGAGTGATTTTATAATTCTTATAATCATTTACTGACAAAGATTACTTTTTTCTTCTAAAAATTTTGAAGCCATCAAAATTATAGGTGGTTTCCCAGGCGTTAGATATTTCTAATTTTGAAATTTCATCTTCAAATTCATCTTGATTTAATGGCTTATGAGTTTCATAAGTTGATGTAATAATGTAGTCGGCATCTCTTATTATTGGAAACTTGTAAATGTTATCTCTAAAAGCTAAGTGTGGAACAAAAGCGGATTGTGCTGAAATAATAGCGTCTTCTGGTAATTTATTAAGTTGTTCTTTTATCAAACTAATATCATACACCTTGGTGTAATGACCAATCTGATAAAGTCTGATTCTTGCTTTGTTTGAAAAGTAGACTGAATTATCCATTACACGAATAGTACAGGCGATATTAAGAATTAAAATAAAATAAGCTAAAAACATCTTAGTCTTTTCATTCTTTATATTATTGATTATTGTGAATATAGCAATAGCTAAAATAGGTGCATATTCTATACTGTACTGGGCGTGAACACCCCACATTAAAATGTTGTCGTGGTAAAGTTTTTGAAAGTAAATGGGAATCAAAATTAATAAAAATTGAGGTTTGCGCAATAGAATGGGTAAACCTGATAAAAAAAGAAGGATATGTAATTCTAGTTTTATATAATCACCTTCTAGTGTTTTGAGATGATTAATAAAAAGATTTTGAATACTCTCAATAGGATGAGAAAGTAAATGTAATAGAGCTTCTTTAGAATCATTACCAAGTACTGAGTAGTGAAAGTGTGGATAAGAATTGTTGTTTGCTACTAATGGCATAAGATATGACAAAACTGCAACAAAATAAAGGATACTTAACACAGCGCAGAAAGTTAGTAAGTAGCGCAAAACTTTATCTTTTCTATAATGAATTAAAAGTCCTATTGAAATAAAGAATGTCCACAGCGCCATATTCTCTTTTCCAATCAGTATGAGTATTAAAAATAGAACTGAATAGTTTACATGTTTATGCTTAATATGGAAGAAAAACCAAGGAACAAGACAGGCTGCTATTACATTACTGTGGTAATCAAAGGCCATAGCAGAAAACACACCAAAAAAGGATAAAAAATAGAGCATAGCCACATAACCTATTTTTTTATTATCAAAGTTTTTGTAAACTCCAATTGAACCAACAAGCATCATAATAATTTGAACAATTAGTAAAGTGTAACTTTTGAATATTAGAGCTAAAGGTGATAGAAGTATTAAATAAATATCAAAATGGTCTGCTAATAAATTTTCAGCAGTATCTTTAAATAAAATACTGTCATTCATTTGTAAATGAGAGTAGTCATATAAAGCATTTGTGTATGCACCTAAATCTAAAACGTAAGTTCTGAATGTATAGTGATTTACTACAGAAATTAAAGCGTATAAAACTCCAAAAAATAGTAAACTGAATATTATTTTTCTATTTGTCAATATAACTTTCATTTACTTTAATCGTTTCAGTAGGCTTTGTTTGCAACTATCTGATAATGTATTTATACTAAGTGCAAATTCTATATCTTCATGGCTAACTTCTTTGTCGTACAAAAGTCTGTAAATTTCTTTTACTGACATTGAATTATGTTGTCTCTCTATGAGTTCCATAGAGTCACCGGCTTTTACACTATTTCCTTCTAGTACTTTGACATAGATACCAGGATAATTGGAGTTGATAAATTGCTTTAGAATCTTTTGTGTATTAAATACAAGTCCTAATTTAAAACAAGGCTGTCTTGGCTGTGTCACTTGAACTGTTGCGCCACCAATTCTATAAATATCTCCAATCATGATTGTACGTTCATCTATACCTTTGACTGTTATGTTTTCACCGAACATACCAGGTTTGAAATTTAAATCAGGATATAGGTCTTTCCAATATTTATAGTGATCTTCAGAATAAAGATAGCATGCTTTGTCTATTCCTCCATGATAGCGTCTGTCAATAACATGGTCATCCTTGACATCAGTCTTCTCTAATTCAATAATTGCTACAGATGATTTGTAAATCCCTGTTTTTATTGATTTACCATTCCAAGTAACTTCTTTTACTTCTCCAATGTTTACTGATGTTATTGTCATGTTAAATTAATTTTTAATTAGTGTAACCAATCCTTATTATTTGCGTTAAATAAAGTGTAAAACGAAATCAAGAGCGATTTACGGATTAAGGGTTAAAGGGGAGTGAGGACTTCCCTTTTTTTTGTGTCTTAATAAATTAGTGTTCCGTAAACTTTAAATGATTCAACTTTTTTTAGATTTAATTCAACGATTCAATCGTCAAAATTACAAAAAATCTGACTAAATTTGAATTATAAAAGGAATTTACCATGATTATAGATTTTAGAAGTGATACAGTTACAAAGCCAACACGATTAATGTTAGATTTTATGTTTAAAGCTGAGGTTGGGGATGACGTGTTTGGTGAAGATCCTACCATTAATGAATTAGAACGGTTTGGAGCAGAGTTATTTGGAATGGAAGCTGGTTTATACTGTACATCTGGAACGCAAACGAATCAAATTGCAATTAATGTGCATACAAGCCCTGGTGATGAAATTATTTGTCATGAAGAAGCGCATATTTATAGATATGAAGGTGGTGGAATAGCAAGAAATTCACAGGTATCTACTCGTTTCTTAAGGGGAGATTTTGGAAGAATTAACCCTGATGAAATTGTTGACAATATCAATCCTGATAATTTACATTATCCTGTAACTACACTAGTTAGTATTGAAGATACATCTAATCGAGGTGGTGGAAAAGTTTATGATTTTAATGCGATCAAAAAAATCAAAAAAATTTGTAAAGAAAATAAGTTGAAATTCCATTTGGACGGTGCTAGAGTGTTTAATGCTTTAATGGTTAATGGAATTGACTCTAAGGAGTATGGTCGTCAATTTGATTCAATTTCAATCTGCTTATCAAAAGGATTAGGCGCGCCAGTAGGGTCGTTGTTATTAGGGAGTAAAAAGTTTATTGATAAATCACGTAGAGTCAGAAAGTATTTAGGTGGAGGAATGCGTCAAGCGGGAATTATTGCTGCTGGAGGACTATATGCTTTAAAACATAATATTGAAAGATTAAAAGAAGATCATAGAAGAGCAAAAGAAATTGAAACTATTCTAGCTGAAAAAGATTGGATTAAAGAAGTCATTCCAGTTGAGACAAATATTGTGGTTGGAATTTTAAAGAATCCTAAAGATCAGCAAAAAATTGTAGAGGATTTAAAGTCTAAAGGTATATTAGTGGTTGATTTTGGACTGGGTAGAATTAGAATCACAACTCATTTAAGTATTACGGATGAAAATGTAGCTTACTTAAAGGAAAACATATAACTATTGACTGATTTTAATCATCATTCAGATTGACGATTGTTTTGAATTTTACTAGCACAGTTAGGTATCTTTGATACAAACAAATATAAATAACTATGCAAAACTTACATATTAGTGATAGTAAGCAATTGAAAGATATTAAAAGTGAATTTAACTCACATTTTCCACACTTAAAAATTGAATTTTTTTCTGATGAACATCATGAAGGCGAGGGGAGTTTAAGAAAAGCAATGTATGATGATACTTTACTTTTAAAAGACATAAGAAAAAAACATACTGAAGGGGAATTGAGTATTGATGGTCATCAAAAAACAGTAACTTTTGAAGCTAGTTTTTTAGAACATTTTGGTGTAAATGTACAAGTATTTAGAAAGTCGGGAAGAATTTGGTTACAAACTATTATGACAGATGATTGGACACTTTCTGCACAAGAACATAAAGGAGAGGAGTATGATAGATAGAGAATTAGTATATTTGCAGTTATAAACTAGTCAACCTCATGAGTAAAAAAGCAAAAAACGGAGCAAATAAAAAACTGCACACCAAATTAATAAAGCAAAAAAAAGTACGTGAGCAGTCTGCAAAGGAAAAGCGCAAAGCTATTATGAGAGAAATGAATAAAAAAGCAGTTGAAGTAAATCAATCAGATGATTCAAATATTTCTTAAGCTTTTTTTAAGGCTTCAACTATAAAAGTGTATTTTCGTATCCATATTTAAAAAGTAATAAAGAATGAGTGTTTTAGAAATTTTACAAGAGCGCAGTGGTTCAACATGTGAATTGTGTGCAAGTACTGATAGTTTAAATCAATATGAGATTCAACCAGAATCTAAAGGAACTGATTATGATTCAGCTTTATTATGTGTAACTTGTTCTAACCAATTAGAGAATCCTGATGACACAGAAGCAAACCATTGGCGTTGTTTGAACGACAGTATGTGGAATGAAAATGATGGTGTAAAAGTATTAGCATGGAGAATGTTAACACGTTTACGTTCTGAAGGATGGACACAGGATTTGTTAGATATGATGTATCTTGAAGAAGATACATTGAAATGGGCAAAGGCAACTGGTGAAGATGAAGATCCAAAAGATAAAGTAATCCATAGAGATTCAAATGGTGTTATTTTAGAAGCAGGTGATTCTGTAGTGTTAATTAAAGATTTAAAAGTGTCTGGTGGTGGTTTTACTGCTAAACGTGGAACTGCAGTTCGTAGAATTTCTTTAGTACATGATAATGCTGGGCATATTGAAGGTAGAGTAGAAGCACAACAAATTGTTATTCTAACAGAATACGTTAAGAAAATCTAAGTACTTAGAATAACATGTCTAATCCTAAAATAGGTTGACTATTTTAGTTTATAAATATACTAACCTATATCATTAATTTGGTATAGGTTTTTTCTTTCCATACTTTAGTTTATGTGCTTGATTAGGAGATAATAATCTAATAAACATATGTGATCTTAATTTATTATACAACGCTATAGATTACATAGTTTGCAATTCTAATTGTTACTAATTATCAAATGTATAAACTAATCCAAATTTGGCGCCTAAATATTCCATTAAGTCTTTTAGATATTGCATTTAGTAAGAATCATATTCTTCTGTTATACTAACTTTAATAGTGTTGTCTATGAACATTTTTGTATAAATGGAGTTAAACTTTATAAAAATAAGTTTCATAATCTAATTAAAGAAGATCAACAGGATTGTTTATTAGAAAATAGAGTGTTTAATCATTGTCTAATTTTATGTTTCTAAAGGATAACTATACTCTAAAATTAAATTCCTACCATTTTTAGGCACTTCATAAGTATTTTTTAAACTATTCATTCTCTAGAACCAATTTTTCTTTTTTGAGTATAAAAAAACCAATATTAGAGCGTGTCCAATAGTGGTGTTGTTATAGTTTTGGAATAGTAACGAGTATTCATTATTAAACTTTTATAAAGAAGAGGTCATCTGAAAATAATTTCAGATGACCTTTTCTTAAAATTTTAGCATGTGTTTTTATGATTTCACAATCCTCAATACTTCTATTGAATTATTCAGTTTAGCTTTTAAAATATAAATGCCTTTTTGATAATTTGTGACATTAATGTCAAATCTTTCAGCTGGAACCTTGTCTTTATACATGATTTCACCTAACACATTATATAATTCAATATTTATTAAATCATAAGTTTCTAGCCCCTTAATGGTAATAGTTGTGATACCTGTTGTTGGATTTGGAAAAGCCATTAATTGGTAGCCTTCAACATCAATTCGATTAGAGTGAATACCATCTTCTTGATCTGGAATAATGGTTTTTACCAAAGCAGATTTTAGTTGATTTGTACTGAGTTCATGTCTCATAAAAAATGCATTATAAACCAATGCGTTTGATCCTGTTGAATTTAACATACCACTTGCTGGATTACCTAAAAAATAGGATAATTTACCATTATATGTACCCGTTAAATAGGCAAATTTATTTTTACCAACTGTTGCTCTTGTAGATTTATGGTTCCCAGCGCCTAAATGAAGCGTTGAATTTACAATTTCTGGCTGGTACCAGTTACCATTAGCAATATCAACTTGACCTACAAAAATTTGATTTAAAGTACTAGATGAATTATACCCTGCTATGTTAGTTGAAAGGCTTGTTGATGGTATTCCCTCTCCATAATAACCTGTAAATACCACTTCTTTATCTAGGGCATCAATTCCTGTTAAATAAGTATACGAATTGACATTCCAAATACTTTCAAATTTTGGTGTACTAGTTGACCATTTATATGAAAACAAAAAGCTATTCATCCCATTTGAGTTATTTGTTGATATAGCGCTTGGTAAACCGAACGTGGTAAATGGTGAGCTTGCCTCTCCTTTATAATTTCCACCAATGTATAAGTAGCCATTATCAGAACTTGTCAGGGTTGTACCTTCAGCTACTTGCCCGTTACCGATTCCCAATTTCTTTAGTCCTAATACGCTTAAATAGCCATTTGAATTTACAGTGGTAAAAAAAGCATCTTGAGTGGCATTAGTATAAACACCTGAAGTGGTACTTGATGAACTTTGCAAAGACAATTCCTCTGAGAACCGACCTGTTATACATAGCGTACTTGAGGTACGGTCCCATTTAAGATCATTGGCAATGTGTTTCTGACTTTCATCCAATGATTTCTTTTCCCAAACAACACTAAATTGGTTTGTTAAAGCTGTATATTTTATTTTTGAATAAAATACCTTAGGAATAAAGTTGTTATCTATATCAGACGCTCCGCAGACAAATAATTCATGTGAGCCATTTTGTGATAATCCTTTTAAGTCTAAAGCTGTTCCTTTATGTTTTGTTAAATCATCATCAAGTCCATTAACCCGGCCAAATGTATTTGTATTTGGTCCATCAATACCTAAAATGCAAACATTTCCTATTGCACTTGAAGTTCCACTTGCATTAATTGGAAAATCATAGATTGTTCCATCTGGATATTTAGTTCTGAATAACGCTTTAGGGCCATAATTCAATCCAACAAATAATTCATCATTACTTTTTCCTACTCCAAATCCACTACTAAAATGATTCGGAGATTCAAAACGGTCATAAATGACCCATTGCAGTTCACCACAGCTATTGTAACAAACGGTGTAAAATCGAGAATGTTTAATTGTATTGGTGTTTGCATTAGTGGTCAATTGAACTGTATTTCCAAATTGATCTTCAAATACAGTCCCTTTATAGAAATGACCTGTAGAATAGACATAACCTTGCTTATCTGTGTAAATATCATTTCCAGAATCGCCTTGATTAGCAAATGCGATCGCTTTTGAAGAGGTATTATGCCATTTCGCATTTTCTTCAACAATAATGGTTCCTGTAATAGTATTTGGACAACCAGATGCTGTTTCACATGTAATTTGAATGGTATGGGTACCAACACCTGCGCTAACAGGATTAAATTGGTTTAACGAAATGTGTTGGCCAGTAACTGTGCAGTTAACACCATTAGTTAGCGGGTTAATTGCAACCGGGCCGGTGGCAGTACATAAATCAATTGTCATAGTCGGAAAACTAATCGTTGGACCTTCAACAGTTATATTCATAGTTGCTGACGAAGATAAGCCAGTTATTGAGTCTGTATATGTGTACTCAATAGGGTATACTCCTGGACCACATCCACAGGGGTCAAATTTATACGATTTATAACCATTATATTTAACAGTGTTACTAGGAATATAAGTCGTGTCAATTACAATGCCACAAGGTGGCAAGTTAGTAAATTCACCTCCTATTTGTGTAGTCATCCCTGCAGGATAGCCATGTGTTGGTGTGAAATAATTGTTTGTCCAATATACATTACCACTAGGAATCCATTCATTACCAAGCGTGATAGGACCATCTGAACAACATAATGAAATATTTGGTTGGGTAGCAGTTACAGTAGGTAAAACTTTAACACAAACATTGTCTATAGTAGAGGCAGCTTGCCAAGCTGTATTTTGGTTGACTTGTTGATTTAAATAAGGATATAACCATAATTGGGCATAATTATTATTTGCAATTATGGTTTCTGTAATAGTTATCCATGTGCCTGTAGTTGTAGTTGCCCATTGTAAATCAGATACTGGTTGCTTTGCGCTGATTGGTATATTAGGGATTATATCAAGATTAATATTTTGAGGAGTTAAGCCATTTGCTAAAAAAACCTTAAATTTTGAACTAAGATTAGAAGTGGGATCTAAAAGAATGTCATAGGTTATACAATACGTTGTACCAGCTATAAAATTATAATCTGTATACACACCTTCTCCATTTGCAGCGCCTGATGAACCACTATTAAATGACCACATCCACATGTTTGTTAAAGTAGAATTATAGGTGGGATTGCCATGTGAAACTTTCCAATTAGTTAAATTGCTATTTATCCAAGCGTTTAGTTGGCCTCCAGGTCCAGTAAATACAGGTCCATTAAAAGCACTAAAGTCTCCATTCGTATTTAAGCACTGACTATTTCCCGAAATACCAGAAATTAATGTTAACCATAATAGAATGATTTTTAAAGATTCTCTTTTCATAATTATTTGATTTTTTAGATGTAAAATATGGATCAAATTTAGTTTATCTACTTGTCGTTTTTGTAGCGAATTAGAATTCGGTTAATAGCCAATTAGAATTTGGTTCACAATGGTTAGAATTCGGTTATAATCATCAATGTTTTGATAGCCAATGGGTATGTCAATGTTAAATTTTGAAGCGTTTCAATCGCCAATTGACAGTCCTTATTAATTGATGTAAATTTAATTTGAATACCTTTACCTAGAATTTAAAACAATAAATATCATTTTTAAAAGGGCAAATAAATTAGGGTTTATATTACTGATTTTGCTATTACAGTGCTTCAGCCATAAGTCTAGTACGCAAAACCTCAGCTATAAGCATATTCAATATGGTGTTGAACATGGTATTCCAAGTTCTGAAGTGTATGAAGTATTAGAGGACCATGATGGGTTTATGTGGTTTGGAACAGATGGTGGCGTTGCTAGGTTTGATGGTTATGAATTTCAGAACTTTACAGCTAAAGACGGACTTTCCGATAATGTAGTATTTCATCTTTATGAAGATGATTCGAATAGAATTTGGTTTATGGGCTTTAATGGGAGTTTGAGTTATTTCCAAAATGACTCAATTTATCAATATAGATACAATGATCAAATAAAAACAGCAATAGGGGCTAAAGAGTGGATTATAGAAATAATCGTTGATTCAGAAAATAATATTGAGTTTAGAACGAGATTTAATGGGTATGGAAAAGTGACATCAGACGGAAATATTACATTTTCAAATTCAAATAATTCAAATTATAATGAATTGGTTTTGAAAGATAATCCAGAGGGAAAAGATTTTATATATATGACACTAAGTGGTCTTATGTATAATGCAGACAAATTTTTGGTTAAAAATGAGAAGCAAGAAAAACAATTTTTAATGAAAGTGAAACGCGAATCTGGAGTGGGAGTTCTCTATGAAGTTGATGGGCATATTCTTTTTTATTTTAGAAACAATATTTTTTATATCAACAAAGGCAAACTTTTATCAAGACCTTATGAAAATTCTCATTTAGGTATTATTGGCGTAAACATTGACGAAAATGATCAATTTTGGATTCGAGAGATTAATAATGGGGCAAAGATTTATAAAAACATTAAAGCCTTTTTTGACGGTAAAGCGCCTATTCATGAAATTTTTAAAGGTTTAAATATTAGTGATGTCGTTACAAAAGACAATGGAGAAATGTGGATTTCTATGGAAAATCAAGGTATTTATTATGTACTTAATCAGTATATCGAAATTTATACTGTTGGGGGGATTAACCCTAATAATAAAATTGTATCCCTTTTTAGAAATGAATTGGACGAAATGTTTTATGCAAATGAAGGTGGTAAGGTGTACAAAATTGATAGTGTAGGTAGACATACTCTTTTTTATGACAGTAATTATGACATATCTAAAATTTATATTGATAACGATAATACGTTATATGTTTCAATTTTTAATGGGAAAAATGCTGCTGTTGTATATGATGGTATTTACCATTTTAATAAACGTCTGATTATACAGGCAAGGAATTTTGTTTTTTTAAAGAATAAGGATCTGTTTATTGTTCAAGGTGGTCGTATTTCTAAAAGATCTAATGGTATTGAGGTATATAATTCTGAAAATTCAAAAAATATTTTTTACGTAACATCAATTTTTGAAGATTTTGATAATGGAATATGGGTAGGTGCCAGAGAAGGCCTTTTTGAATTTAAAGATGACAGTTTACATAGCAGTAGTATGCAATTAGGGGAATATGAAAATACAAGAATTAATGATGTTGATCAATTGTCAGATAGTACATTAGTGATTGCAACTGCTGGAGATGGTTTATTATTAGTTAATAATTTTAAACAAGAAAAGAACTGGATAGTCAAAAATATTGGGCTCAAAGGTCCCATGTTAAGAGATGTTCATATTGATGACTCAGGAGAAATTTGGATAGCATCTACAAATGGTTTATTTCGAATTAAAATAAAGGAGAATGATCGTTTTGAGATTCAAAGGATCACACATCAAAATGGTTTGCCCGCCAATGAAATTAATAAAGTGTCTAGCATTGGAGACGTCATTTATGTTGCTACCAATAAAGGTTTAGCTATTTTCAATAAAAATAAGTTAAAGATCAATTTGAATCCTCCTCGCGTTCATGTTCAATCTATCAAAGTAAATGAAAAATTAATTGAACTTGATTCTGTATTTGATTTTAACTACAATGAAAATAATATTGAATTTACCTTTGTAGGCTTGTCATACCGAAGTTTGGGAAAAGTAAAATACAATTATAAATTAGATGGAATAGATAAAAAATGGCAACATACAATGTCGAAAAAAATACGATATCCCTATCTAGCCTCTAAAACATATGTTTTTAGATTATCTGCGACAAATGAAGATGGTATTTGGAGTTCAGAAAAAATAATTACCTTTACTATACATCCTCCATTTTGGCAAACCTGGTGGTTCATTACAATTTTATCAATTATAATTATCACAATTGTGACCCTATTAATCCGACAGCGTCAGAAAAGAGCTGCTATTAAACAAGCTAGTGAACGCGAAATAGAGCTTCAAAAACGGAAACTGATAGAGGCTGAGTTAAAAGCATTAAGGACTCAAATGAATCCCCATTTTACATTTAATACCTTAAACTCTATTCAAAATTCCATAATCAATTTTGATCAAGATAAGGCATTATCTTATGTTTCTAAATTTTCATTGTTACTCAGGAAGGTTTTAGAAAATTCTAAATATAAATTTATTACTGTTAATGAAGAGCTCCAAATGCTCGATTTATATGTGAATTTGGAAAATCTAAGGTTTCAAAACTCAATTGAATATACTGTTAAAATAGACCCTAAAATAGACCAAGAGTTTCAAGAAATCCCATCAATGATTATTCAACCATTTATCGAAAACTCCATTATTCATGGTTTATCTGGTTTAAAGGGACGCAAAAAACAAATTGTATTGAATATGAGCTTTCAAAAGAATTATATTCTATGTGTTATTGAAGACAATGGAATTGGACGAGAAGCTTCTGAAGAAATTAATGAATTGAAAAACTTTGGGCATCAATCTATGGGGCTTGAAATTACAAAAGATAGATTAGAACTTTTTTTTAAGGACAGTAATAATGAGTTGTCATTCAGGATAATTGATCTTTTTGGTGAAAATGGGGATGCTACAGGTACTAGGGTTGAAATTCATCTTTTTTTGCAAAGTGATGAAGTTTGAGGATTGGTTAAGTAACAAATTTTAATTTTATTCGTTCATAAACATTATAATATCTTTTGTCTGTAAATAACATAAATATGAAAGCAATCATTATTGATGATGAAAAGCCTGCTAGAGATAACCTAAAGGCTATTCTAAAAAAAATATTTGATAATATAGAAGTTGTTGCAGAAGCTGACTCTGTTGAGAGTGGAATAAAAGTGTTAACTTCAACTAAAACAGATGTTGTTTTTTTAGATATTAATTTGTTTGATGGAAGTGGTTTTAATATTTTGGAAGGACTAGAAACTATTAATTTTCATGTTATTTTTATTACAGCATATAATGATTTTGCAATTCGAGCATTTAGAGTAAACGCCTTAGATTATCTTTTAAAACCAATAGATATTGAAGAGTTACAAGAATCAATAAATAAAGTGCGAAAACTTGATAAGAAGTTTAAAAATGACAGCTTACAGGAAACGATAGAAAATCTAAAAAGAAAGAACCAAAATACTAAACTAGCGATTAATGAAAGTGATGGTGTTCGTTTTGTGAGAATTCAAGAAATTATAAGATGTCAATCCGATAATAATTATACTGAAGTGCATATGTATAGTGGTGAGATAATTACTTCTAGTAAAACATTGAAGTTTTTTAATGAAGTACTTGATAAATTTGGTTTTTTCAGAATTCATCAATCACATCTAGTTAACTTAAAGAACGTCAAAAAAATATTGAAGAGAGATGGACTACAAGTAGAGTTAGAAAATGGAGATATATTAGATGTGTCAAGAAGAAAAAAAGAAGGCTTATACCAAGAAATGGTTGCCTTTCAATCTTTATTCTCATAATTTTAGGACAACGAATGTAATAATCAATTACTTTAAGTTTTTGGTGTATTGTATATACAGTTTCCATGTTTTTAGTTTAGCTTTTTTTTGTATATGTGCTTGATTATCTACTCTTCATATTTGGGCTTAATTGATTATACAATGTTATAGATTGTATAGTTTGTAATTTTAATCGTTCATAACTATCAAATGTATCATTTAGTTCAAGTTGGCTTTAAATATACCGTTAACCATTTGAAATATTGTGTTTAAATAAGGGTGTATTCTTGTATTATGTTAGTTTTAATAGTATTGTGTCTTGTCCTGAAATAGCTATACAACTAAATTATAGTTGTAATGGATAAAAAGAAGAAAAAAAGAGTAGTATTACCTTTTGCTTTAAAGGAAAAAATCATATCCGATTTAGATAATGGGATAA
>Ga0256845_1000761_pt1 | contig 28158 bp, 29 predicted proteins | sample RiftiametaG_FD_189101 | JGI IMG/M metagenome (GOLD analysis project Ga0256845, IMG submission 189101) | Tube worm associated microbial communities from hydrothermal vent at the East Pacific Rise, Pacific Ocean - Riftia | ecosystem: Host-associated > Annelida > Integument > Unclassified ...
TTTTTATTAATGCTACTTTTGAATTATCTTGTTTTGAAACTTCTTTATAAAAGTTCCTGAAATCATTATAATCTTCTTTCGGAAATTCTCCATCATTTATAATAAATTCTCTTTTATAAATTAATGTATTTTCATCTTTTATGATGACTTCTGCTTTATAACTACCAAACTTATTTTCAATAGTTTTTTTCTGTGGTAAAGATTCTACTTTATAATCTTGTGGTAACGTAATTTCAACCTCATCAATATCTTTAAAACCTCTTTTAATTTTAAGCGGCAATTTTCTATTTCTATATCTGTCGGGAATATGCGTATTTCTATTTAAAGCATTTAATGTAAGTAACATTCTGTTTCCAACAATTTTCGGGTAATTGGTTGCTTGAAAATTTATAGTTTCACTAAAAACTATATTATTTTTATCATTATCAATAGCCATTTTATTAATAAAAACATTGTTAATATACTTCCACCGTTTTTTATAATAAATATCTAAATCTCTTTCAGTTTCACTTTCCAACCAATATTTGTCATTATACTGTATCCCTTTTGAGATAACATTTACAACAACATCTATTGTTCCTTCATTTGACACACTATAACTACCATTAATAGTTTGTGTACTTTCTTCTGTGCTATACTTTTTTGTATGTTGAATCTCACCTCCTTCTGGAGTAATAACCAACACATCTCTATCATCTGTGAAATCACCAATAAAGCCAAACGGTAGTTTTTGACTCGTACATTCTAACCATATATCTTCTTCGTTTTCAACGGGAATATTAAGAATCACATGGTTTGTTTGTCCTCCAAACGAAACAAACTCCTTATCTACATTTATTTGATTAGCTGAAGATGCAAAAAGTCTAGTGTAATTAGATTTTACACCAACAACTTCTAATAATGATTTAGTATAGTTTGTTAATCCTTTACAATCTCCATATTTAACCAAATCAACATCTAATGCTTTTATAGGCTGCATACCACCTATACCAACTTGTACACTTATATATCTTGTGTTTTCTTGAACATAATTATAAACTATTTTAGCTTTCTCAATTGGATTATTAATTCCTTGTACTAAACTTAAAACATGATTTTTAGTTTCTTTAGAAACATTATTTCTTCCAATTAATAAGTTCTCATAAAACCATTTACCCATTGAACTCCAATTTTCAACCTTAGCATTTACTCCTTCATAATTAAATTCATTCGACGCTATTAAAACTTTAGGAATAATATTTCGAAAAGATGGACTATAGTCCTCAGGTTTAATAGCTTCGATATTCTCAGTTTTATAAAATAGCATATTTGACAGTTTTTCTTTTTTTAAATTAATACCATCAAAATTCTTTTCCTTTTTTCTAATAGTAATTCCCTCAGGAAAATTTATAGTATAAGAGCTGTTTTCTACACTAACAAAATAATCATCAACTGGAGCAAACGAAGGAATGAAAGCTGTATTACTTGTAATTGTCTCAAAAGCAAACTCAATAGTATAAGGATATTTTATTGGTGTATATTCTAAATATTTCACTCTAGAATCCGAATATAGTGTTCCGCCACTAACTGCACTAACATCTTTAAAATCTTTGGCTTTAATTTTTTTTATTTCGCTACCAAAAGCATCAAAAACTAAAACTTGTAATGTTTTAATTTTCACATTATTGTCGTAATACAAATAAGCATCAATATTGCTATCACCTTTCTTATTTAATACTGTTACTATTCTTTTTTCTTTAACAGACATTTCACTTGAAGACTTAAACGAAACTACTGTTTCATTTAACCTTACTACCGCATTAGCATTTTGCGTAAGGTTTTCTGGAATAGTTAAACTTGAGTATAATTTATCTTGTGAAAAAATAAAGCATGTTGTGAATAATAAAATAATATTCACATAATTTTTTATAACCATATAGAAGATATTATAAGATTAATAAAAAGCAAAATCTTTATTTACTATTAGACTTTATTAAAATTCTTACACCAAATATAAGAAAACAAGGCAAGAAAACATATTTAATTTCGCTGAAAATCACTTGTATACCCCATTCTGAAAAAAACTTTTCTACACCAATTGGTGATACTTTTATTTCTCTAAAAGGAAAGAAAAAACGATTGTTATTAAAAGGAATAAAGAAGCCTACACCTTTCCCTCCAGATGTCATAGCATCTAAAATACCGTGAGAAAGTGTCGACAAAAAAATAACTAAAAACCAAATTAGTTTATTTGTTTTACCAATTGTATACATTAAAATAAGCGCCCACAATAATGCAAAAAGTATGGAATGAGTAAAACCTCTATGACCAAACGGATGTAAATATGGAATACCAAACCTAAAGCCTATAACATCAAAATCTGGAAGTATGGTTGAAAAAATAGCTGCAAATAATAAATACTTAGAGTTTTTATTATCAATAAGTCTTGATAGCGTAAACCCAACAACGCTATGCCCAAAAACAGAAGCCATTTATTCTTTATTTTTTGAATCGATTATAATTGTAACTGGACCATCGTTTAACAATTCTACTTTCATATCGGCGCCAAATTCTCCTGTTTGAATTCTTTTGCCTAAACCTAACTCTAATTGCTTTATAAAAGCTTCATAAAGCGGTATTGCAACATCTGGTTTTGCTGCTTTCATATAGCTAGGTCTACTTCCTTTTTTTGTTGAAGCATGTAATGTAAACTGACTCACAACAATAATATCGCCATTAACATTTAACAATGATTTATTCATTACATCATTCTCATCACTAAAAATTCGAAGATTAACTACTTTGTTTGATAGCCAATTAATATCGTCTTGTGTATCTTCATTTACAATACCAAGCAAAATTAATAGTCCGGTTTTAATTGAGGTAACTTTTTCGCCTTCAATAATTACACTTGCTTTTGAGACGCGTTGTATAACTAGTTTCATTCTTTCTCCCAATTATCAGTTCTATAATGCTCATCTTCATCTTCAATAATTTGCAAATAGCTTCGATAACGTGAAAATGCAATTTCTTCATTATCTAAAGCATTTTTAACAGCACAATTAGGTTCTTTATCATGCAAGCAATTATTAAACTTACAGTCTTGTTTTAATTTAAAAAACTCAGGAAAATAATCGCCAACCTCTTCTTTATCCATATCAACAACACCAAAACCTTTTATCCCTGGTGTATCAATTATTTTTGCATCAAAACTTAAATCAAACATTTCTGCAAAAGTCGTAGTATGCTGCCCCTGCATGTGTAAGGTTGAAATTTCTTTAGTTTTTATATTTAAAGATGGCTCTATTGCATTTACAAGAGTAGATTTTCCAACACCTGAATGCCCTGAGAACATACTTACACTCCCTTTCATTAAAGACTTTACCTTATCTACATTCTCTCCTGTTTTAGCAGAAACTTCAATACATTCATATCCAATTTTCTTGTAAACATGTGCTAAATATTTAACTTCTAAAAGCGTTTCTTCATCATAAGTATCAATTTTATTAAAAAGCAATACTGTTTTAATAAAATACGCCTCGGCAGTAACTAAAAATCTATCAATAAAACTGGTTAACGTTGGCGGATTATTAATAGTAATCATCAAAAACACCAAATCAATATTAGCAGAAATCACATGGGTTTGTTTTGATAAGTTAACCGATTTTCTAACAATATAATTGGTTCTATCATGAATGTTGTGAATAACACCCGTGTCTTTATTGTTATCAGTTTCTAACTCAAAATCTACAATATCACCAACAGCAATTGGATTTGTGCTTTTAATACCTTTTATACGAAATTTTCCTTTTATGCGGCATTCGTAAGTAACACCTAATTCTGTTTTCACAGTGTACCAACTTCCAGTAGATTTATAAACGAGTCCTGTCATATATTCTTCAAAAGTAAAGTAAAAAAATTTTTTTTTGGTATAGATATTGCTTAATCTTACTTATTATTAATTTTAATTAAAAACTCAACAACATGAAAAAAATTTTAATTGTATTAAGCATTTCTTTATTTGCTTTTATTGATTCAAACGCTCAAGTAGAATACAAAATCATCACAAGTATTGAATCTATTGTTCCTAATGGACTTGGACGGTCTCGATTAATTTCGGCTTCTGACGAAAAAAATTATAAAGATTTCACATCTCAAAGAACAGATGACAAAGAAACTGATAAAAGAAACAAATCTAAAAGAAATGAAATTAGAGTTAAAAACTTTGAAGAAACTAAACTTTTAAATTTCTATAATATTGGTGGTATTAGGTTTCAAAATATTGCTGCAAATGATGCGCTTATTACTTCAAAAATAAATACTATGATTGAAGAAGGTTGGGAGTTAGCATTTGTAACAAGTGCTGTTGAAAGTGAAGGTGGCAAAGGCGACGGCAAAGGTATTTTTATTACACGTTATCTTTTTAAAAGAAATAAATAGTTATTTATTCTAATAAAAAAAAGCCTCACAATTGCGAGGCTTTTTTTTATTACTTAGTGGTTAAGTATTTTTTCTTGATGATTAATTGATTCTTGATGAATGGCTTTAAACATTCTTAGAATAAACTCTTCACTTAATCCTTTTGCCTCTCCTTCTAAAACCATTTTTCCTAAAATCTCATTCCAACGTTTGCTTTGTAAAACCGCAACGTTTTTCTGTTTTTTCAATTCACCAATGCTATCAGAAGATTTCATTCGTTTACCTAGTAAATCAATAATTTGATTATCTACAATATCTATTTGTGCTCTTAAATTATTTAAAGCACTTGTGTATTCAGCCTCAGCATTACTTTCTTTTCTAATTTTTAAATCTTTCATAATTTGAACTAAACTAGCGGGAGTTACTTGTTGTGCGGCATCACTCCATGCGTTTTCTGGATCGTAATGTGTTTCAATCATTAATCCATCAAAATTCAAATCTAAAGCCGTTTGAGATATATCAAAAATCATATCTCTTTTTCCTGTGATATGTGATGGGTCATTAATTAAAGGCAAATCTGGAAATTTATTTTGAAACTCAATTGCTAATTGCCATTCTGGAATATTTCTATATTTCGATTTTTCGTACGTTGAAAAACCTCTATGTATAGCTCCTAAATTTTTAACTCCCGCAGTATATAATCTTTCAATACCACCTAACCATAAAGCTAAATCTGGGTTTACAGGGTTTTTTACTAATACAGTTTTTTCAGTGCCTTGTAATGCATCTGCAATTTCTTGCATTATAAAAGGACTTACTGTTGAACGCGCACCAATCCATAATAAATCTACATCATGCTCTAAAGCTAATTTTACATGGGCAGCATTTGCAACTTCTGTACATGTTTTCATGCTAGTTTCTTCTTTAACTTTTTGTAACCATTTTAAACCTAAAGCACCAACACCTTCAAACATACCTGGACGTGTTCTTGGTTTCCATATACCAGCTCTAAAATAGCTAACATCAGTATCCTTAAGCTCGTGAGCTATTTTCAATACTTGGTCTTCTGTTTCTGCACTACACGGTCCAGCAATAACTAGTGGATGATTTAAATTTAAATCATTTAACCAGTTTCTCATTTCTTTCTTGTTTTCCATAATTTTTTACGCCTTAAGCAATTCCTTTTAATATCTCTTTTATATGATTGGTGTTTTTCATCTCATTAAAAATAGTGTCGAAATCGTCTTGTTTCATCATGTCTTTAAAATGAATGAGGTTTGTTATGTACTCTTCTAATATTTCAATCACATTGTTTTTATTGTCTTTAAAAATAGGTGTCCACATTTCTGGAGAACTTTTAGCTAAACGCACAGTTGATGCAAATCCACTACCTGCCATATCAAAAATATCGCGTTCATTTTTTTCTTTTTCAATAACTGTTTTCCCTAACATAAATGAACTTATATGTGACAAATGAGATACATAAGCAATATGTTTATCGTGTGCTTCAGGATTCATATATCGCATGCGCATACCTACATCTTCAAATAATTTGATGGCTTTTTCTTGTAGTTTAAATGATGTTTTTTCAACTTCACAAACAATATTAGTTTTTCCAATAAACAAACCATTTATGGCTGCTTCTGGACCAGAATATTCAGTTCCTGCAATAGGATGCATTGCTAAGAAATTTCTACGTTTTGGATGATTTTCAACTGATTTGCAAATTGTTTCTTTGGTTGAACCTGCATCAACTACCAATCCATTATCAGATATTTTATCTAAAATAGTTGGCAACAATTTAACCGTCGCATCTACAGGAATTGCAATAATTACTAAATCAGCATGTTCAACATCATCTAACGTCGATTTTTTATCAATTAATTGAAGCGAAAGTGCTTTATCAAGCGTAGTCTCTTTTCTGCTAATACCATGAATAATTACTTCTGAATCATGCTTTTTAATATCTTTAGCAAGACTTCCTCCAATTAAACCAACGCCTATTATATATATATTTTTCATCGTACTCTTGCCATTGCTTCTTCTATAACTTCGGTTGTTGCACAAAGTGAAAATCGTATATAACCCTCACCTTTGCTTCCAAAAATAGTTCCTGGTGTAATAAATATATGATTGTCTTTAAGTACTAAATCTATAAATTCTTCTGATTTTATAAATGCTGGTAATTTTGCCCAAACAAAAAGCCCAGTTGCATTTTTATCGTATGTACAATTTAACGTTTCTGCTAATTGCCAAACTAAATCTCGTCGTTGCTTATACACACTATTTAATGTTACAAACCACATTTTTGAACATTTTAAAGCTTCAATAGCACCTTTTTGTATGCCATAAAACATACCAGAATCCATATTACTTTTCACTTTTAAAATATTGCTTATATGCTCGCTACTTCCTAAGACCATCCCTATGCGCCAACCTGCCATATTAAAGGTTTTACTTAACGAATTCAGCTCTAAACAAACATCTTTTGAGCCTTCAACACTTAATATACTTGTAGGATTATCATTTAATATAAAGCTGTATGGATTATCATTTATTATTAAAATATTGTTGCGTTTTGCAAAAGCTACTAACTCTTCAAATAAAGACTGTGTTGGTTGTGCGCCTGTTGGCATATGAGGATAATTAACCCACATTAATTTTACTTTACTTAAATCTAATTTTTCTAACGCCTTCAAATCTGGCAACCAATTATTAGTTTCATCTAACTCATAAAAAACAGGAGTTGCTCCAACTAATTTTGTTACCGATTGATAAGTAGGATAACCCGGATTTGGAATTAACACTTCATCGCCTTCATTTAAGTAAGCCATTGAAATATGCATAATACCTTCTTTACTTCCCATTAACGGTAACACTTCTGTTGATGGACTTAAGTTCACCGAAAAATGTTCTTTATAAAAACTAGAAATTGAATTTCTTAATTCTGACAACCCTTGGTAACTTTGATATTTATTAGCATTAGGGCTAGAAAAACAATCAATTAATGCATTCATAACCTTTTTTGGAGGTTGTAAATCTGGACTTCCAATACCTAAATTAATAATTGGTTTTCCGCTAGCAATTAGCAAATTCACCTCTCTTAATTTTTTAGAAAAATAGTATTCCTCAACCGTATTCAATCTCTTTGCTACCTCAATCATAACTTAGCATTTTTATATTCACCCAACACTTTAAATCCTTGTCCCATAATTTCAATAATAGATTTCGCTTTCTTAAAATCTAAATAATCATCAAAAGTAACATCAACAAAAAAGGCATATTTCCAAGGTGTTTCAACAATTGGCAACGACTGTATTTTAGTTAAATTAAGACTACAATCGCTCATTACATTAAGTATTGCGGCTAAACTTCCACGTTTATGGTCGGTTTCAAATTTTATTGAAGCTTTATTAATTTCATTTTCAGGAACTTCAGAATTCTTACACTTTACAATAGCAAAACGCGTTTCGTTATGTTTTATAGTTTGTATACTTTTTTCTAAAATATCTAAGTCAAAAATTTCAGCAGCCTTAATACTTGCAATAGCTCCAATATTTTTAAGTTGCTTTTCTTTAATACGTTGTGCAACCTCAGCAGTATCCTTATCTTCAATTAACTTAATATGTGGGTATTGCTTAAAAAATTCTTTACATTGCAACAACGCCATGGGATGCGAATACACTTCCTGTATTGCTTCAATATTTTGATTTGGTAAAGCCATTAAATTATGTTGAATGTCTAAATAATGCTCACCAACAATATGCAAATCGTATTTATCAATTAATGCATAATTAGGAATAATGGAACCTGCAATCGAGTTCTCTAAAGCCATAATAGCAGCATCCGATTCATCTGAAATCAAAGAATCAACAACACCGTCAAATGTTAAACATTCAATTACATTAACCGTTTTATCAAAAAATTGCTGAGACACAATATGATGGAACGACCCTTTTACTCCTTGTATGGCTACTGTTTTTATCATATATAAAAAAAGTCCCGATTTTCATCGAGACTTATATTCAAATTTATATTTATAAATTATACATACAACGCCTCGATTCTCTTACTATAAAAGAAATAAAACCAATTGTTAAAATATGTATAATATACTGTTGTCATAATTACATTGCTAAATTAATTATTTATTTAAGAAATCAAAATAGTACAAAACCTTTTTTATCTTTTTATTAAAAGTTTTAAAGATTTTACAGTAAAACACATATTACATTAGATAATCATTATTTTTGAACAAAGTATTTTAATATGTCAATAGTAGTAGACGGGATTTCAAAATTTTACGGTAACCAAAAAGCTTTGAATAACATATCTTTTAAGATTGAAAAAGCAGAAATTGTTGGATTTTTAGGTCCAAATGGCGCTGGAAAATCTACTATGATGAAAATTCTAACTACTTATATTGATGCTACCGAAGGTGTTGCCAAAGTAAATGGACACGATATAAACGAAAATACGCAACAAGTACAACAAAGTGTTGGCTATTTACCTGAGCATAACCCGTTGTATTTGGATATGTATGTTAAAGAATATTTAGCTTTTAATGCAAATATTTATAATGTTAGTAAAGACCAAGTTAATGAAGTTATTGAACTTACAGGGTTAACACCTGAGGTTCATAAAAAAATAGAACAACTCTCAAAAGGATATCGCCAACGTGTTGGTTTAGCAAATGCAATGCTGCATAATCCTGATGTTTTAATTTTAGATGAACCAACCACAGGTTTAGACCCAAACCAATTAGTAGATATTAGAAATCTTATAAAAAGTATTGGCAAAACAAAAACAGTTTTTCTTTCAACGCATATTATGCAAGAAGTTGAAGCGATGTGCGACCGCGTTATTATTATTAATAAAGGTGAAATAGTTGCTGATAAAAAAATAAAAGAACTTCGTGAAGGCAAAGAACAAACTGTTATAGTTGAATTTGATTATCGTGTTGAAGATGCATTTTTAAAAAAATTACCTAAAGTAAAAAATGTAGTTAATACTTATGATTTTGTTTATGAAATCACTTTTAAAACTACAGAAGACATGCGTTCTTACGTGTTTGATTTTGCACATGATAACCAATTGAAAATTTTACAACTCAACCAGAAAAATACTAGTTTAGAAAGCTTGTTTAGAGAGTTGACTGCTAACTAATTTTTTAAATTCAATAGGCAAACTTGCCATCATACCTTTTGGTACACGCTCAACAACTTCACCTCGCATTTCCCTTTAAAGTAAACTCCGTATTACTTTCATTAAGTTCTATGGCAACTCTATTATCATTTGATTCACCACCACCTCTAAACACAAAAACATAAATTAAAAACAACGTGTTTAAAAATAAAATTATTGCTAAAATAGTGGATGCTTTCTTCATGATTATACATCTTATTTATACAAATGCACACTAACAAATATCGTTTTTGGCAACAATTATAACATTACAAATAGAGACTATTATTCGAAAATAAGTTTGCCTTTGTATTGCTCTTCAACTTCAATAACTAGTGGTTTATTTACAGCAATAACATCTCCAGTTCCAGAAATTTTTCCTGTAATTTCTTGTTGTGGATTAACAATCATATCGTTAGAACTTCTGTTCCATATTTTAACTTTCTGAGCAATAAGATTTCTTCCTTCAAAACGTGATGTTCCTGCAGCAAATGTTATATTCAAATTATCAGTTTTTCCCGAAACAAAACAATTGGATAAATTATTAAATATCAATTTAAAACTACTATTATCAATTTGTAATTTGAAATTTCCGCTTGTAAAAACATTATTAGTACCATTAAAATCTTCAGATAAAACAGTTAAACTCGGATATGTTAAAACACCATCCGAACTCACATCATATTGTGTAGAACTTCGTATTTCTGTAATATTTGGCGACGTTATATATACTTTAGTAATTCCATAATCACGAACATAATTACAAATATTATTATCAGTAAGTGTTAGTTTTCCATCTAAAACAACAGCTTCAACATCGTTTAATAAATTTTCACCTGTTTCAATAATTACTTTTTGTGTTACTCCTTCTTTTAAAATTAATTCAATATCTCTATTTATAAGTATTTTATCAAAAGCATCAACCATAATTTCTTGCTGAATGATGCTTCCTGTTTTTTGAAAACAATTACCCGCATCTTCACTATCGCAAGCAAAAATAAAAAACATTGATATTATGTATAAGACTTTTTTCATTTACAATCTAATTCCAATTCCTAGTTCTACAGCTTCCGCCTTTGCTCCATGCGATTTTAGTGTTAAAGCACCAAACCACTTATCATTAAAATATCGTTTTAAACCAGCTCTTAAATAGGTTTTTCCTTCAAAATCATAAGGATAATACACGTAATACCCAAACTGCGTAACTAGTGATGTTTTATTAATAAATAATTCATGACCAACAAAAACACCAACACGTTTATAATCTTCATTTCCTGTTACGCCTTCTTCAGGAAACGACACACTTCTAAAATAAATAAGTTCTTTTAAAAAATTAGATAAAAACACATCAGTTCCTAACTGCAATGCACTTTTCACATTAATACGTTTATCGGCATAAGCCGAAAAAACATAAAACGGAAATTGTCCGCTATCCACAATATCACTTTCATTAATTCCAGTTCTAAAAACAAAATTATATTTTATTGGCTGTGTGAATTTCTTATCGTCGTTTTCTAAAGTGTGTTGATATTCTAGTTCTTCTTCATCTAGATTATAAGTAACACCAAGATTAAAAGTAAGTGAATTTGTACTTGCATTTGGTGCTTTTACATTGGCATTGGAATAATGAATAAGCGAAAAACCTGCTTGTAAACCAAATCTATCTACAATACGTTCCTTTTTATAATTAAGCATTACAAACGTACTACTTAATAATTTCGAGCCAAAAGCAATGTTTCTGTAATTATCAACCTTATCATAAGGATTTGTAGTATATCCTATACCTTGACCAATACGAAACATTAAATTTCGTTTTAAAAAGTAAAAATTATAATGTGTGTAAAGTGAATAATTATTTCCTAGAACATCATTTTTTAGGTTTTGATACGCAAACGTTACTCCAAAATCTGGATAATTATAACGTTGTTCCCAATCGTTAAAACCATAGGTTTTTTTGTTCCAACTTAAAATAAAACCTTCTGGATGTCCTTTTATTAAATGAAGAATATCGTTGTTATGTAAAGCTATATTGCCTTTAAAATAATTAACATCAATATATGATGTATGTTCCTTTTCTTGTGCTAAAGAAAACAAACAAAAAAGGCAAAAAATGTAGGTTATATGTTTCTTCATTTATATTTAATACAGAGCAAAAGTAATAGAATATTTAAAACAACGCCTCAGCTATCGCTTTTATATTGTCACTTTTTCCCATCGAATAATAATGAAGCACAGGAACACCTGCTTTTTTAAGCTCATCCGATTGTTTAATCGCCCATTCAACACCAACCTGTCTCACCGCTTTATTGTCTTTACATTTTTCAACAGCATTAATTAAATCTTCGGGTAAATCAATTTTAAAAACCTGTGGTAATAGTTGTAAATGATGCTTTACAGCCAATGGTTTTATTCCCGGAATAATAGGCACATTTATACCCGCTTCTTTAGCTTTATCAACAAATTCGAAATATTTTTCGTTATTAAAAAACATCTGTGTAACCACATAATCTGCACCTGCATCAACCTTTTCTTTAAGCCGTTTTAAATCGGTTTGTAACGATGGTGCTTCAATATGCTTTTCAGGGTAACCCGCAACACCAATACAAAAATCAGACGTATCGTCGGTCTCAATAACATCATGCAAATATTTTCCGCAATTCAAACTCTGAATTTGAGCCACTAAATCCGTCGCAAACTTATGTCCTCCTTTCGCAGGTTCAAAATATTTTTGATGACTCATCGCATCACCACGTAACGCCATCACATTTTCAATACCCAAATAATGGCAATCCACCAACAAATATTCCGTTTCCTCTTTTGTAAAACCGCCACACAAGACATGTGGCACCGTATCCACATTATATTTATGTTTTATCGCCGCACAAATCCCAACCGTTCCAGGGCGCATTCTCGTAATTTTCCTATCCAATAAACCCTCAGCTTTATTAATATACACATACTCTTCGCGCGATGTTGTTACATCAATAAACGGCGGATTAAAATCCATTAACGGATCGATATTATTATACAATTCCTGAATATTCCTACCCTTTTGCGGCGGAATAATCTCAAACGAAAACAATGTTTTTCCGTTGGCTTTTTTTATGTGTTCTGTTACTTTCATTACTTATATTTTTGGGCGTTACCCTTTGGGTCGCGCTTTCCACTATATCTTTTTCTCGTTCCTCAAAAAAGGATGCCGCTACAATCGCTAACGCAAACTTACTCTTCGGCTAAACTTGGGTGTAACCACTTTCTAGCTTTATCTTTTGTAATACCTTTTCGTGTAGCATAATCCGTTATTTGGTCATCGGTAATTTTACCTAAACCAAAATATTTAGCTTCTGCATTTCCAAAATAATACCCCGAAACCGATGCGGCAGGCCACATAGCTAAACTTTCGGTAAGAGTAACACCAATATTCTCTTCAACATCTAACAATTTCCAAATCGTTTCTTTCTCTAAATGATCTGGACAAGCTGGATAACCTGGTGCTGGACGAACACCTTTATACGTTTCCTTTATTAATTCATCATTACTTAACTCTTCATTTGCAGCATAACCCCAATGTTTAGTTCTAACTTGCTTATGCAAATATTCAGCAAAAGCCTCAGCAAATCTATCGGCAATAGCTTGCACCATTATCGCATTATAATCATCTTCCTTTTCTTTATAAAATGTAGCCAGTTCTTGCGCCCCAAAAACAGATACACAAAACGCACCCATATAATCTGTTTTACCTGTTTCATTTGGTGCAATAAAATCTGAAAGGGCAAAATTTTTCAAACCTTCCCGTTTCTTTAATTGTTGACGTAACGTTCTAAATACCGCAATTTCTTTTCCCTTTTTCTGAACAGAAATATCGTCATCATTTATAGAATTAGCTTCAAACAATCCAAAAATAGCTTTAGGTTTTAGCAATTGTTTTGCTATAATTTGTCTTATCATTTCTTGTGCATCTTCAAACAACTGAGTTGCTTGTTCGCCAACAACTTCATCTTTTAAAATATCTGGATACTTACCATGTAAATCCCAACTTCTAAAAAACGGACTCCAATCAATAAACGGTAATAGTTCTTTTAAGCTTAATTGTTTTAATCGTTGTATTCCTAATTCGTTTGGTTTTACAATTGGTGATGTTTTCCAATCAATACTAAACTTTTTATTACGTGCTTCACTTATCGAAATATAAGATTTTGTTTTACCGCGTTTTAAAAACTTTTCACGAAACTCATCATAATCCTTTTTCATTTTAGCAACATAAGCATGCGACGATTTCTCATTTAATAAATCACCTACAACAGTTACCGCTCTTGAAGCATCATTCACATGAACCACCGCATTTTTATATTCAGGATTAATCTTAACCGCAGTATGTGCCTTTGATGTTGTTGCTCCACCAATTAACAACGGAACTGTAAAATTCTGACGTTCCATTTCTTTTGCTAAATACACCATTTCATCAAGCGAAGGCGTAATTAAACCTGATAACCCAATAACATCAACATTTTCTTTTTTAGCAGCTTCAATAATTTTTTCTGGCGGAACCATAACACCTAAATCAACAATTTCGTAATTATTGCAACCTAAAACAACACTCACAATATTTTTACCAATATCATGCACATCGCCTTTTACAGTTGCCATTAAAATTTTCCCTAAAGCTTTTTGTTTTTCACCTTTTTCTGCTTCAATAAATGGATTTAAATAAGCAACCGCTTTTTTCATTACACGAGCAGATTTTACAACCTGCGGTAAAAACATTTTTCCAGCTCCAAACAAATCTCCAACAACATTCATCCCAACCATTAAATTACCTTCAATAACCTCAATAGGTTTTTCAGCTTCCTGTCTTGCTGCTTCTATATCTTCAATAATAAAAGCATCAATACCTTTTACTAATGCATGTGTAATTCTATCTTGAATTGAATTTTCTCTCCACGATAAATCTAAAGCTTTCTCTTTTTTAGAACCTTTTACTGTTTCAGCAAAATCTAATAAACGTTCGGTAGCATCAGCTCTTCTGTCCAAAATAACATCTTCAACATGCTCTAATAAATCTTTAGGAATATCATCATATACTTCTAAAAGTGCAGGATTTACAATTCCCATATTCATACCCGCTTGAATAGCATGATATAAAAACACCGAGTGCATCGCTTCACGAACACCATCATTTCCTCTAAAAGAAAACGACACGTTACTAACGCCACCACTCACGCTTACGTTTGGTAAATTTTGTTTGACCCAACGTGTTGCTTCAATAAAATCTACCGCATTTTTACGGTGCTCTTCCATTCCTGTTGCTACAGGAAATATGTTTAAATCGAAAATAATGTCTTCAGATGCAAAACCTACTTTATTAACCAAAACATCATAAGAACGTTTTGCAATTTCTAAACGTCTTTCGTAATTATCTGCTTGTCCAACCTCATCAAAAGCCATAACAATTACCGCAGCTCCATAGCGTTTAATTTGTTTTGCTTGCCAAATAAAATTTTCTTCGCCTTCTTTTAGCGAAATAGAATTCACCACACTTTTACCTTGTACAACTTGAAGTCCAGCATCGATAATTTCCCATTTAGAACTATCAATCATTATAGGCACACGACAAATATCTGGTTCGGCAGCAATTAAGTTTAAAAAACGAACCATAGATTCTTTTCCATCAATAAGACCATCGTCCATATTAATGTCGATAATTTGTGCGCCACCGTCAACTTGATGACGTGCAACATCTAAAGCTTCTTCAAACTTATCTTCTTTTATTAGTCTTAGAAACTTTTTAGAACCCGCAACATTAGTACGTTCACCTACATTTATAAAGTTGGTGTCTGGCGTAACTACTAAAGGTTCTAACCCTGATAATCTTAGATATTTCTGTGCTATTTTACTCATTATTTAATGATGTACTCTATTATTTTATCCTAATGTATTTTTCTATAATATCTCGCTTAATATTTGCCTCTTTTATTTCTTCTAACCCATATTGTATTAATGTATCTCCTTTAATTTCTATAGTAAAAGGGAACTCATGGCCTCTAATATTATCTACAGAAATATAATTTAGTTTTTCTACATAGGCGCTCCCTTCTAAACTATATGTACCACCGCCACCATAAAAACCTTCGCTTGTTCCTTTTGGTTGATTAAAAAAAGCAAAATGAGTTTTGTTTATAATTTTAATAAAGTCTGTATTTGATATATCTTTTACTTGCACAGAGTCGTTCTCTTTAACTTCTCCGTAAAACAATTTCCAGGTGCCTTCTATTTTTTTATCCGCAGCTACTATTTGTACTACTTCTTTTTTAGGATTACAAGAAATTAAAATTACTATTATGGCTAATAATGTTATCTGTTTTTTCATTTTTATGTTAGTTGTCTTGGTTTATAATCTTTTACTAAATCTGTTATAATTTTTATATGTTCTGGTGTTGTGCCACAACAACCGCCTACTATATTAATTAAATCCTTTTTTAAATATTCTTCTATTTGCGCTCCCATTTCTTCTGGTGTTTCATCATATTCTCCAAAAGCATTTGGCAAACCTGCATTTGGATGCGCCGAAATTGCAAAGTCAGTTTTACTAGCAATGGCTTCTAAATGTGGTTGCAATAAATTTGCTCCTAAAGCACAATTAAATCCAATAGAAAACAATGGAATATGTGATACAGAAATTAAAAATGCTTCTGCTGTTTGTCCTGATAAAGTTCTACCTGAAGCATCCGTAATAGTTCCACTTAACATGATTGGAATATCAATATTACGTTCTTCTTTTACTTCTTCAATAGCAAATAATGCTGCTTTAGCATTTAAAGTATCAAACACAGTTTCTACTAATAACACATCAACACCACCATCAACTAAAGCTTCAACTTGTTGTTTATATGCTATACGTAATTCATCAAAAGTAACCGCTCTAAAACCTGGGTCGTTGACATCGGGCGACATACTAGCTGTTCGATTTGTTGGTCCCATAGAACCTGCAACAAACCGAGGTTTATATGGTTCTTTCGCTGTAAATTCATCAGCTACTTCTTTAGCAATTTTAGCAGATTGATAATTAAGTTCATACACCAAATCTTCCATTTGATAATCTGCCATCGCAATGGTGGTTCCTGAAAACGTGTTGGTTTCAACAATATCTGCTCCAGCTTCAAAATATTTTCCGTGTATGGTTTTAATCGCTTCTGGCTGCGTAATAGACAACAAATCGTTATTGCCTTGCAATGGTGTTGGGTAATCTTTAAAACGCTCACCTCTAAAATCTTCTTCAGTAAATTTATAGGCTTGCAACATCGTTCCCATAGCGCCATCGAGCACCAAAATACGCTGTTTTAAAGCTTGTTGTATGTTTGACATTTTGATTATTTATATCTGTATGTCATCAAGAAAAGTAAGGGAAACACTTTTCGTTATCTTTCTAATACGTTAATATTAGTAGAACGTAGCACCTTCTTTACAAGATAAAGGGTTGCCAAGGTATCAACGGGTCTATTCCCTCTACCTTTCTTGATAACATTAATTACGTTAATGAACTAGTTAACAAAAGTACTAACTATATTTTTTTTATTCAAACAAAGTTGAAGATAAATATCTATCGCCTCTATCACAAATAATTGCAACTATAACACCTTTATCAATTGTTTCTGCAAGCTTTAAAGCACTAGCAACTGCACCTCCGCTGCTCATTCCTGCAAACACACCTTCTTCTTTAGCTAAACGTTGCGTCATTGCTTTAGCTTCTTCCTTATTTACTTCGATTACTTTATCTACTTTTGAACGGTTGAAAAACTTAGGCACATAATCTGGCGACCATTTTCTAATACCAGGAATTCTTACTCCATCTGCTGGTTGCACTCCTACAATTGTAATATTTTTATTTTTTTCTTTTAAATATGCTGAAACGCCCATAATAGTTCCTGTTGTTCCCATTGCAGATACAAAATGTGTTATTTTACCTTGAGTATCGTTCCAAATTTCTGGACCTGTGGTTTTATAATGTGCTTTCCAATTATCATCATTTTCAAATTGATTAAGCAATACATAACCTTTTTCATCTCTAAGCTTAAATGCTACATCCCGCGAACCTTCAATGCCAATTTCTGCTGGTGTTAAAATAACCTCAGCACCATAAGCACACATTGTTTTCACACGTTCTACAGTAGAATTTTCAGGCATAACTAAAATCATATTCAAACCAAATAACTGTGCTATAAATGCTAAAGCAATACCTGTATTTCCGCTAGTCGATTCAACTAAATAATCACCTTTTTTAATATCGCCACGCTTAACCGCTTCATTAATCATATTAAAAGCAGCTCTATCTTTTACGCTTCCGCCTGGATTATTGCCTTCTAATTTCAATAAAAGTGTAATGTTTTTATTTGAAATAAGATGACTTACCTCAACAAGTGGCGTGTTCCCTATTTGACCTAATATGCTTTTAGCGTATGCCATTTTTTTTTGGTCTGATTTTTATTTCAGTTTGATATGTAACTAACGAATTTTCTGGAACCGATTCAGTTATCCAAACATTGGCTCCAATAGTACTATTTGCCCCAATAACTATATCGCCTCCTAAAATGGTTGCATTTGCGTAAATGCATACATTTTCTTCAATAGTTGGATGCCTTTTTGTTGATGCTAAACTTTTGTTTACTTGCAACCCGCCTAAAGTTACACCTTGATAAATTTTCACGTTATCTTTAATAATTGAGGATTCTCCAATTACAATTCCTGTTCCGTGGTCTATATAAAATGATTTGCCAATTGTTGCCCCAGGATTAATATCAATACCAGTGATTCCATGCACATATTCACTCATCATTCTTGGAATTATTGGCAATTTCAATTTATATAATTCATGACTTATTCTGTAAATAACAATAGCATGAAAACCAGGATAAGCCAAATAAATTTCTTCTAAACAATCTGATGCTGGGTCGTTTTGTTCAAACGCCATAGCATCTAAATCTAATGCCTTTCTAATATTTGGTAATTCTTCATAAAATGAATCCCAAGTTCCAGTTCTATCTTCAGCACAAACTTGTTGTGCTATTTTTAAAAATGTTTGCTTTAACTGTGCCCAATTATCTGCATTTTCATCCTCAAAAAGCGCATAGAATAATTCCTTTGTAAAATCTTCTACAATTTCTTTTAATCTAAGATCAAAACATTTAAAAGGTTCCCCAAATAAGGTCATAGAATTTTAATTTATGTTGTCTCGATAGCTTTAACAACTGCTTTTGGTGCTTCTTTACGTGTTCCATCAAAACCATCAATACCACTAACTGTTGTGTATTTTAAAACATACTTTTTACCTGGATTAAGGATTTTATAAGCCGCTTGACACATTAAAGTTGCTTCGTGAAAACCACAAAGAATTAATTTTAATTTCTCAGGATATGTGTTTACATCTCCAATAGCAAAAACACCCGGAATATTAGTTTGATAATTTAATGAGTTATCAACTTTTATAGCATTCTTTTCAATTTCTAACCCCCAATTTCCAATAGGTCCTAATTTAGGAGACAAACCAAATAATGGAATAAAATGGTCGGTTTCAAGTTGAGTTAATTCACCACCTCTTTCATAAGTAATAGCCTCAATCTTTCCATCACCATGTAACGCTTTAACTTCTGCTGGTGTAACTAAATTTATTTTACCAAGCTTAGTTAATTCTCCTACTTTTTCAACAGAATCTAATGCGCCTCTAAACTCATTTCTTCTATGAATTAAAGTTACAGATGAAGCTACATCGGTTAAAAATATACTCCAATCAAGTGCAGAATCACCTCCACCAGAAATCACGACTTTTTTATTACGGTAAAATTCAGGATCTTTAATAATGTATTCAACACCTTTGTCTTCATAATCCTCAATACCTTCAATTTTTGGTTTTCTAGGTTCGAAAGATCCTAAACCACCAGCAATAGCAACTATTGGCGCATGATGTTTTGTTCCTTTATTTGTGGTAACAATAAACGAACCGTCTTCTTGTTTATCGATAGTTTCAGCACGTTCTCCTAAAGTAAAACCTGGTTCAAACTGTTTTCCTTGTTCTAATAAATTTTTAGTTAAGTCGCCTGCTAATATTTCTGGAAAACCAGGAATATCGTAAATAGGCTTTTTAGGATAAATTTCTGAACATTGTCCACCCGGTTGTGGTAACGCATCAATTAAATGACACTTTAATTTTAATAATCCAGCTTCAAAAACTGTGAATAATCCAGTTGGACCAGCACCTATTATAAGTATATCTGTTTTAATCATTTTATGACTCCTTTTTTTTCAATTAGGGTTTTGGTTACTTCGTTTAGTGTTTCCACTTTTTGTTCAAAATTACCTTTTATTGTTTTTCTATATTCATTTAAATTCTTAACCAAATCATCAATATTTTCTGGAATTACATCTTCAAAAAATTGACGCAATCTTTTGGCTGTTGTTGGCGATTTTCCGTTAGTCGAAATTGCGACTTTCACATTACCTTTTGTAACAATTCCGCCCATATAAAAATCGCAATACGAAGGATTGTCAGCTACATTAACCAAAATTCCTTTTTTTCTACAGTGCTTATGTACTTTTAAGTTTACCTCCGTAACATTAGTTGTAGCTATAACAATATTATTTCCTTTTAAATAACGCTTATTATATATGTCTTCAATTAAAGTTACCTTTCCTGTTTTCGCTACAAAAATAGTATTTTCTTTAAATTCTGGCGCAACCATTGTTACATTCGCATCTGGACTAGATTTTAATAAAAATCGCAATTTTTCTTCCGCAACAAAACCGCCACCTACAATAAGTACGTTTAGTTTATTCAGCTTTAAAAAAATGGGATATAAATTATTTCGTTCCATAAATTAACGCTTTGCAATATTTTCTTTAACATCTTTATAAAGAGATGATAAAACTACGCGTTCTTTTACTACTTCGCCTATTACAATAATAGCTGGTGTAGACAATTGTTGTTCTTCAACTACTTTACGAATTGTACTGATTGTTCCGAAACCAAATTTTTCATTTTCAGTTGTACCGTCTTGTATAATTGCAACTGGTGTATTTTCTTTGTTTTCTTTTGAAAAAATTTTGACAATTTCATCCAACTTATGCATTCCCATAAGAATAACTATTGTTGCAGATGATTTTGCTGCCAAAGTCACATCACTTGATAATTTATGTGATTTCGTTGTACCTGTCATTACCCAAAAACTTCTTGAAACACCTCGTTTTGTTAACGGAATTCCTTGATATTCTGGAACTGCAATTACCGATGAAATACCTGGAACAGTATATGTTTCAATATCAAATTCTCGAGCATAATCAATCTCTTCTGCACCTCTACCAAAAATAAATGGGTCGCCACCTTTTAAGCGTACAACATGTCCACAATTTTTTGCTCTATCTACAATAAGCTCATTAATTTGCTCTTGCATATAGCTAAAATAACCTTTACGCTTTCCTACAAAAATAAGCTCGACATCTTTTGATGCGTACTTTAACAAATCTTCATTTATAAGTGCATCATACAAAATAACATCTGCAGATTCTATCGCTTTAATAGCTTTAAGCGTTATTAATTCTACATCGCCTGGACCCGCACCTACAACAGTTAATTTTGGAGTTTTCGCATTCATGTTCTACTTTTTAAACTACTTTCTTTTGAAGTGTTTCAATTTCTCTATAAGCTCTTACTTTATCTAAAAACTGATTTGCATTTTCAATATATTTTGAAGCAAATTTTTCGGTTGGTGCAAATTTATTAATTTGATATATCAAATCGGCAAAAGATGCCCCTAAATCTATATCTCCGCTTGCAACAAACAATTCGTCAAACTGACTTATAATTCCTGCATGTGTATTTGTCATTTTATTTTCGGCTAATAATAACGCTTTCGCGGAATTAACCAAAGATGCATAAGCGTAATAAATAGCACTTGAATATACTTCATCATCAAACGATTTTTTAGCATCGTCAATTTTTTCTTCGCTTTCTAAAAACAAGGTGGCTATTAAATCAATAACAACACCTGCACATTCGCCAATACCAATTTCTTTAACGTACTTTTCTTCTTCTCCCCAATCAATAAAATCTTCTTGAATTAAATTTGAAACATCAGACAAATCAGTTAAAAAATCATAAAAATACTTTTCACCCTTTTCTTTATAATACTCAACAAATAGTTTTCCGTTCGCATTAACTTCAAAATCGTTTAAAATTCTTCGTAATGCTTCTGAGCCTCTTTTGCTTGGTATTTTTACAACTTTATCAGCAAAAAGCGCTTTCCCATTACCTAAATTCCCACCACCAAGTAAAACTTGCAATGCTGGTGCAACCAACTTATCTGGCGTACGAACCGACATACCTTGAAACCCAATATTTGCCATATTATGTTGACCACAAGCATTCATGCAACCACTAATTTTTATAACTAAATCTTCGTTTTTTAAATACTGTGGGTATTCCGTTTTAATAACACGTTCTAATTCCTCTGCAATCCCTGTACTACTTGAAATTCCTAAATTACAAGTATCTGTTCCTGGACATGCAGTAATATCTACCGCTTTATTATAACCTGCTTCTACAAAGCCAAGCTTTTCTAATTCAGTATAGAAAAACGGTACTAAATCTTCTTTTACAAAAGGAATAATAATATTTTGACGCAACGTTAAACGAATTTCATTCGCTGCATATTTCTCAACTAAATCGGCTAATAATCGTGCTTTATTAGTATAAAAATCACCTAATAATACTTTAATTCCAATAGCAACATAACCTTCCTGTTTTTGTGGAATTAAGTTTGTCAATTTCCAAATTTTAAAAGCTTTTTGATCTTTAATTTCAACTTTAGGAGTTTCAACTTCAACTGGTTTTGATGCCACATAAGAATCTGCATCAATTTCAATAGATTTAAATTCAATGGCATTTTGTTCAGCTTCAATTAAATCTCTAAAAGCATCTAATCCTATCCCTTTTAAAAGAAATTTCATTCGCGCTTTAGCTCTACTTTTACGTTCACCATAACGGTCAAAAACTCTTAAAACACCTTCCATTACTGGAATAATTTTATTAGTTTCTAAAAAATCATATAATACATCTGCATGACGCGGTTGCGAACCTAAACCACCAGCAACCATAACTTTAAAACCACGAACACCATTTTCAATTTTCGCAATAAATCCTAAATCATGTAAATAAGACAAACCTGTATCTTCATTGGTTGATGAAAAAGAGACTTTAAATTTACGTCCCATTTCTTGACAAATTGGGTTACGTAAAAAGAATTTATATACCGCATCTGCATAAGGAGATACATCAAAAGGTTCATCAACATCTATACCCGCAGTTTCAGATGCTGTTACGTTTCGTACAACATTTCCACAAGCTTCACGCAACGTTACATCATCCTTTTCTAATTCTGCCCAAAGCTCTGGCGTTCTCTCTAAATCGACATAATGAATTTGAATATCTTGGCGTGTTGTAATATGCAAACGACTACGAGAATATTCATCTGAAACTTCAGAAATTCTTCGTAATTGGTTGCTTAATACTTTTCCGTAAGGTATTTTCATACGAATCATTTGTACACCTTCTTGACGTTGACCGTAAACACCTCTTGCTAAACGAAGACTTCTAAATTTTTCTTCATCTACTTTTCCACTATTAAATAACTCAATTTTATTGGCTAATTCAATAATATCTTGTTCAACGATTGGGTTTTCTATTTCTGTTCTAAAACTTTGCATGACATACCTGACCTTTCTATAATTAAGAAAGAATTTTTAGTTATTTTTTACTGAATAAAACCAGCACCTACTGTATTATTTGATTGTGTATCAATTATAATAAACGAACCATTTGTTCTATGATTTTTAAATTGATCATAAAAAATAGGCTTGTTTAATTTGAAAGTAACCGAAGCAATATCGTTAACTCCTAAACCTAAAACATCGGTTTCTACACCTGAATAATCTGGATTTATTTTATGATTTATTGTATCCACTTTCGCCAAGACTTTATTTATTCCGTGTTGCACAATATACTTTGAACCCGTAGTTAATTGCTTAGAATCCATCCAACATACATTGGCTGTAAATTGCTTTTCAATAGTTGGTAAATCACCATCTTTAACAATCATATCGCCACGACTAACATTAATATCGTTTTCTAAAGTAATGGTAACCGATGAACGTCTTGAAGCTGTTTCATATTTTTCATCATAAAAATAAATAGCTGCAATTTTAGATTTTGTTTGCGATGGCAATACTACAATATCGTCACCAACACTTAAATTACCACCATAAACTTTTCCTGCATAACCTCTATAATCGTGAAAATTTTCAGTTTTTGGACGAATAACATATTGCACTGGAAACCTTGGAGTTCCAATATTATAAATATCAGATTTGTCTAATTGTTCCAAATGCTCTAATAATGCTTCGCCTTTATACCAAGGCATTTTTTCAGATTTATTCACCACATTATCACCTTTTAAAGCACTTACTGGAATAAAGGTTATTGTTTGGTCTTTATAATCTCTTTTACTCATCAATTCCGTAAAATCTACTTTGATTTTATTGTAAGTTTCTTCAGAATAATCAACCAAATCCATTTTATTAATAGCAACAACAACATCTTTAATTCTTAATAAATTATTGATGAAAAAGTGACGATTTGTTTGCTCAATAACACCTTTTCTAGCATCAATTAATATAATAGACGCTTGCGATGTTGATGCACCCGTAACCATGTTTCTTGTATATTCTACATGCCCAGGTGTATCAGCAATAATGTAACTTTTCTTTTTTGTTGAAAAGTAAATATGCGCCACATCAATAGTAATTCCTTGCTCTCTTTCGGCAACTAAACCATCTGTTGCTAACGAAAAATCTAAATAATCGTAACCACGTTGTTTACTTGTTTTTTCAATAGCTTCTAACTTATCGGTTGTTAACGATTTTGTATCGTAAAGTATACGTCCAATCAAGGTGCTTTTCCCATCATCTACACTTCCTGCTGTTGCAATTTTTAATACTTCCATTTTATTTTTCTGTTGGCTTTTAGCTATTTACTATAAGCTTAATTTTTATTCATTTTAAAGTTTTCGATTTCGCGTAAACAACAAACTTGTATTTTAAAAATATCCTTGTTGTTTACGTTTTTCCATAGCTGATTCAGAGCGTTTATCATCTATTCTTGCGCCACGTTCCGAAATTGTACTTTCTCTAATTTCTTGCACTACTGTAGAAATAGAAACCGCATCCGATAATACAGCTGCTGTACAACTCATATCGCCAACCGTTCTAAAACGTACCAGTTTTTCTGTCACTTCTTCATTTTCATCTCTATAAACAATACCATCTTCAGCAGACCAAATCATGCCATCTCTTAAAAACACTTTGCGTTTGTGTGCAAAATAAATTGAAGGTATTTCCATGTTTTCTCTTTCTATATAAGACCAAACATCTAATTCTGTCCAGTTTGAAATCGGGAACACACGTACATTTTGTCCTAAATCAATTTCACCATTTAGCATATCAAACAATTCTGGACGTTGATTTTTTTCGTCCCATTGTCCGAAATCATCACGTACCGAAAAAATACGTTCTTTTGCTCTTGCCTTTTCTTCATCGCGTCGCGCACCACCAATACAAGCATCAAATTTAAATTCTTCAATAGCGTCTAAAAGTGTAGTTGTTTGCAACATATTCCTACTTGCATACCGCCCAGATTCTTCTTTAACTTTTCCTTCATCAATAGAATCTTGTACATGACGTACAATTAATTCTAAACCTAATTCTTTCACCAAACGGTCTCTAAATTCAATCGTTTCAGGAAAATTATGCCCCGTATCAATATGCATTAAAGGAAACGGAATTTTAGAAGGATAAAATGCTTTTACCGCTAATCGCACCAAAGTGATGGAATCTTTTCCGCCAGAAAACAACAACACAGGTTTTTCAAATTGTGCTGCAACTTCTCGCATAATATATATAGCTTCGTTTTCAAGCGAATTTATCTGTGATGTATCTTTATTCATAGTCTTATTTTATTTCGCTTTCGCGGAAATATATTTTATAGTTTTTAAGCGTGTAAACCACACTCTCTGTTTTCTAATGCTTTTGTTGGGTCGAAATATTTAAACTCGTTTGGTAAGTTATTTTTCTCTAAATACGTATCTAATTTTTCATCAGACCAATAATAAAACGGACTCACTTTTAAAACACCCGCTTTACTTACGCTAAAAATTCCGATACTATTTCTAAATGCTGTTTGACCTTGACGCAGATTTGTAAACCACACTTTTGGTTTGTGCTCATCCATAGCACGTTTAAAAGGCTCTAACTTTACTTGCTCTGTAAACAGAGCGTGTTCTGGAGCATTTACACTAGGAATCCCCATAACAACATCTCTATGAGATGATGTTTGTTTTGGCACATATAAAAACACGTTTAAGCTTAAATCTTTAATAACTTGCTCTGCATGTTTGTAGGTTTGTGGCGTATTGTAACCTGTATCACACCAAACCACAGGAATATTATTTTCTACCAAATTAACAGCGTGTAAAATTGCCGCTTCGTATGGTCTAAAATTTGTAGTTACCACAGCTTCATTATTAAGTTCAAACGCTTTTTGAATAATTTCAGAAGGTGATGCTTCTTTATATTGCTTATTTAATGCGTCTATTGTATTCTGGTCTATCATTATTTTCCCCATTTTATATTGTTCCAAGCGCGCTCATGAAAAAAGTACAATACCATTTTGGTTACCAATTCTATTAATCCAATTGAAAATGCTAATGCCAATGTTCCGGTTATTAACCACGAAATTAAAACAGTATCTAAAGTTCCTATTATGCGCCAGCTTATGGTTTTTACTAGGCTACGCTTAACTTTTTCTTCTGAGTTTTTATCGCTATCAACTGCCTTTTCTTTCATTATATTTTTGTTTAAAACGCTATCAATAATCATTTTTATATTAATCCTATAGATTTACTAGGAAATGCAAATTTAGAACTTTTTTTAACCTAACAACACGTCTTAACTTTTTTTTAAACTAAAAGCTTCATTTTTAATATAAATGGTAAAAATTTTAAGATATTTTGAAGAATATCAATTATAAAGAAGAATATTATGAGATTTTTTTACCCGATAAATCTGCTAACGTATTATTTCTAAGTACTTTTAAAGCACTATCACGTACTTGAATCATAAGTTTATTTACGCTACACGCATTTTCATCAGGGCAATCATCACACTTTTCGTAAAAATTTAAACTTACACAAGGCACCATCGCAATTGGGCCTTCTAAAACACGTAACACATCCGTCATGAGTATTTCTGATGGTTCTTTTATTAAATAATAACCACCGTGCTTTCCTTTTTTTGAACCTAAAAATCCAGATTTTCTAAGTGTCAATAAAATGCTTTCTAAAAACTTTTGCGGTATGTTCTCGCTTTTAGCAATTTCGCCAACTTGAACTGGCAAATCACTTTCACTTCTCGCTATATAAGTGAGCGCTTTTAAACCGTATTTTGTTTTTTTAGATAGCATATTGCTAAGATAGGTATTTTAGGAAAAGTTACTAATATCTAGGAAAATTAAAGTTGAAACCATAAAAACTCAAGTAGAAACTAAGGAATATTCTAGCAAAAGTGAACTTGTAAACGACTTAATAAGACAAGCTCGAAAACAACAACGACAAATTGATTGATAAGTTCTAAAATTGAAATGGTTGAAAATAGTAGATTTACAAACGATAGTAAATCTCAAATTTTAAAAGAATCAAAGTCTTTACTTAATGGCTAAATACAAATTAAATAATGTTGCTAAAGCGTACTTAATAAGAATTCATTAATATGGTGTTAAGAAATTTGGAATAGCACAAGCTGACAAATATTTTGATATAATTTCTGAACATCCATTCTCATTTGAATCTGTTGATTTTATAAAAACAGGGTATAGACGTTGCGTTTGTGGTTCTGGTGCCATTTATTACAAAGTTAATAATAGCATTATAGAAATAATGACTATAATCGGTTTGCCGAAAAATTAACTTTTCAAAGCTTGCTCCAAATCTTGTATAACATCATCAACATGTTCCAATCCAACTGAAACACGTACCAAACCATCTGTAATACGAACTTCAAGCCTATCTTCTTCTGCTAATTTACTGTGTGTTGTACTTGCCGGATGCGTAACAATAGTTCTGGTATCTCCCAAGTTTGCAGATAGCGAACACATTTTAATAGCATTAATAAATTTGCGGCCTTCTTCAATACCACCTTTTACTTCAAAAGCTACAATATTGCCACCTAATTTCATTTGTTTTTTAGCAACTTCGTATTGCGGATGCGATTTTAAAAACGGATATTTCACCCAATTAACATTAGCATTCGACTCTAAAAATTCAGCGACTTTTAAAGCGTTTTCACAATGTTTATCAACTCTTACAGCAAGAGTTTCTAAACTTTTTGATAATGTCCACGCATTAAACGGCGATAAAGCTGGACCTGTATTTCTAGCAAACAAATAGATTTCTCTAATCAAATCTGCATTACCAACTGTAACGC
>Ga0256845_1000762_pt1 | contig 28133 bp, 11 predicted proteins | sample RiftiametaG_FD_189101 | JGI IMG/M metagenome (GOLD analysis project Ga0256845, IMG submission 189101) | Tube worm associated microbial communities from hydrothermal vent at the East Pacific Rise, Pacific Ocean - Riftia | ecosystem: Host-associated > Annelida > Integument > Unclassified ...
CCCGGTTGCAAGCCGCGTCGCTGGCCCAAAGCGCCCTCTCCGCGCTGAGGCTCGAAGGTCTGCTCCCTTGAAGGTGGGCGTTCCTTCCCACCCCCTCCAAGCAAAGTTCGAAAGTCCGCCATGAGCCAAAGCACCCCGATTATCGAAGAGCTCGAGCAGGGTCTCCTTCGCAGCGACATCCCCGAGTTCCGCCCCGGCGACACCATCGCCGTGCACGCGCGGATCTCCGAGGGTGGCAAGGAGCGCGTCCAGGTGTTCCAGGGCGTCTGTATCCACCGCCGCTCCCGGGGCATGCGTGGTTCGTTCACGGTCCGCAAGATCACCGATAACGTCGGCGTCGAGCGTGTGTGGTGTGTCGCCTCGCCCCGTGTGGCCAAGGTCGAGCTCATCAGCCGAGGCCGTGTGCGTCGCGCCAAGCTCTACTACCTCCGCGATCGCAAGGGCAACGCCGCCCGCATCAAGCGCAAGGTCGGCGACTACAAGTCCGCTGCGGCCGCCATGGCCGAGGCCAAAGCGACGTCTCAGGCCGCCAAGCGCGAGCGCAAGAAGGTCAAGCGCGCCAAGAAGAACGCCTGAGCCACCCCGCACAGTCGGTGGTGAAACCACGGGCTTGCTGGCGCCCAGCCGAAAAAGGGGACCTCTCGGGGTCCCCTTTTCAGTTGGTTCTCACGTATTTGGTTCCCGGCTGCCGGCCCTCGGTAGTTGGTTCATGTGCAAGCGAGGCCACGCGCCGGCCGAAGACCTGGCATGCCAACCGAAAAACTCGGTACCCACACCCCGAGCACACCCGACACCCGCGACACCCGCAGCCGGGGCGCACAAAATGAGACCCGCGCGGCCGCACACCTCAGCGCGGCCGGCCTCGAGATCCTCGATCGCAACGTCACCCTCGCGGGTGCCGAACTCGACCTCGTGGCCTGTGAGCGGGGCGAGGATGGGCTGTGTACGCTCGTCTTCGTCGAGGTCCGAAGCCGGGCGAGCGCGCGGCGGGGTCACCCCCTCGAGACCGTGGGCGCACGCAAACAGGCGCGAGTGATCCGGGCGGCCAAGGCCTGGCTCTCGGGGCGAGGGCTGTGGGAAAGGGTCGCCGTCCGCTTCGATGTGGTCGGGCTCGTCGGTCGAGACGAGCCCGAGATCTGCTGGATCCGCGGTGCTTTCGAGCCCCGCTGAACGACCGGAAGATCGGGCGGCTGGGTGGCAGGGCTACTGGGCGGCAGACATGAAAAAGGCCCGGCTTCAAAGCCGGGCCTCTCGGGCTCGAGGAGGTCGAGCAGGCGTGTCTACATGCCTTCGTCGCCGTAGCAGTCTTTCCAGGCATCACCGACGTTGGGCTCGCACTGCTCCTCGAGGTCGAGGAGGGTGTCGAGGTCGTCCCTGCATACACACAGCTGTTGGCAACAGAACTGGCCGAGGCGCTGGAGGACCGTGCAGGAGAAGCCACCCTCGCAAGAGGTCTCGTCGTCGTCGACCGTGGGCCGGTTGTTGAGCGCCGTGTTGTTGCAGTCGTCGTCGCTCGAGCAGGTCTTCGAGCACATGGAGCGCTCGAGGACGTAGTCGAGGCTCAGGCGACAGGCGCTGTTGTCTTCGCCGGGGTTCGTGCATTCGAACACGCGGGCGTCGCCACCGGCGGACTGGTTGCAGTCGGCATCCGAGTCACAGGCGGTCTCGGGAACAGTCTGCTCCTCGCCGTACACACACAGCAGGTCACTGCAGGAGAGCGCGGGGAAGGTGACGAGTTTGCTGCTCGGGGGGTCGACCGTGCCGTGGTTACACGGGGCACCGACATCGCCCTGTTGGCAGCCGAACATGGTCAGGCCGCCAGTGAGGAGCATCGCCGTTGCGAACAGTGTGGACTTCACGCGAGTCATCAGCATGGATCGGTCTTCCGGTCTTCCGGTCTTCTGGTCGTTTGGTATGCCCGGACATGTCGCCATGTCGGTACGGTAGTAGACACCGCTCTGGGCGAAGATTCCGACTGGCCTCGGTCTCGCCATGGACGAGGCGCGCCAGTCTTCGCCATCCTACACGTCGCATATCTAGGGTCAAGCCCGCAGCGCACTGCGACGGCGTTCGCGCGAGCGGGCCGATCGCCCGCGCTGACGGTGTCCGCTGGCCAGGAACGAAGACCGAGATAGATCGGGGCCAGCGCTGCCCCGTTGGTCCGGCCGATGGGGCGGCGCCAGACTTTCGGATCTCGCGACCTGTCTCCCGGCTCGCGGATGTGGCGGATATGGAGGACCCACGAAAACTTGGTGTCACACGGCACGAGTGTTCGGGGTGATGGAAAGAAAGCCCCTGTTTGGAGCACCGGCTCTGCTTGCGATCGTCAACGCGCCGCTGGTAAGCTCCCATCGCCCTTCCAAGGGTCCAACGCGCCAGCTCTCGCGATGAAAAAGCTCAGCCTGCTCAAGTCCCTCCCGCTTCTTCTTGGCCTCGCGTTTGGGGTCGCGTCGGTTTCGGCCTACGCCGCTCCCCCTCCGCCCCCTGGTGGAGGGCCGCCGGCCCCGCCTGACGGTGGACCGCCGGCCGCCCCCGATGGTGGACCGCCGGCACCCCCAGGAGATGACGGGCCGCCCCTTCCCCCCGGACAGGAAGACGGTCCACCGACCGCTCCTGGTGCAACCGGTGCTCCGAGCGCGGAGCAAAATCAAGCCGAGGAGGCCTACAAGGCCGAGAACTACGAAGCCGCGTCGCTGACCTTCTATAAGGTCGCCTACGACGGTCAAGCTGGGGATGCGACCCGAGCCCAGTTCTGGCTCGGGAAGACTTTGTTCCAGCTCGGTTTCTATGCCGGCTCGCTGGCCGTGTTCGACGAGATCGTCGCGGTCGGTCCGGGGCACCCCTACCACCAGTTGACCCTGCCCTGGCTGGCGTCGCTGAGTCGCAAGCTGCCCGAGGGCGCCGGCGTGCTCGAGAAGGTCGGCTCCTACCAGGCGCGCGACCTCGAGAACGAGGCCTTCGACTCGGTTCGGGACGAGCTCTATTTCCTGTTGGGCCGCTACCACTACCGCAACGGTGACCTGGGCCAGGCGATCGCGCTGCTCTCCCAGGTTCCGCGGGAGAGTGACTACTTCATCCCGGCCCAGTATTTCTTGGGTGTCTCCGAGACCCGCGAGTGGCACGGACCCGAGGCCGTCGAGGCCTTCAAGAACGTCCTGCGCAAGAACATCGAGCTGCGCGACTTCCAGGGCAAGAAGAACAACCGGACGGCCAAAAAGTTGGCCCGGATGTCGGACAAGAAGAAGCGCCGGCTCGGGATCTCGACCGCGGAGCTCGACTTCGTGGACCAGAACAAGCGCTTCGAGGAACTCGCCAACATCGCGCTCGGCTACATCTTCTACCAAGTCGGCAGGTTCCCGACCGCGCTGAAGTACTTCAACAAGGTCAGCATCGAGTCGCCCTACTGGCTCGACTCGGTGTTCGCCGCGTCGTGGTCCGAGTTTCGCTTGGTCGAGGTCGAGCCCGAGAATGCCAACCGCCACTACCAGCGCACGCTCGGGTACATCCACACCCTCAACGCGCCGTTCTTCTACGACTACCTCTACCCCGAGGGGCTGATCCTCAAGGCGGTGACCTACTACTTCAACTGTCGCTACGCGTCAGCCAAGGCCGCCATCGAGGAGTTCAGTTCGCGCTATGTCCAGACCAAACAGGACCTCACGGACCTGCTGGCGAACGAGCCCGAGGACTACGGTCTGTTCGAGCTGACGGTGAAGATCCGTGAGGGGAGCTCGGACCTCGAGCCCTTCGTGGAGATGGTCGCGCGCAAGTCGCTCCAGGATAAGACCCTGGAGAAGTACTACGACTACGTGAACCGGCTGCAGTACGAGGAGGAGGTGCTCTTCAAGGAGCAGAGCAACGCGTTCCAGAGCAGCGGACTCGGAGAGCTCCTGCTCGAGAACATCGATCTCTCGATGTCGATCGCCAAGGAGCGCACCGGCGCCCAGGCCCGCCAGCGGATCACCGCGCAGGTCGCCGATATCAAGAAGCTCGAGATCGAGGCCATCAAGGTCGAGTACGAGATTGTCGAGAAGCTCAAGAAGCTCGGCAGCGAGGGCACCAGCGCCGAAGTTAAGATCAAGCCGGGCTCCGAAGAAGAGCGTTACAACTACAACGGCGAATACTGGCAGGACGAGCTCGGTTACTACTATTACCGCGTCACCAGCGTCTGCGCCGAATAGGCGCTTCGCTCGCTCTCGAATTCAACGAATTACCCGGCAGGCAGGGACGCGACAGCGTCCCTGCCGCGATAGAGAAGGTCCAAAATGAGGTCGAACAAAGGATTCAAGAAATCCCGCACTCTCGGTTTGTTAACGATGGGCAGCGTGGTCGCGATGCTCATGGTTTCGGACGTCAGTCTGGCTCAGGAGCCCGACAGCAACGTCCGATACAACCGCAAGTCCAATAAGGCTAAGGCCAAATCGGATCTTCTCAACACAAAATTCGAGGAGCAGAAGAAAGAGGAAGAGCGGCGCCGTGAGCGTGGCGTCCAGATGATGGACGGCCAACAATTCGCGGCTTCACAGCGCAAGGCCGTCGAGCAGGAGATGGCCGATCAGCAGATCGAGTTCCTCAAGCGCTTGATCAAGTCGTCCAGCTCCAAGGACGCGGAGTACCCGGACTACCTGTTCCGCCTCGCCGATCACTACCTGGAAAAGAAGGCCTACTTCGACCTTCAGGCCGGCACCTTGTTCGAGAAGATCTACGACGCCGAGGACGCCAAAAAGCCGAAGCTGGCCAAGCAGCTCAAAGAGCAGCAAAAACGTCACCTCCGCGACGCCAAAGACTCGAGCCAGAGCGCGTCCCGCATCTACGAGGCGCTGGTCAGCAACTCCCAGTTCTCGTCCTACAAGCGCATGGACGAGGCGCTGTACTACTACGCCTTCGAGCTCGGTGAGCTGGGCGAAGAGACCAAGATGCAGGCGGCCTACCAGCGGTTGATCAACGATCACCCGAACAGCCCCTACATCGCCAACGCCTACCTGGCGTTCGCCGACTACTACTTCACCAAGGGACAGATCGGGAACGCGGTCCGCCTCTATGAGCGGGTCACCCAGTTCAAGGACAGCCCGGTCTACGCCTACGCTCTGTACAAGCTGGCTTGGTGTCACCTCAACCCCATCGGCGAGTTCGAGGCCCGCTACGACAAGTCGCTCAACTACTTCGTGGCGACCATCAACGCGACCAAGGAGGGCCGGGCGGGCTCCGAGGCCAACGGCAAGCAGCTGCGGCGCGACGCCCGTCGTGACTTGATCCGCGCCTACGTGCACGCCTCCAAGCCCTCGAAGGCCTGGGGCTTCTTCAGCAAGATCGGCGACGGCCCCGGCAAAGACGAGAGCGACTCTCGCAAGATGATGGAGCTGCTGGCCAACCAGTACTTCGGCGATGGTCAGTACACCGAGTCGACCTTCGTCTACAAGAAGCTCCAGGACCTGTTCCCGAACGACGCCATGGCCTGCGAATGGCAGGGCAAGATCGTGGTCAACACCCTGGCCACGGACAACAAAGAGGTCCAGTGGAACGAGACTGAGTCCCTGGGCAAATACTGGGTGCAGGTCCGGGATTCGAAGGCCAAAAAGAACCTCAAAAAGAAGTGCCGCGACAACGCGCTAGCGACCATGAAGCAGATGGCGACGGTCTGGCACGACGAGGCCGAGAAGACCCAGCTCGAGCGTACCTACCAGCTCGCCGAGAACGCCTACAGCGTGTTCTTGGACACCTTCCCCGGTGACAAGGACGGCTACGAGCTCCAGTACTACTACGCCGAGTTGCTCTGGGCGCTGGCGACCAACGCCTACAACAGCAAGGACAAAGACGAGCGCAAGCGGGGCCTCGAGTACTTCAAGGCCGCCCACGATCAGTTCGTCAAGACCCTCGAGCTCGACCCGAAGGGGAAATACACGGCAGACGCTGCTTTCGCGCAGATGCTGTCGATGAAGAACTACCTCGAGTACGACGAGACCGGCGGCCAGAAGAAGTCGTGCAAGCTCAACACCGAGGGCGTCTGCGTCTACTCCGACAAGAATAGGAAGAAAAAGCCCAAGGACAAGGACTCAGAGGTCGACGCGGCCGCTGATTACCCCCAGTCGGATTACACCGATGAGGAGGAGCAGATGCTCGGCTCCTATTCGATTTACGTGAAGTACGTAAAGAAGAAAGGTGACAAAGAGCTTCCCAAGATTATGTATCACCGGGCGAAGCTCATGATGATGCATAACAAATTCGACGAGGCCAAGCCCCTCCTCGAGGAGATGATCATCAAGTTCGACGACGTCAAAGAGGCGCAGCTCTACGCCGCTTGGTGCTCGGCCATGCTCATCGACTTGTTGACTATCAAGTGGCTCGACAAGAACAACAATCCGACCGAGGTCATCACGGCCAGTGAAAACCTCGAGGAGTGGGCCATCAAAATCCCGAAGATGAAGATCGGGAACCACCCCGAGAACAAGGCGGTCATGGAGGCGATCCCCGTGTTGCTCGCGGGCATCGGTTGGACAAAGGGCATGGCCTACCGCGACTCGGGCAAGGCCTACGTCGAGGGTACCGAGGGAGGCGATCCCGAGGGCTTCGAGAAGTGCGCCACCCAGTTCATCGCGGTCTTCAACGACTTCGACTCCCACGACCGGGCTTCGACCCTGCTGTGGAACGCCGCCGATTGCTCGGACGCCGCCTACCAGGTCGGCCAGGCGATCTCGATCCGCAAGGCGCTGCTCGATCGCTTTCCGAACAGCGAGCACGCCAAGGACACGCTCCACTACCTCGCCGAGTCCTACCAGGCTGTCGCCTACTACGCCGATTCGGCCGCGCGCTACGAGGAGTTCGCCGAGGAGCACTCGGGCGACGACCGTGCCGACGACGCGCTCCAAAACGCCTACCTCTTCCGCCTCGGCCTCGGCCAGGAGAAAGAGGCCAAGGTGAACCTCGACAAGTACGAGAGCGTCTACAAGCGCAAGGACATCAAGAAGGCCGCGAAGATCTTCTGGTCTCAGCACGGCCTCCTGAGCTCGACGGGAGCCCAGCGTTCACACGCCGAGGAGTACCTCAAGACCTACAAGACCAAGGGCGGCGTCGACCGTGCGGTGGTCGCCGAGGCTGTGATCGGACAGATCGACTGGCGTCGCTCCTGCGAGGAGCCCCTGCTCTACGACTCCTGCATCACGGTCAAGCGTAAACGCGTGCTCTCGGGCGTGGCGGCGATCGAGAAGCGCAAGAAGCTCGAGGCCAAGCAAAAGGCGGCCGACGAGAAGGACGACGGGACCAGCAAGAAGAAGTTCCGTCCCCCCAAACGCTGCGGTAGCCCGACCCAGGGCATCATCACGGTTCACCGTCGTGGGAAGAAGCGTCGTGAAGCCGCACAAGCTCGCTTCAAGAAGATCCTGAAAATGGTGGGTAACGCCAGCAAGATCAAGATCCCCGAGGACGACGTCAAGCGCGCCGACGACTTCAAGAATGCCTGGGCGATGGCGATGGTCTACCGCGCCGACCAGCAGTACGAGGAGTACCTGCGCATCTCCATGCCTGCCGACCTCGACTTTGTGGTCGAGGACTACCTCAACGACTCGGGTGTCCCGAGCTGGCAGCGCAAGTACGACGAGCAGGTCAAAAAGGCCGAAGCGTCCAAAAAGGCGTTTGGCAAGTTCTTCGAGGACAAGAAGGGCCTGATGGACAAGCTCAGCGAGCAGTACGCCGGCGTCAAGACGACCGCGAGCCCCTACTGGGTCCTCGCCGCTGCGGCCCGGAGCGCCTCGGTGACCCAGAACTTCGCCGACCAACTCTACCGGGCAGACGTCCCCAGCGACTTCAAGACCCAAGAGCAGGTCTGGGGATACTGCGACCAGCTGTCCGACTACGCCCAGCCTCTGCAGGAGATGGCGCTGGGCGCCTACACCTACTGCATCGACCGGAGCACGGAGTTCCAGTTCTTCAACCAGTTCTCGCGCCTGTGCGAGGAAGAGATGCAGCAGCGTGACGCCGACAAGTACCCGGCGACCAACGAGCTGTTCGGTGTGTCCATCTACACCGCCAGCAGGATCGAGAATGTCGGTGTGCTCGAGGACCCCTTGGGCGGACGCGTCAACCCGGTCAAGCGTAGGGTCGAGGGAGCCGCTGCTTCCGACGCCGAGAAAGATGGCGAGTGAGCGCTCGGACTAAAGGAGACATGACCATGTTCGAGAAAATTTCCCCGATCGCGCTGTCCCTGACCTTCGCCCTCAGCCTCGGCGTGGGCTGCAAGGACAAGGACGGCGGCTCCGTCAACCCGGACAAGGAGCTGAGCACGGCCAAGGACGCCGAGGTCCCGGACGAGCAGGCCAAGGCTCAGTTCGCCGAGGTTTACGCCAAGTACATCAAGGCCAAGTCCGACGGCTCGCTCTCGGCTGGCGAGTGCGACTCCATCGCCAAGGGCTTCAACGAGGTCTACAAGAGCAACAAGCGCTCCATGCTCATTGCCCGCTTCAACGTCGGCGCGCTCTGGGAGGAGTGCGGTGACATGGGCAAGGCCACCAAGGTCTACGACGAGCTGGCGAGCAAGGGCTTCCACCTCGCGCTCAACAACCTCGGTGTGATCGCCTGGCAGGCGGGCGACACCAAGAAGGCCTTGGGTCTGTTCAAGAAGTCGGTCGCGGCCGACAAAAAGCAGGCCTTCGCTGCCCGGAACAACCTGGCGGCCGCCTACCGTGATCGCTACGCCGACAAGGTCAGCCAATCGGACTTCAAAGAAGCCGAGAAGCAGATCCAAAACGTTCTCGCGGTCGACACCAGCAACAAGGCGGCCTACGAGAACCTCGCGCGCCTCTATTACGACCGCGGTCGGCTCAAGGATCCCTCCTACTTGGTGCTCTCCAACTTGGTGGTGACCCAGGCGCTGCGGGTGCTCGAGAAGGAGAACGCCCAGAGCGCGGATATCCGCAACCTGCAGGGGCTCTTGTTCATGCAGACCGACAACCAGATCGACGCTCTCAAGGCGTTCAAGATGGCGGTCAAGATCGCGCCGAATCACCCCGATGCGAACCGAAACATCGGCTTCATCGCGGTCCGCTTCCGCGACTACGCCTCGGCCGAGAAGGCCTTCGACGTCGCCATGAAGGATGCCAGCGTCAAGCGTGACGTCGAGGTGTACCTGGCCATGGGGGTCGCCAAGCGCGGCTTGAAGAAGTTCAAGCAGGCCGACGAGTGGTACCGCAAGGCGATGGAGATCGATAAGAAGGACGGCCGTCCTTGGTACAACCTCGGCATCCTCAACCAGGATCACCTGATCGGCCAAGATGACGTCGACCAAGTTGCGCTCGAGGCCTACTACAACAAGGCCAAGGAGCATTACCAAAAGTTCCTGAAGATGGCCGAGGGCGACAAGAAGCTCGCCGCTGCGGTCAAGGACTCGTTGGACCGGATCGCCATCATCGACGATGCGATCCAGACCTTCCGGGTCATGGAGGACCTCGAGAAGAGGGCCGCCGAGATCGCCGCCCAGGAGAAGAAAGCCGAGCAAGAGCGGATCCAGAAGCTGCTCGACCTGGAGAAGAAGGCCGCCGCGGCCGGACAAGCCAGCGAGTAGCGCTCGGTCGGATCCGACTGACGCGAGGGCGGCCCGGGATACCCGGGTCGCCCTTTCTCTGTGGGGGATAGAGGGACAGGCAGAGGCCGCGGGAAAGGCGACTCGCGTCGACTCCGCATGCGAGGAAGATCGATCTGGAGGTTGCCGCGTCTCCAACACGGCGGTTTACACACATTCCTCGCACCGCTAATATGGCGAACCAAGTCCATCTGCGAGACTGCTCGGAGATGGCTGACTGCACGGGCCCCCAATGAAGTTCATCAAGCTGACGCTCATTTTTTCTGCCGCCTTCTTGCTCTCGGCGACCGCCTGGGCCCAGCCCTCCGCCGACGAGTCCGCCATGTCCGGCAACAAGAACGGCGTGACTGTGTACGATTTCGAGGATGACGACGTCGACGGGGAGGTCCTCTCACCAGAAGGCGCGAACTTGAGCTCGCGCGGTCGCAGCAAGCACGCCAGCATGATCACGATTCGGCCGCACTTCATCGCCGAGCTCGTGAAGATGGCCAACGACATCTGAGGTCCAGCGTCCGGCAGCATGAGATCCACACGCCGCCCTGGTGTGATTGGTCACGGCTGCCCCAAGCATTTCGAGAAAGAACTCTCGAAGCGCGGAACCTCCCTGGCGGCTCGCAGTCTAGCCGTCGTCCCGAACTACTCCGAGGCTTCGCCGCGGTGCCCCTTCTTACAGGTGGGGCCGAGCGCGAGACCGAACCCGCCCAAAGGCACTAGAGGCATCGATGTCCAGCAAGACGCTCACGCTGAAAATCCACCGCGCCGACGAGCTCGTCGACACCAAGACGCTCACCCAGGACGTCGTCAAGATCGGCAAGCTCAAGAGCAGCCACCTGTGTCTCGAAGACGATGCGGTAGCGCGTATGCACGCGGTCATCGAGGTCTCCGGGAACGACGTTCGCGTGATCGATCTCGGCAGCGCCGCCGGCACCATCCTCAACGGCGCCCCGATCGACAAGAACGCATCGATCAACGAGGGCGACGTCCTGACCTTCGGCCCCTACCGCGTCGAGATCTCCCAAATTGTGGACGCTGTGGCAGCCGCGCCCGCACCCGTCGCCTCGGCCGCGACCATCCCGTCCGCCGCCGCCGCACCCGTCGCCGTCGCCGCGCCCATGGCGATGGCCGCCACAGCGCCGCCCCTGCAGATCGACGTCGGTGCGGTCGAGGTCCAAGACGGCCGGCAGGTCGCCGAGGTCGTCGCAATGTACGGCCGAACCGCGCTGGATGTGGCGCACGTCGGCCAGACCAAGAGCCGCAAAACCATCGCGCCGATCTTCATGGTTATCGGTGGAGTGCTGATCGTCGGTGGCCTCGGACTGTTCGCCACCGAGGTCGCCCAGCCCTGGGACGACTACTCGACCGAGCTTCGCAAGGCCAAGCAGGCCAAGAAACAGGAGCCGCCCAGGCCGGGCTACGGCACCGGTGCGCTGGGTCTGGGCCTCGCGCTGTTCGGCATGGTGCCCTTCGTCGCCGGCGCGATGCGCCTCGGTGAGAAACACGTCATCGACTACACGATCGGCGAGGGGCACAACGCCGTGTTCCACGTGCCGCCGTCGGGTCTTCCCGACGCGGTCGCCTTCCCTCTGGTGCGCAGCAGCGGCGGAGAGTTCGCCCTGAACTTCACCAAGGATATGACCGGCGAGATCACCCTCGATGGCCAGACCTTGTCTCTCGACGAACTGGTGTCCTCGGGTCGGGCTGGCGGCGCGGGCTCGTACTACACCTACCCCCTGCCCCGCGGTGTGCAGGGCAAGGTCAACTACCAGGACATCTCGTTCCACATCAATACGGTGAACCCTGGGGCGATCGTCGCCGGCCGCGGTGAGGTCGACTGGTCATTTTGGGCCTACGTCGGTGGTACGGCCGTCATCGCCGTCACCTTCTACATGTTGATGCGCGCCATCCCCGATGATCTCCTCGCGATCAGCATGGACGACGGCGAGGGCGAGCCCGCCTACGCCCGGTACATGCACCAGCCGGACGAGACCAAAGAGGAAGAGCCGCCCCCCGAGGAGCAACCCGAGGATTCGGACGATGCCGCCGGCGGCACGGGCCAGCGCCACAAGGGCGAAGAGGGCAAGATGGGCAAGCCCTCGAGCAAGTCCAAGTCCGGTCTCTACGCCATGAAGGGCCCGCAGAACGCGGTGCCGCAGATGGCCCGCAACTTCGACCCCGACATGGCGGCCCGCAACGCCGGCATCCTCGGTGTCATGCAGCAGCAGGGTGGCCACTTCCTGGCCTCACCCTACGGCGGCGCGTTTGCGGTCGGCAATGATGCAGAGGATGTCTGGGGTGGCCTGACCGGGTCGGAGGTCGGTGAGGCCTACGGTGTCGGCGGCCTCGGCCTGGTCGGAACCGGCCGCGGTGGCGGTGGCACGGGCGAGGGCACCATCGGCCTCGGCAACACCGGCCTGATCGGCAAGGGCGGCGGCGGCGGTTCGGGTTCGGGCTACGGCCGAGGCTCGGGCGCTGGGTTTGGCGGCAAGGGCAAGCGTGTGCCCAAGGTCCGTCAGGCCAAAGCCAAGGTCCAAGGCGCACTCGACCGCGACATCATCCGCCGCATCGTCCGCGCCCACATCAACGAGGTCCGGTCCTGCTACAACGCCGGCCTGACCAAGAACCCGAACCTCCAAGGTCGGGTCGCCATCAACTTCGTCATCACCGGTACCGGCAAGGTCGGTTCAGCCGTGGTCCAGGAGTCGACGCTCAAAGACAAGTCGGTCGGCAACTGTATCGCCAAGGCGGTCAAGCGTTGGAAGTTCCCGAAGCCCCGCGGTGGCGGCAACGTCATTGTCACCTACCCCTTCAATCTCAGCTCCAACTAGTAGGCGAGGGGAGGACGATGAAGAGGGCGGGCCGATCGGCTCGCCCTCTTCATTTGGTTTCGGGTCGTTTGGTTTGGGTTCGCTGGGTTTGGGTTCGCTGGGTTTCAGTTTTCAGCCCCAGGTCCCACGGGCCAACCTTGGAACCGGCTGGCCAATTCGCCGGGTCTGGGTCGATCTTCCAACTCGGTTGTCACCAGGACCGTCGACGGGTATGGTTCCGCGCCCGAAAAGGTCTCTTGATGCGTCGCATTCTGACTGCTGCCCTCCTCTCTGCTGCCTTCCTTTTGCCTGCTTGCAACCTGACGAGTCAGTCCAGGGTGGACTCGATCAAGCAGATGAACCAAGGGATCCAGCAGCTCAATAAAAACAACCTCGGTGGAGCCGAGCGTGCCATGCAAGAGGCGATCAAGACCGATCCCACGCATGCTGAGGCCTACCTGAACCTCGGGAAGTTGTACCGCAAGCAGCAGAAGTGGGTCGACGCAGAGAAGACCTTCCGGGGCGCCATCGACAACATGGGCGACACGCCGCGGGGCGACTACTGGTTCGAGCTCGGTGCCGTGCAGGTCGCCCAAGCCAACGACGCAGCCGCGAGCCGGGTGACTCAGGAAGAAAAGTGGAACGAGGCCATCTCGTCCTTCTCCGACGCGATCCGCCTCAACCCCAACCTCTACAAGGCCCATTTTCAGATGGGGACCTTGCACGAGAAGTTGGACGAGCCTGAGCAAGCCGACGCCGCGTATCGCAAGTGCATCGAACTCAACGCTAATTACAGCCCGTGTTTCGTCTCCCTGGGCAACATGTACATCGACTACGGGTTCTCGAACGTAGCGATGGCGGTGCTCGAAACTGGCACGAAGATCAACGAGACCGATCCCGACATGTGGAACGGTATGGGCCGGGCGCTCTTGAACCTCAACCGCGCCAAGGAGGCGGTCGACGCCTACAAGAAGGCGCGCCGCATCGACCCGGACAAGCCTGATGTGTTGTTCGGCCTCGGCATGGCCTACGCGGAGATTCCCAACCGCAAAGAGGCAGAGGACACCCTTAACGAGTTCATCAGCAAGGCCGGAGACTCCCCCGAGCACGTCAAAAAGGCCGCTCAGGACACGATCATGCGCATGCAGGGCCCGATCTGAAGCTCCTGAGCCGAAGCTCTTGAGCCGAAGCTCTTGAGCCGAAGCTCAAGAGCAGCGCGGGTTCGAGCTGAATATCGAGGCCGGCGCGGCTTCGAACATCCTCGCCAGCTCGCGCTGAGTCGAGTCTGTTCGAAGCCGATTCGGAATCGCCCCGGACGAGTTCGAGCAGGGGCGAGCGAGCGACAAGGGTCGAGTGGCAGCCGCCGCTCGGCCGCTCTGCGTTTTGGACCGCGATCTCGAGTTCGGCAATCTCGTGTGTCGGGGTGTCCGTGGGACCGGGCTGGACAGGTGATGGGGACCGGCGACAAAGCTGTCGGGCAAAGCTGTCGAAAACGCTGCGCGCTTTCCCGTTGAGCGGGTCTGGAGGGCCGTGATATATCGGCGCACCAGCCAGTGAAATTCCCCTGTGATGCTGGCAGGATAGAGGCCGAATGGAAGTTACCCAGCGGATCAAGGCGCGGCTCAAACAAGTCCAGGACTGGAACTCGGTCATCGACGAGATCGAGCAAGAGGCCGGGAGTCTCCCGGATGCGTCGCAGCAGTCGGTAGCACTCTTCGAATTGGCGCGTGCTTGCGAGGGCGTGCTTCTCGATCGTGCACGCGCGATGCAGTACTACCAGCGAGCGTTCAAGCTCGATCAGAGCAACGTTATTTCGCTGGAGTGTGCTCGCCAGATCTATCGAGACATGGCCAACCTGGAAATGGTGACCAAGTTGATGGGTCTCGAGCTGCGCATCAACAAAGATCCAGAGCGCACGGCGAGGCTCAACTACGCCTTTGGCACCGCGCTGCTCAACCAGGGACAGATCGATCGCGCCAAGGAGTCCCTGTCCACGGCCGCGAACACCGAGCCCGGGAACACGACCTACCAGGCTCGCTTCCAAGAGACGCTCTACGACCGGAACAATTGGGAGTTCGGGCTCAGCACCGTCGTCGACCAGCTCAAGGCGTTGACCGGCGCCGAAGATCCGATGGCTGCCGACGTCGCCCTGAGTGGTTCGCAGCTCGCCAATCTGTTCCTGCGCGGTGCCCGAATTTTGCAGCAGGAGGCGGCCGATGATCCGCGTCTTTTGCCGATGCTTTTCAAGGCCCTCGACGCCGATCCCACCGACCCCGAGGCCGCGTTCATGGCCGAGACGATCTTGGCGGAGGGGGGCCACCTCCAACACATCCAGCAGCTTCAGGATCGGCGTGCGAGCCTGATCGAGGAGGTTTCCGGGCGCATAGCGATGCTGACCGAGTTTGGCAGCACGTGGCAGGTCCGGCTGCAGAACCCGGACATGGCGGCGTATTTCTACCGCCAGGCTCTCGAGCTCGCCTATGGCGAAGGAGTGGCCTTCGACGGTCACTTGGCGGCCTACCGCATCGTCAAAAACTCGGCGAGTGAGCACGGTCAGTTCGAAGGTGTGGCAGAGCTCGCCGCGCGCGGTGTGTCGGTGCTCTCCGATCTCGAGGACGCCACGATCATCGCGCTTCAAGGTGGAGAGCTGGCTTGGCAAGCCGAGAACCTCGAGCTCGCCACCCAGCTCCTGAGCTTCGCGGCCGCCCGCGCCTCGGACAACCCGGTGGTCGAGCAATTCTCGAGCGCCGTCGGAGGCCTCGAGGTTTCGGACTCGGCCGACGAGGCTGCGGAGGCGCCGGATGACGGTGCAGCCGAGGAAGCCGCAGCGGCTGAAAAGGCAGAGGTGGCGGCCGCCGATGAAACGGCAGCGGCCGAAGCGGTGGCGGTCGAGGCAGCAGCGGCGGCTGAAGCCGAAGAAGCAGCGGCGAGCGAAGCGGCAGCAGCCGAAGAAGCAGCGGCGAGCGAAGCGGCCGCGGCCGAAGAAGCAGCGGCGAGCGAAGCGGCAGCAGCTGAAGAAGCAGCGGCGAGCGAAGCGGCGGCAGCCGAAGAGGCAGCGGTGAGCGAAGCGGCGGCAGCCGAAAAAGACGCGGCGGCAGCCGAAAAAGAAGCAGCGGCAGCCGAAAAAGAAGCAGCGGCAGCCGAAGAAGAAGAAGCAGCGGCAGCGGCGAGCGAAGCGGCGGCAGCCGAAGAGGCAGCGGCGAGCGAAGCGGCGGCAGCCGAAGAGGCAGCAGCCGAAGAAGCGGCAGCAGCCGAAGAAGCGGCAGCAGCCGAAGAAACGGCCGAAGCCGAAGAAACGGCCGAAGAGGAAGCGGCAGAAGAAGAGGCGGCCGTCGAAGAAGCGGCGCCCGAGGCAACCGAGCCCGAGTCGGCGCCGAGTGTCTCGCTCGGCGACGAGAGCTTCACCGAGGAGGAGATGGCCCTGATCCACAAGGCTCAGGAGTCCGAAAAGAAGGGTGGCAAGCGGGCCATCGACGGGTGGCGAAGCGCCCACGCGGCGATGCCCGACAAGATCTACCCTCGCGAGCAGCTCCGGTCTCTGTACGAGGCCAACAACAAGTGGAGCAACGTCGCAGATCTGTTCAAAGAGCAGATCAAGCGCAGCGACGACGACGCGGAAAAGATCCCTCTGTACTGGGAGCTGCTGGAGCTCTACCGCGAGCGCCTCAAGCAGCCGGGCTTGGTGGTCACGACCCTCTCCCAACTCGAGAAGCTGGTCGAGGCCAGCGGTGACAACGAGGCGCTGCTGTCGGTGGTCGAGGCTCAACAGGCGCAGTTCGAGAAGATGAAGCGCTGGCCCGACCTGATCGGTCGGATCCGCCGCCGCGCCGAGCTCAACGAGGACCCGGCCAAAAAGACCGAGCTCCACCTCGAGGCCGGTCGCCTGTTCCTGGACAAGTTCAACAACCAGGCCGAGGGCATCAAGAGCTACGAGGCCGTGCTCGAGCACGACGAGTACAACCCCGAGGCTCTCGGGAAACTCAAGGAGCTCTACCAGCGCCGTCGCGACTGGGAGAAGATGATCATCGTTCAGCAGAAAGAGCTCTCGCTGATCGAAGATCCGGCCGAGCGCCAGGCTCAGCTGCTCGAGGTCGCCCGCACGGCGGGCAAGAAAATCAAGAAGCCAGCCGTCGCGGTCAAGCTCTGGAGCGCGGTGCTCGAGGGAGATCCGACCAACCTCGAGGCGCTCGAGCACCTCGAGCAGATGCAGGAGCGGGAGAAGAACTGGGAGGCGCTCGCCCAGACCCTCGAGACTCTCACCGAGGTCACCGAGGACGAGAAGAAGCGCTCCCAGTACCTGGTCAAGCTCGGCCTGCTCTACGCGGACAAGCTCCACGACAACCCCGCTGCGATCCGCACCTGGGAGCAGCTCCACGAGCTCGACCAGGAAAACCGTCGGGCCCAAGACGCGCTCAAGAAGCTCTACTTGGTCGAGGGCGACATGGACTCGCTCGAGGCCTTCTACGCCAAGCAGGACAAGTGGTCGGAGTTCATCCGGGTGCTGGAGCGCGAGGCGGAGTCGGTCGAGGATACTGCTCGGACGACGGAGCTGACCCTCAAGGTCGCGCACCTGTACAAGACCCGGATCGAGAAGCCCGATCGGGCGATCCGCTCGCTCGAGAAGGCGCTGGCCAAGGACGAGAACAACCTGACCTTGGCCGAGGCGCTGCTCGATCTCTACGAGGAGGCCGGCGACGAGCGCCACATCTCGAACCCGCTGCGCATCAAGCTGGCGCACAACGAAGATCCGAGCGAGCGCCAGGTCCTCCTGGCCCGCCTGGCCGATCTCTCGGAGCGTGTGCACAGTGAGCCCGCCGAGGCTTTCGACTACTGGAAGCGCTCCCTCGACGAGGACCACACACAGGCCGACTCGGCCGAGCACATGCGCCGCCTGGCGGAGCAGACCAACCTCTGGGGTGAGCTCGTGGGCTCCTTCCAGCAGGCCTACGAGAAGTACGGTGCCGACGCGGACAGTTTGAGCCTGCGCTTGACCGTCGCCGAGGTCTACGAGAAGCGGCTCGCGGATCTGGAGAAGGCGCTCCAGGTCAACCAAGAGATCCTGGAGATCGACCCGGAGCAAGAGACGGCGCTGGCGTCCCTGGAGAACCTCTACCTGGCGCTGGGCCGTGAAGAGGACCTCCTGCAGGTGCTCAGCACCCAGCTGGAGCTCGCCGGCGGCGACGACGAACGACGCCAGATTCAGACCCGCATCGGGTCGATCCACGAGCAGCTCGGTCACGCCGAGGCAGCCGTGGGGTCCTACAAGGCCGTGCTCGACATGGGGGTCGAGGTGCCCTCGGCACTCGCCGCCCTCGACCGCCTGTACCTGGGACTCGAGAGCTGGAGCGAGCTGGGGCAGATCCTCCGTCGCGAACTGGCCTTGGTCGAGGAGCAGGGCGAGGAGAGCGAAGCGGGCATGAAGCTCCCCGATCGCGCCACGCTCCGTCACCGGCTGGGGGTGGTGCTGCAAGAGCACCTCGACGACGCCCCCGAGGCGGTCGAGCTGTTCCGGGAGGTCCTCGAGTACGACCCGGATCACGAGGACGCCCGGGTGCGCCTCGAGAGCTGGCTCGAGCACGACGAGCTCAAGGTGACCGTGGCCACGATCTTGCGAGAGGTCTATCAGCGCCGCGAAGAGTGGCCCCAGCTGGTGACCGTGCTCGAGATCCTTGCCGGAGCCGAGCAGGGCCGCCCGGAGCGGGTCACCCTGTTGCTCAAGATCGGTGAAATCCAGGCCCAGCAGCTGGGCAACAGCGAGGCCGCGTTCGACGGCTACGCGCGGGCCTTCAAGGAGGACCCGGAGGACGAGGCAGCCCAAGGCGCGCTCGAGCAGATCGCCGGTTTGGACGAGCGCTGGGCGGACTTCGCCGAGCTCTACGAGGGCGCGGTCGCCAAAGACCTGCCCAGCGAGCTGATGAAGGGGCTCCTGCACAAGCTCGCGGGCGTCTACGACAGCCAGCTCACCCAGCCCGAGCAGTCCATCAACTGTTACCAGCGCGCGGTCGACATCGACCCGGAGAACCGGGAGGCCCTCGACGCGCTCGAGGAGCTGTTCCAACGGGCCGAGAATTGGGCCGAGTTGCTCGAGGTCTACCGCCGCAAGGTCGAGTTCGAGGACGACTCGGAGCTGCGCCAGAGCCTGCGCTTCAAGATCGCGTACCTGCAGGAGGAGATGCTCCAGCAAAACGAGGAGGCGATCGCCACCTACAACGAGATCCTGGCCGACGACGACACCAACATGAAGGCCATCACGGCCCTCGATCGGCTGTACCAGCTTCAAGAGAACTGGAGCGACCTCGCCGAGATCCTCGATCGCCAGCTGGCGCTCGCGGGTGACCCGGACGACATGATCCAGCTCAGCCTTCGCCTGGGCGCGGTCCGGCTCGAGAAGCTCTCTCAGGCGGGTCTCGCCGTCGAGATCTACCGGCGCGTGTTCGACTACGACCCCGGCAACGAGAGCGCGATCGCGGCCCTCGAGACCCTGCTCGAGGACGAGGAGCAGCAGCTCACGGTCGCCAAGATCCTCGAGGACATCTACCGCCGCAACAACGAGTGGGCCAAGCTCATCCAGGCCTACGAGATCATGGTCTCCCGGTCTCTGGATCCGACCGAGCGCATCGCCTTGTTGCACCAAATCGGTGAGCTCTACGAGATCGCCGGCGAGCAGCCGGAGAAGGCCTTCGAGGCCATCGGTCGGGCCCTCAAGCAAGACCCGGCCAACGAGAACACCCAGCAGCGCCTCGACAGCCTCGCCGGGCAGATGGGCACCTACGCCGAGCTCGTCGGTCTCTACGAGTCGGCGATCGAGGACGTGGTCGACGACCAGCTGAGCGTCCAGATCCTCGACAAGGTCGCCAAGATCTACGAGACGGTGCTCGACGACGCGCCCAAGGCGGGCGCGAGCTACAACAAGATCCTCGAGGTCGACCCCGGCAACTTCGAGGCCATCGACGCGCTCATCGAGGTCCATCGTCGGACCAGCAACTTCGAGGACCTCGTCGGTGCGGTCACCCGCAAGGCGGAGATGGTCGAAGATCCGGACGAGCGCAAGGCGCTGCTGCTCTACGCCGCCGACGTCCGCGAGACCATGATGGAGGACGCTGAGGGGGCCATCGAGCTCTTCCAGCAGGTCCTGGCTCTCGACGACGCCGAACCCCGGGCCCTCGATGCGCTCGAGAAGCTCTACCTCGGGCTCGAGAACTGGGAGTCCTTGCGCGACGTCTACCAGCGCAAGACGGAGCTCGCCGAGACCCCGGAGGACCGCCGCGCGGCGCTGCATGTCTTGGGTCAGGTCCACGATCGCGAGCTGAGCGATGTGGAGCGGGCGATCGATACTTACCAGGCGATCCTCGACATCGATCCGACCGACTACGACGCCATCCAGGCCCTGGACCGGCTCTACGGCCAGGCCGAGCGCTGGCACGATCAACTCCAGATCTTGGAGCAGGCCGTCGAGGTCGCAGACCGCCACGAGGAACAGACCGCCCTGCGCCACCGTGTGGGCGCGCTGTGGGAGGACCAGCTCGCGGATCCGGTCCGCGCGGTCGAGTCTTACCGCGAGGTCCTGGCCCACGATCCGGGTCACGAGCCGACCATCGAGGCCCTGGGTCGCATCGCCCATGGCGACACCCAGCCGATGATGGCCGCCGAGGTCCTCGAGCCCTTCTACGAGCAGCTCGCCGAGTGGGAGAAGCTCATTGATCTCTACGAGGTCATGGTCCGCCACACCGAGGACCCGATCGCCAAGATCGAGCGTCAGCACAAGATCGCCGACACCTACGAGCGCCATCTCCAGGAGTACGACAAGGCCTTCGACACCTACGCCGTGGCCCTGGCCATGGACCAGGAGGACGAGACCACCGTCGATCAGATGACGCGCCTGGCCGAGGTCACCGGGGACTGGGAGAAGTACGCCCGGATCCTCGACGAGCAGGCCGAGAACATCATGGATCCCATGGTCAAGGCCACGATGCTCAAGCGCGTCGCGGTCGTGCGTCTCAACCAACTCTCGGACGTGGAGGCGGCCGTCGATCGCTACCACAAGGTGCTCGAGGAGGACCCGGAGGACCGGGACGCGATCGAGGCCCTCGACGCGATCTTCAGCCACCTCGAGCGCTGGCCCGACCTGGTCGCCAACTTGGAGCGCCAGATCCGGATCACCGACGACGAGGACGAGTCGATCGCGCTCCAGTATCGGATGGGCCAGACCTATCAGATCAACATGGCGGACCTGCCCCACGCGATCGAGGCCTACCGAGAGATCCTCAACATCGCGCCCGAGCACGCGCCGAGCCAGCAAGCCCTCGAGTTCATCTTCTACGAGGGCGAGCAGCAGCACGAGATCGCCGAGATCCTCGAGCCGATCTACTACGCCTCGGAGCGCTGGGAGCCCCTGGTCAAGCTCGGGGAGGCTCGCCTGGAGTCCATCGAGGACGCCAACGATCGCTTCACGGTGATCCAGAGCGTGGCCGAGATCTGTGAGAAGCGCCTGGGCGACATCGGGCAGGCCTACACCTGGTGGCTGCGGGCCTACATGGACGACCCGACCAGCGTACAGATCACCGACGAGATCGAGCGCCTGGCAGAAGCCACGATGGAGTGGGGCTTCGTCGTCGAGGTCGGCGACCAGATCCTCGGTGACGAGGATCCGGTCTCACCCGAGGTTCGGCGCCAGGTCCTGGCCCGCAGCGCGCAGGTCCTCGACGAGAAGCTGCAGGACTACGCTCGGGCGATCGGCTACTACCGCGCGGTCCTCGAGCTCGACGGCGACAACGTCGCCGCGCTCACGGCCCTCGATCGCATCTACAGCCACTCGGCCATGTACGTGGAGCTCGCGGAGATCCTTCAGCGCCGGATCGGCGTGGAGATGGACTCGGAGCTGCTCGTGGAGTTGGAGCTGCGCTTGGCGCAGACCTTCGAGGGCTACCTGGGCAACACCGATCAGGCGATCTCGGCCTACACGAGGGTGTTGGACAACGCCCCCGACAACCGGCAGGCGCTGGATAGGCTCGAGGCCCTCTACCTCAGCCAACATCGCTGGTCCGAACTCTACGAGAACTATCAAAAGACGGTCGACGTCGCGAACACGGACGAGGACATGGCCGGCTGCTACCAGCGCATGGCCAAGCTCGCCTCGGACGCCCTCGATCGTGAGGCGGACGCGGTCGATCTGTGGGGTCGGGTGCTCGATCTACGCGGCGAAGATCCGCTGGCGCTGACCGAGCTCGGGGGCCTGCACGAGCGCGCCGAGCGTTGGGACGAGTTGGTCGAGATCCTCGAGCGCTCGGTCTACGTGGTCGAAGATCCGCGCGAGCGAGTCGAGGCCTACCAGGCCCTGGGTCGCACCTACGGCGAGAAGCTCGAGCGTGAGCGCCAGGCCCTCGACGCCTGGATCAACGCCCTCGACATCGAGCCCGAGAACCTCGAGACCCTCGAGACCCTCAAGCGTCTCTACGAGGAGAGCCAGGCCTGGGTCGAGCTCATCGACGTCCTGACTCGCATGGTTCAGCTGCCCGCGGGGGCGCTGGGTCCGGAGCGGCTCCGGGACATCTGGGCCCAGATCGGTCAGATCCAGGGCGAGTACCTGATGGCCACCGACGACGCGATCACGGCCTGGCTTCAGGTCTTGGCCATCGTCCCCGGTGACATGGAGGCGCTCGCGGCTCTCGAGGAGCTCTACACCACCGAAGCGCGGTGGCAAGAGGCGATCCAGATCCTCGAGCGCAAGGCCGCTGTGGTCGAAGACGAGGAGGGCAAGATCGACGTGCTCATGCAGGTCGCGTCGATCTACGAGGAGCAGCTCGAGAACGCCATGCAGGCCAGCGGGGCCTACATCGAGATCCTCGATCTTCGTCCTGGGCACCCCCCGGCGGCCGACGCCCTCGACGCGATCTATCGCGAGACCGAGCAGTGGGACGCACTGAGTGAGCTGCTGATCACCCGGGCCGAGGTCGCCGAAGAGGACCAGGTCCAGGACAAGGTCATGTATCTCCAGCAGGCCGCCAAGGTGTTCGAGGAGGAACAGGGCGACCTCGACTCGGCGTTTGCGATCTTGCAGGCCGCGTTCAACGTCGACTACGCCAACGAGGACACCTCGCGTGAACTCGAGCGCATCGCGACCTCGGCCGACAAGTGGCACGAGCTGCTCAGCGAGTACAACTCGATCGTCAAAGAGATCGAGGAGCCCCTCGAGCGCTGCGAGCTGTGGGTGAAGATCGGCCGCTGGTACGGGGAGCACCTCCAGCGCCCGGACTACGGCATCCAGTCGCTGCACGAGGCCCTCAACCTCAACCCCGAGAGCGTCAACGCGCTGCGCGAGCTGGCGAATTTCTATCGTCGCGCCGGCCAGTCGGTGGAGCTCGCGGAGACCCTGGGTCGGATCGTGCCCCTGGAGCAGGAGCCGGAGGTCCAAGCCGCGACCTTGCTCGACCTGGCCCAGGTCCAAGAGACCGGCCTGGTCGATCCTCCGTCCGCGATCGAGAGCTACCGGCGGGTGTTGGAGATCGACTCGGAGAGCATCACGGCGCTCGACTCCCTGGCCCGGCTCCACGAGCTCCAGAGCCAGTGGAACGAGCTCGTCTCCGTGCTCGACCGTCGCGCGCAGGTGATGGACGACCCGGACGAGATCCTGGTCATCCGCAAGCGCATCGGTTCGGTCCAGGAGCTCAACCTCCAGGACGCGGCCGCAGCCATCGAGACCTTCAAGGACATCTCGGCCAGCGAGCCCACGGACAGGGACGCGCTCCAGGCCCTCGAGCGCCTGTACATGGCGCAGGGCAACATCGACGAGTACCTCGAGACCCTCGAGGCCGAGCTCGACGCGACCGCCGAGGTCGAGGAGCAGATCCAGATCTACGACAAGATGGCCGTCGCCTTGGTGGATCACGCCGAGGACAAGGAGCGCGCCGCCGAGGTGCTCGAGAAGATCATCGAGCTCGACTACACCCGGGGCGAGACCTACCAAAAGCTCGAGCAGCTCTACTTCGAGCTCGAGCGCTGGACCGAGCTGGTCGAGACCTACCGCAACCACTCGGAGGCCATCGAAGATGTGCCGATGAAGATCGCCCTGTTGCTGGCGATGGGGGAGGTCTTCGAGCGCCAGATCGAGGATGTCGATCGGGCGATCGACTGCTACCGCGAGGTCCTCGAGCTCGACCCCAATCACTTCGAGGCCGCCAACACCCTCAGCCGCCTGCAAGAGGCGATCGAGGACTGGCCCTCGGCGGTCGAGACCATGGACCGCCTCGTCGGCCTCAACGACGAGCCCCAAGCCCGGCTCGAGCTGCTCACCCGCATGGGGCGGGTGTTCTTTCAGAAGCTCGAGGACCAGCCCGAGGCCGAGCGTCGCCTCAACGACGCGCTGACCATCGATCCGGCCCATGTCCCGGCGTTGGTCATCCTCGCCGAGATCTACAAATCTCGGATGGACTGGCTCAAGGCCGCGCGCACGCTGCAAAGCGCGTCCGAGTGCGCGAGCAACAACTACGAGAAGACCAACCTCGCAGCCGAGGCGGGCTTTATCTACCTCGAGGAGCTCGAGGACGAGGCCAGCGCGACGGGCATGTTCGGGACCGCGATCAGCATCGACCCCGAGCACGTCGCCGTGGGTAAGGTGCTGGCGCGGACCTACTTCGAGGCCGAGCGTTTCGCCGAGGCCGATCCCATCTACGACATGCTCGCGCGCAAGTCGGACCAACTCGAGCTCGACGACGAGGAGCTGCGCGAGCTCTACCTGCAAGCGGCCAAGGTCGCGCGCAGCCTCGGGGACGAGGAGAAGGCGCTCAAGCGCTACAAGTCGGCCTACGACATCGACTCGACCAACCACGAGGTGCTGACCGGGATGGCCGATCTCCTGTTCGCGCAGGAGAACTGGGAGCGGGCCTTCAAGCTCTACCAGACCATCTTGGTCCAGCACCGGGACAGTCAGAGCGACGACGACACGGTCCTCGTCTACTACCGCCTGGGCACGATCAAGCGCCGCCAAAACGAGCCCCGCAAGGCCCTCAACTACATGGAGAAGGCGCTCGAAGTGCAGCCCTTCAACCGCGAGGTGCTCGAGGCGGTCATCGAGCTCCAGTCCGCGGCCAACGATTGGGAGGGGGTCATCCAGGCCAAGCGGGCCCTGGGTGACGTCGTCGAAGGTGACGACGATCGCTTCGCGCTGTTCAAGGAGATCGGCGCCCTCTATGTCGAGAAACTCGACAACCGCACCAAGGCCGCCGAGTCGTACATGTCGGCCCTGGACCTGCGGCCGACGGACTTCCCGATGCTGCACACCCTCTTGGCCCTGTACCAAGAGAACAAGCAGTGGGACGAGCTGATCTCGATCATCGACAGGATCGTGGATATCGAGCAGGTCGCCGTTCGCCGCAGCCGCTACAACTACACGGCCGCGGTGGTCTTGCGCGACAGCCTCAAGGCCAACGACGAGGCCATCGATCGCTTCAACCTGGTCCTCGACGACGACCCGACCTACCTCAAGGCCTTCCAGGCCATCGACGCGCTGGTCACCAACAGCAAGGACTGGAAGTCGCTCGAGCGCTCGTATCGCAAGATGATCAAGCGCCTGCCGGCGACCGGCTCGGAGGAGCTGGCGTTGGCGCTGTGGAGCAACCTCGGTGAGATCTACCGGACCCGGCTGAGCAACTTCCAGTCGGCCGCCGAGGTGTTCACCATCGTCGCCACCCAGTTCGATCCCGGGAACCCGAAGTGGCAGATCGTGCTGGCGGAGCTCTACGAGCGCCTCCTCGATCAAGACCCCACCGAGTTCGCGCCCAAGGCGGTCGCGGCTCACCAGGCCCTGATCGCGCACGAGCCCTACCGGATGGAGAGCTACCACGCGCTCTACAAGATCTACCGGGCCAGCCAGCAGACCGACAAGGCCTGGTGTGTGGCCCGGGCCCTGGTCTTCCTCAAGAAGGCCAACGACGATCAGCAGGAGCTCTACAACCGTCATCAGCAAGAGGGCTTCGTCCGGGCGCGTCAGCGCCTCAACGAGACCACGATGCGCAAGCACGTGTTCCACCCCGACCAGGACCCCTACCTGACCGGGATCATGGGCCTCGTCGCTCAGCCCTTGGCCGCATGGCAGGCCAAGCCCCTGCCGCCGACCATCAAGGCCGACTCGCGCACGGACATCAGCATCGATCCCTCGCCCTTCGCTCAGATGGCCAAGTACATCAAGGAGGTGCTCAACGTGAGCGCCCCCGATGTCTACCTGCGGCCCAGCGACCCGGGCGATATCTCGGTGATCAACGTCAAGCGGGACGGGGCGGTGGCGCCCTCGATGGTGGTCTACAGCAACATCATGCGGAAGAAGGACCAGCACCTGGCCTTCGCGATCGGCAAACACATGATGGATCTGTACCCGCCGCACTACGCCTACGTGGCTATCGACCGGTCACCGCAGGCGCTCAAGGAGGTCTTCAAGGCCTGCATGCGCATCTGTGGCATGGAGATCGGTGAGAACGCGACCAAGATCGACACCATCGCCCGGGAGATCAAGGGCCGCATGAGTGCGGGCCACGTCGACCAACTCGGGAGCTTGATGAAGAAGTTCAGCCAAGCCGGCGGTTCGACCGACGTCAAGCGCTGGGCGGCAGCGGTCGAGTTGACCGGTTACCGGGTCGGCCTGCTCATGTGCGGCGACCTCCAGGCCGCGGCGCTGATGGTCTCGCAAGAGCAGAGCGTGCTCGGGTCGACCATGACCCCGAAAGACAAGATGAAGGAGTTGGTCCTCTACTCGATCTCCGAGGACTACTTCGGCGCTCGCAAGAGCATCGGCATCCAGGTCGGCTGAGACCGATCCGAGGACCGAGACCGAGCGCGGTCGCCATCTGGCGGTCGCGCTCTCTCGTTGGTTGCGGGCGTCGATCTGGCGATCGCTCGTTTTCGTGGATCTGGCCGAGTTCAGCCGGTCTGGCCGAGTTCAGCTGGTCCGGGTTCGGCCGATTCACTGGGCCTGAGTCGGCCCGGATCCGGTCCGGCCCAGCCGCTTTCAGGCGGGTCGAAACCGGCTCACCCGCGCGGGCTCAGGTCGGCTCTTGAGTGGTCCGAAAGGGGGCGGTGTGGGAGCGGGGGATCTGGGTCGGCACGGCCTCCTCGCGCACACCGGTGACGCTCCAGATATGGATGGGATCGCTCTTGCCTTTGACCTGCACGGGCTCGCGCTCGTGGGCGACGATGTACGCGCCGGCGAGCTCCAAGGTCGAGGGCGAGATAATGATCTCGCCGGCCTTGGCCACGCTGCACAGGCGGGCTGCGACGTTCACGGCGTCACCGATGACCGTGTACTGCAAGGTCCGCGAGGACCCGATGGCGCCGGCGATGACCGAGCCGGTGTTGATGCCGATCCCGATGTTGATCGACTCTTCGCCGGCGCTGGCCCGGGTGAGGTTGAACTCCTCGAGGGCCTTGAGCATGTCGATGGCGCAGCGGACGGCGCGGGCTGGCGCATCTGCGAGGTCTACGGGGGCGCCGAAGAGGCCGATGATCTCGTCACCTACGTACTTGTCGAGGGTGCCGCCGTGCTTGAAGAGCACGTCGACCATGAACTCGAAGTAGTTGTTGAGGGTCTCGACCATCTCCTCCGGCGTGTGCCGCTCGGACATGGAGGTGAAGCCCCGGATGTCGGCGAAGAGCATGGTGACCTCGCGACGGGTCCCGGCCTGGTCGAGGGTCAGGGCACCCGAGACGATCTCGTCGACGAGGTTGGGGGAGAGCAGGCGCTGGAACTCGGCCCGGGTCGCGGCCTCCTGCTCGAAGCGCTTGGCGAGGCGATGGTTTTGGATCGCGACCGCGGCCTGGGTGGCGATGCCCGAGAACAGGAGCAGGTCCTTCTCTTGGAAGGCGCCGCTGGCCAGCATGGAGTCGACGTGGAACACACCCACGAGCTGGTCGGCGACCAGCAGGGGGACCGTCATGGTCGAGCGGATGCCCTGCATGATGATGCTCTTGGCGGCCTTGAAGCGCTCGTCGACCATGGCGTCCGAGGACAGGACCGCGGCCTTGTTGCGCTTGACCTCCTCGAGGATGGTGTTGCTGAGCTGGATCTGCTCGTCGGCCCGCTTTTGGCGGACGTAGGCCGGAGTCAGGATGTCCGTGTCGGCGTCGTAGAGCAGGATCACGGCCCGGTCGGCGCGAATGATCTGGAAGGTCTCATCGACGATCTGCTGGAGCAGCTTGTCGAGGTCGGTGTCGAGGGCGAGCTTTTGGGACAGCTCGTGGGCGACTCGGAGCTTCTCGTAGTCGGCCCTCAAGGTGGCCATATCGGTGACCTCGGCGGCAGGCAAGAAGCGCTTGCTGGCGTCGATGCGGTTGCGGACCTCGCTCTGGACCTGGCCGGGCATCATGGTGACCCGGGCTTTGGTCCGCTCGCGCTTGGCGATCGCGGCCTTTTGACCAGCATCCTCGAAGCGGAAGGTGGTGTTGCCGAGGTGGATGTTGTCGCCGTCGCTGAGGATGGCCTCCCCGACCCGCTCACCGTTGACGAGGGTCCCGTTGAGGCTCCCGGCGTCGCGGATCACCCACTGGCCGTTGGGCGCCAAGGTGACCCGGGCGTGCTCCTTGGACACGATACGATCCAACACTTGGATCGTATTGTCGGGGTGGCGTCCGAGGGTGTTGAACGCGATGAGGGAGTACTCGACCGGGCTCTCCCCGAGGAGAATGAGTTTGGCGGGCATCGCCTGTCAGCGGGCATGATGTGACGCCCGCGCGCTGATCGTAGGTCAGGGCGGCCCGGAAGATCAACCGCTGGG
>Ga0256845_1000763_pt1 | contig 28128 bp, 30 predicted proteins | sample RiftiametaG_FD_189101 | JGI IMG/M metagenome (GOLD analysis project Ga0256845, IMG submission 189101) | Tube worm associated microbial communities from hydrothermal vent at the East Pacific Rise, Pacific Ocean - Riftia | ecosystem: Host-associated > Annelida > Integument > Unclassified ...
CGACCCCGCCGCCCGCCGCCGTATCCGCGCTGTCAAACGCCAGTTCGAGGCCCTGCGCCCCAAGCGCATCATCCTGCCCCGCCAGCTGGACGGCGATGATCTCGACATCGAGGCGGTGATCGCGGCGCAGGTTGAACTGCGCGCCACCGGCCAATCAAATGACCGCGTTTACCGCGCCACGCGGGTGCAGGAGCGCGATTTGGCCGTATCTATCTTGATGGACACTTCGCGCTCCACCGAGAGCCACCTTGGCGAGCGCATGGTGATTGATGTGGAAAAAGAGGCCTTGGCGGCGCTGGCATGGGGGCTGGAGGCTTGCGGCGATGACTGCGCTATAAACACCTTTTCCAGCCTGCGCCGCGAGCGGGTTTACCTGCTGAATTGCAAGGGTTTTGAGGAGAAAATGGGCAGCACTGTGGAATCCCGCATCGAGGGCCTGCGCCCCGGTTTTTATACCCGCCTCGGGGCCGCGATCCGCCACGCCTCGGCGGAGCTGGCCGAGCGCCCCAACGCCAAGCGCCTGCTGCTGGTGATCACCGATGGCAAACCAAACGACCTTGACCATTACGAGGGCCGCCACGGCATTGAAGACAGCCGCATGGCCATCCGCGAGGCGCGCCGCAAGGGCCAATCGGTGCACGGCGTGGTGATCGAGGCCAAGGGCCAAGCTTGGTTTTCTCGCATCTTTGGCAATTCAGGCTTTTCGGTGGTTTCCGATCCGGCCAAGCTCACCAACGCCCTGCCAGAGATTTACCGCCAAATCACAGGTGGCGCATGAGCAAAAGCGTGATAGACGAGCTGCCCGGCGAGCTGATGATCTGGGTGCTGATTGTCAGCGAATTGCTGGTGTTTGGCGCGGGGTTGATTATATTTCTAGCGCTGCGCGCCCAAAACCCTGAGCTGTTTGCCCAGTCGCAAGACAGCCTGAACCGCACCCTTGGCGCGATCAATACGATTGTGTTGGTCAGCAGCGGATACCTTGCGGCCATGGCCAGCCGGAATGCGGGGGTGAACACGGGCAAAACGCGGCTTTACCTCAGCGGTGCTACGCTGCTTGGCCTGCTGTTTCTGTGGATCAAGTCCTTGGAATATATCGCCAAATCGCAACACGGGATCAGCATCGAAACCAATGAATTTTTCATGTTTTACTACCTGCTCACCGGTTTTCACGCCATGCATGTTATCGCCGGTATCGTCATTTTTGGCCTGCTGATCTGGAAGCCAAGCAAAGCGGCCGTGGAGGCCGGTGCCAGTTTTTGGCACATGGTTGATCTGGTCTGGGTGCTGCTCTTCCCCATCATTTATTTGCTGAGATAACCCATGACCCCGCTCACCAAAGCCTTCATCACCCTGCTCCTGCTGAGCGCCACCACTACGGCGCTGTCGGGGCAACTGGCCCCCGCTGGCGCGTTGGCCTTGCTGGTGCTATCGGGCTGGAAAGCGCGGGTTATCCTGAACGGCTATCTCGGCCTTGGCCCCTCGCGCTTTTGGCGGCGGGGGTTTAACGGCGCGGTTATGCTGTTTTTAGTGGCAGCTTTTGCGATCTACCTTATTCCGGTGCTAAAATAGCTTGACCAATATCAAAGCAGCCACCGCTAGCGTGCGCTAGGCTGCCACACAAACCTGAACGGAGGGACAAATGCGAGTATTAACCCCGATTATCTGGCTGGCATCGGCCAGCGCCGCCTTGGCGCATCACAGCCAAACCCCGATCCGCGAAGCCGTGATTGACGGGCATAGCCACGATGTAGGCGGCGCAACATGGTGGCTGTTGGGAACCGCCTTGGCAATGTTTATCGCCCTATACGCGGTGCAACGCGCTGTTTTTCCCAAGAAAAAATGAACGATGACGAACCCAAACGCTGGCCAATCTGGAAGATCACGCTGCTGCTCTACCCGCTGGGGTTTGGGGCGGCGGCCATCAACATCTTTTTTATTGGCTTGCTCGGGCAGGCTGTCGGCTTCCCTGCCTTTACGCCTGTGCTTTCCATCGCGGCGGGTGCTGTAATCGGCCTGCCATTCACGTGGCTGTTTGCCCGCCATATTTACAAACTCATCAGCCAAGCGGAATCATCAAATTAGGTGTGCAAAATACGGTTGCTGCGGTACAAAAACCGCCCAGTTTAGGCTATTTTTCTTGTCCATCGCTATGCCCCCAAAACGCAATAGGCCAAACACAGGTTTAACCGGTTTTGTCGCAAACTTTACCTCAACCTAATACTATCCTGTTTCCCGACACAGTTATCCAACGAGTGCTGCAAACTGGGCGAACCCGCTCCCTTTCAGCTCGAACTGTTTCTTGCGGATTATCTGTGCCACCTCGATACCGTTGAGCGTGGTTGCCACCGAATTGAAAGATTTGAACCCCAGCATCGGGCGCGCGCATTGTTTGACAAAGCGATGGTCTTGCTCAATCACATTGTTGAGATACTTGGATCTGACGGTAGTGTTTTTGGTCGGGTAGCCGAAGCATTTGAGGATCTTGTTGATCCCAGCGCCATTGGCCCCGCTCTTGTCGATCACGATCCGCAATGGAATGCTGCTACTGCCTAGGGCCTTCGCAAAAAAATGCGTTGCCGCTGCCGTATTCCGCTTCTCAGACAACATGAAATCAAGGGTTTTACCGTCCCGATCAACGGCGCGATACGAATACGTCCATTGGCCGCGAACTTTGATATAGGTCTCGTCCATTCGCTAGGAAACAGCGCTTGCTCTTTTCCATTTATGCGCCTCGATTGAGACCAGTGGTGAGAGTTTTACAACCCATCTGCTGAGTGTGGTAGGATCTGCAGAAACCCCGCGCTCAGCCAGGATCTCCTATAGACCTCGCAATAAAACTGAATACCGAAGATAGAAGTAAATTGCGTGAAGAATGACTGGCTTCCGGAAATGGCACCCTTTAAACGATATCATGATGAGTACCTACGTGACTGATTTGCTTATGTATCATGTCGGCCAAAGTCACTTATGGCAATCAAGTCAAAAAGATTGCGACAGAACACTCTGCGCAGCTAAGGCTCCTCCCAGCCATAGCCCGCCGCTGCCTGCCAGAAAGGCATCTGGCAGCCCCATGCTCGGGGCCTCGTCTTTTGGCCCAATAAACAGCCACGAGAACCGCGCGATGGGGCGAGAATTGTTATCCATGATCAGGAAGAAAGACGGCACCACGATCAGGCTCAGCACCGTCGAGACCGTAACCCCGCCGCCATCGCGAACGAGGTCATGATTATCGGCCGCGCCCGCTTATGCCCCTCATCAATAATCGCGGTGACCTTATCCACCCCGTCCGCCATTTCCTCAATGGCAAAATCAACCAGAAGAATGGCGTTTTTGGTTACAATCCCCATCAGAATGCCGATCAGCACCGGCATAGAATTGGCATAGCCTGTAAGAATAAGCCCGATCGCCACGCCGCCAATCGCGACGGGCAGCGAAAAAAAATGGTGAAGGGCTGGCTGACCGAGCCAACAAGCAAGATCAGTACGGTGAGCACCAAAATCAGTGCCGACTCTATCGCCCCGCCAAATTCGGTGATCAATTCCGCCTGAATTTCGGCATCGCCAGCTTTGGCAAGCTGCGCTGTTGGCGGCAGTTCGGTTGCGGCCAGCACGGCCTCAAACCGTTGGGTGCCAACCCCCAGCGGTGTATCAAGCGGCGGTTCTGTCGCAAAGTTTTCTCAGGTTTGAATGGCGACGCGTGGTTTGATTTGAATTGTTGTTTCCGGATCATGTGGGCTACTTCGATGCCAGCGCGCGTAGCAGTGGCTGAATGAACCGCTTTAAAGCCCAAAGTTGGCCGCGTGATTTTCTTGATGAAATGATGGTCCTGCTCCACAATGTTGTTAAGGTATTTCACAACCCACCGGTTCAACGTCGCATGGTCAACCTGAACACCGCGCTCAGCCATAATTTTTTCCAGACCACGATAAGAAACGGCGTATCGAACGTAGAAAAACGCCGCGTATAGGATCACGTCTTTCGGGTAGTGACTGCCTTTGAAATCATGGCTCACATTTACTGAGCCCTGCCTGTGGATCTTCTGGAAAATATATGGTATATTCAAAGCAATACTGAAACCGAGTGAAACTTTGCGACAGAACCCAAGCAGGTCAGTCATCCAAAAACTCGCTAGGTTTAAGGCTGAAAAACAATTGCACGATGCTTTGAGGAGGCTCTCCATTGAGGACGCTTGACAGGGGAACGATCCCACAATAAGCTGAATTAGTTAATTCCTTACCGTGCAGGTTGCGTATGCTATTGCTATACACTGCTCAACGAGACCAACGCAAACTAGGAGATCTTAATGATTTATTGCCCAAGAATTAGACCCGCCCATGTTTTGGCAAGTTTTACCCTTCTTTTCCCCTCCCTCGTTGCCACAGCGCAAGAAGTAACACTTTCATCCTCTGACGGTCTTTTCTCGGCATCAGGTGAACTTGTTTCACTTGAAAATGGGATTTATATCATTAGCACGACTCTCGGGAATATGCAGATTAGTGAAGCCGACGTCACGTGTGAAGGGGCTGCCTGCCCGTCACCCGAACCAGAAGTCACCGAGCTTGAGGTAGACGTGCGCTTTGCAGGGTCTGACACTATTGGCGATGGTCTAGTGCCGCTTTTGCTAGCGGGTTATGGGGCATCCCACAATGCATTTTTCGAAGAATTGCCAACTAATGACGGCACCGTTGCAGTTAATCTTGTTGAAGATGAGGGGTACGGCGATTCCATTGGTGTTTTCCAGGTGGCTTCAGCAACATCCTCTGACGCTTTTTCGGAACTGCTCGATAAATCTGCCGAAATCGGCATGGCGTCCCGCCGCATTACACGCGACGAAGCCCGCGCGCTGGCGCAGGATGGCAGTGGCTCGATGATTGCATTGGAGCAAGAGCATATTGTCGCCGTTGATAACCTTGTCGTGGTCATAAACCCATCTATTCCCGTATCCACTATCAGCGTGGTCGATTTGGCAGGCATCTATCGTGGCGAAATCCGGAATTGGTCGGCTCTCGGCGGACCAAATCTTCGAATAACACCTTTTACGCGGTCGCAACGAACGGGAACACGGGCTTCGTTTGACGGCGTAGTTTTTGGCAATAGCAATACTATTCAAGTTGCACGCATCGCCGGAACAAACGAATCGATGTCGGCCACGATCAGTGTCACCCCCGGCGCTATCGGATTTGTGGGCTATGCTTTTATAAATGATGCAAAGCCGGTTTCATTGGTTTCATCCTGTGGAATTGAAACAAACCCCGATACTTTTTCGGCCAAAACTGAAGAGTATTTAATGCAGCGCCGCCTGTTTCTTTATACGCGGCAAGACAACACTACAGAAGCTGGGCAACAATTTCTCAACTACGCACTCTCGACAGAGGCTGATGGCGTTGTTACCAAATCTGGTTATATTGGGCTGAGCCCAGAGCGCATTTCCCAAGAGCTGGCACGCAGCCGGGCACAGTCTGTTATGGATGCCACCACTAGTGTTTTTGAACTAAACCTCATGCGAGAAATGGTGCTGGAAATGTATCAGTGGGACCGGCTCTCGACTACGTTCCGCTTTGCATCCGGTTCCAACAACCTCGAGCGTAAGTCTTTGCTCGATCTGGGGCGTCTTATCGATTATCTGCAAAACCAACCGGCAGGCACAAAAATCGCGGTTGTGGGCTTTACCGATAGTGATGGTGTATTCAACGCCAATCACGCTTTATCTCAGCGGCGCGCTCGGCAAGTATTGGCGGAAATCGAAGCTAAAGCTAATGGCGCACTTGACCACATCGTCTTTGAAACCCAAGGCTTTGGCGAACTCGCACCTGCAGGCTGCAACACAAACAATAATGGCAAACGCATTAACCGACGGGTTGAAGTGTGGATACAATAATCTGCATATCTTCATAAATGATAACCTCTCGGTGTTTATCCAGTATTAGTAAGCATTGCCCGATGAAGCCGGTGAATTTGCCTTTTATTTGTATGGTGGGAAACACTTTTCACTTAACTTCTAGCCAGTTGGAGCAATAACCAAGAGGGAAAAGCAGCGGTTTTGTCGCAAAGTTTCACTCGGCTTCAGTATTGCTTTGAATCTGCCATATATTTGCCAGAAAATCCACAGGCAGGGCCCAGCAAATGTGAGCCATGATTTGAAAGGCAGTCACTACTCGAAAGACGTGATCCTATGCGCGGTGTTTTTCTACGTTCGATACGCCTTTTCTTATCGTGGTCTGGAAGAAATTATGGCCGAGAGGGGGCTTCCCAGGCGCAATGTAGTGCCAGTTGATCTTTTGGTCTGAGCACCAGCCAAAGATCGCGTTACAGGTCAGTTCGGTGCCATTGTCCACTGCACGGCAGGGGTTTGCTTGCAAACACATTTGCTCCGCCAGCAATCTCTTCAGCTTGCCGTTCTCATCCTCCAGCGCCTTCAGCCGTTTAACATCAGGCACCGACACTCTCGATCATTGCTATGCAATAATCTGCCGTGCAATGCACACCCGAAAACTTCGACTTCCATGCATAAAATGGGCCATGCGACATCCCATGCTTACGGCACACTTCGCCCCAGCTTCGTGCTCTTGTAGAATACCAATTATTTGCTCATCCGAGAATTGTGTTCGTTTCATTGTCTGTCCTTTGGTTAGGTCAGACTCTAATCCAAATTGGTGGAAATTCTTAGGGGCAGGTCAGCCAGAATAACAGCCCTTATTTCGGCGCTTTCGGTGGCATGCAAGGCCGCCAGCAACCCTTTGCGCACGGCTAGAGACGTGGCGTTGACCGGCGGGTTGTCGATGGTCACGATCGCCAATGACCCCTTAATCTCTGTGGTAACAGAGTTCATGGTTTTCTCCTTATGAGGTATCTGCATGGCATTACATGAACGCCTGAAGCCCCGTTTGCCCTCGGCCCAGAATCAGGGCATGAACGTCATGGGTGCCTTCATAGGTATTCACGGCCTCTAGATTCATGACGTGGCGAATAACGCCGTATTCATCACTCACGCCGTTACCACCATGCATGTCCCGGCTCATACGCGCAATATCCAGCGCCTTGCCGCAATTGTTGCGTTTCATCAAGCTGATCGCCTCGGCCGAGGCCGTGTGATCATCAAACATACGCCCCAAGCGCAAGCAGCCTTGCAGGCCCAGCGTGATCTCGGTTTGCATATCGGCCAACTTTTTCTGGATCAACTGCGTGGCGGCCAATGGTTTGCCGAATTGCTTACGGTCCATGGTGTAGCTCCGCGCGGAATGCCAGCAATCTTCGGCAGCGCCCATCACGCCCCAAGCAATGCCAAAACGGGCGCGGTTCAGGCAGCCAAACGGCCCCGCCAAACCCGAAACATGCGGCAGCAGGTTTTCATCCGGCACAAACACCTCGGCCATCTGGATCATGCCGGTAATAGACGCGCGCAGCGAGAATTTACCCTCGATCTTTGGCGCATTCAGCCCTTTCATACCCTTTTCAAGCACAAAGCCTTTGATCTTGCCGTCATGCTCATCCGACTTGGCCCAGATCACAAACACATCGGCGATCGGGGAGTTGGTGATCCAGTTTTTGGCACCGGAAATGAGGTAGCCACCATCTACCTTCTTGGCACGGGTGATCATACTACCGGGGTCAGAGCCGTGGTCCGGCTCGGTCAGCCCGAAGCAGCCCACCCACGCGCCTGAAGCCAGCTTTGGAAGATACTTTTTGCGTTGCTCATCCGTGCCATAGGCAAATATCGGGTGCATCACGAGGCTGGACTGCACAGACATAGCCGAGCGATAGCCACTATCAACCCGCTCCACCTCTCGCGCGATCAACCCGTAGGACACATAGTTGGCATCCACCCCGCCAAATTCTTCGGGGATGGTGGCTCCCAGCAAGCCCAGTTCTCCCATTTCAGTCATGATATCGCGGTCAAAAACCTCGTGGCGGTTCGCGTCTAGCACGCGGGGCTTCAGACGGTCTTGGCAAAAAGCTTGCGCGGCATCGCGAATCATCACCTCTTCTTCTGAAAGCTGAGCTTCAAGCAGAAATGGGTCATCCCATTGTAATTGTGCGGGTTTTTCGCGGGCTTTCTCGGGCGTATTCTGGGTCATGCTTTATATCTCCTTGATTGGGTTAAGGCACCCTAGGAAGCATTCATTATTATTTCAAGCTCAAAGCTTTAGGCTTGAAATAATGTTTTTCCTCTCTATTCTGCTGAGCAAGACTGCACGCGAGATGATTCGGGAGGATACAACATGAAAGCGATATGTTTGGGAGGCGGCCCCGCTGGGCTCTACTTCGCAATTTCTATGAAGCTGCGCGATCCGTCACATGATGTGACCGTTCTGGAACGCAACAAAGCCAATGACACCTTCGGCTGGGGCGTGGTCCTTTCTGATGATGCGCTTGAGCAAATGCAGGAGAATGACCCGAAAAGCACGCAGGCAATCCGCGATCATTTTTCCTATTGGGACGACATCGCGGTAGAACATAACGGGGTGCGCACAGTTTCCGGCGGGCACGGTTTTGCCGGCATCGGGCGCAAGCAAATGCTAGTCCTGCTGCAAGAACGCGCCCGGGAGCTTGGTGTAAATTTGGAATTTGAAGCCGAGTTCAAAAGCGCCGAAGACTACCGTGAAGACTATGACATCGTCGTAGCGACGGACGGGATTAACTCGCTGGTGCGCAAAGAATACGAAGATGTTTTCAAGCCCGATATCGACACACGCCTGTGCAAATTCATCTGGCTGGGCACGGACCAGAAATTTGATGATGCCTTTACCTTTATTTTCGAGAAAACCGAGCATGGCTGGATGTGGGCGCATGTGTATCAGTTTGACGACAACACCGCGACCTTCATTGTCGAGTGTTTGCAGCCCACATGGGACGGGTTCGGATTTGCCGATATGTCCAAGGATGAAACGGTCGCGACCTGTCAGAAGGTGTTCGAGAAATACCTCGGCGGCCATGATCTGCGCTCGAATGCCGACCACTTGCGCGGCTCGGCGGTGTGGATGAATTTCCCACGGGTGATTTGCGAAAAATGGTATAATGACAATGTGGTTCTGATGGGCGATGCCGCGGCAACGGGGCATTTCTCGATCGGGTCCGGATCGCGTTTGGCGTTTGATAGCGCCATTGCGCTGGCTGACTATGTGCATTCCGAACCAACGCTGGAGAAAGCGTTCGAGCGGTATCAGGAGGTGCGCCGCATTGAGGTGTTGCGCTTGCAATCTGCCGCCCGCAACTCGCTGGAATGGTTCGAGGAAGTGGAGCGCTATCTGGATCAGGATCCGGTGCAGTTTAACTATAACCTGCTCACCCGCTCGCAGCGTATCAGCCATGAAAACCTGCGCTTGCGTGACCCTGAATGGATGGAAGTGGCCGAGCGCTGGTTCCAAACGCAAGCAGGGGTGCCAGCAGATGCGCCGGTCCGCACACCGATGTTTGCGCCTTACAAGCTGGGCAATATGGGCCTGATCAACCGCATCGTTGTTTCGCCAATGGCGCAATACAAGGCCGTGGACGGCTGCCCGACCGACTGGCATTTCGTGCATTATAGCGAGCGCGCCAAAGGGGGCGCGGGGCTGATCTATACGGAAATGACCTGCGTCAGCCCCGAAGGGCGGATCACACCAGGCTGCCCTGGCCTTTATACGCCCGCGCATGAGGCCGCATGGACGCGGCTAAACAACTTTGTTCATGCCGAAACAGAGGCCAAAACCTGTTGCCAGATTGGCCATGCGGGCCGCAAGGGCTCTACCCAGTTAGGCTGGGAAGGCATGGATGCGCCATTGAAAGATGGCAACTGGGATCTGGTTTCGGCATCCGCCATTCCATGGTCTAGCAAAAATGCCACACCGCGAGAGATCGCCCGCGCCGAAATGGACGAGGTGCGGGACCAGTTTGTTGCGGCCACCGAAATGGCGGCACGGGCGGGTTTTGATATGGTCGAGCTGCACGCCGCCCACGGCTATCTGATTTCCTCCTTCATCTCGCCCCTGTCTAACACGCGCAAAGATGAATATGGCGGCAGTTTGGAAAACCGGATGCGCTATCCTCTGGAGGTTATGGCCGCCATGCGCGCCGCATGGCCGGCAGACAAGCCTATCTCGGTGCGGATCTCGGCTAATGACTGGGCGGGCGAGGCCGGCGTAACGCCGGAAGAGGCCGTAGAGATCGCGCGCATGTTCCGCGACGCGGGCGCCGATATTATCGACGTTTCGGCAGGGCAAACCAGCCTTGAGGGCAAGCCGGTTTACGGCCGTATGTTCCAGACCCCGTTTGCAAACCGCATTCGCAACGAGTTGAACATGCCAACCATGGCTGTGGGAAACATCTATGAAACCGATCACGCCAACTCGATCCTGATGGCGGGGCGGGCTGACCTTGTTTGCCTTGCGCGGCCACATCTTTCCGACCCATACTGGACCCTGCATGCAGGGGTGACGCTGGGGGATAACGCCGTTAAATGGCCGGATCCTTATCTGGCGGGGCGCGATCAGGCTTACCGCTTGCAAGAAAAAATACAGGAGACCATTCGCGTATGACACTCAACGGCAAACGTGTTTTGATTACCGGCGGGGGCACGGGGCTCGGGGCTGATATGGCGGCGCATTTTGCGGCGGCCGGTGCCGATGTGGTGATCTCGGGCCGTCGACAGGATGCGCTGGAGGCCGTTGCGGAAAAAATCGCTGGCCTTCGCGCTATAACTGCGGATGTCACGGATGAAGCCAGTGTGCAGGCCTTGTTTGAAGCCGCAGGGCCTGTGGATATTGTCATTGCCAATGCGGGGGCGTCGGCCAGCGCCCCGTTTGGCCGCACCAGCTTGGACGAATGGAACGCGATGTTGGCTGTAAACCTGACGGGCGTTTTCCTGACGTTGCGCGCAGGGCTGAACCAGATGACAGGATGGGGGCGACTGATTTCGGTGGCGTCTACGGCCGCGCTAAAAGGCTATGCTTATGTGGCACCTTACGCCGCCGCCAAGCACGGCGTCGTCGGTCTGACCCGCTCTCTGGCGCTGGAGGTTGCCAAGCGCGAGATCACCGCCAATGCGCTCTGCCCCGGATTTCTGGATACGGACATGACGCAAAGATCCGTAACCAACATTATGGAGAAAACGGGGAAACCCTACGAAGAGGCTGTTGCGGCGCTGGCGAGCCATAATCCGCAAAAACGCTTGGTATCGCCCAGAGAAGTGTCAAACACAGCCCTGTGGTTATGCCAAGATGCGTCCGATGGAATCAACGGACAAGCCATTGCCATAGCCGGAGGCGAAATATGAGTGAAGCAGACCCGCTATCGCAGCGCAGACTAAGAACATGGATCAGGCTCCTGCGCCTGACGCGCAGCTCCGAGAGCTATTTGCGCGAGTTTCTACGCGAGAATTTTGACACGACGCTGCCGCGCTTTGACGTGATGGCGGCTTTGTATCGCCGCCAAACACCTTTGAAAATGAGTGAGCTTAGCCGGATGCTGCTGGTATCCAACGGCAACACGACAGCGGTGATTGATCGACTTGAAGCCGACGGCTGGGTCAAGCGCGCCCCTGCAAAGGCGGACAGGCGGGTAAAGGAAGTGCAGTTAACCCCGAAAGGCACGGCCCAGTTTGAAGCGCAAGCGGCGGCGCATGAGGCCGAGGTCAACAAGCTGTTTGCCAAATTGGAAGACGATGACCTTGATATAATCCGTGACCTATTCAGGCGCATAAATGGGAGCCATGATGACACAGCTAGCTGATAGAAAGCCCGTGCATTTTGAAATGCAGGTAAAAGACCAGATTGCGGTGATCCGCCTGAACCGACCAGACCGCAAAAACCCGCTGACCTTCGAGAGCTATGCCGAGCTGCGCGACACCTTTCGCGATATGGTCTATGCCACTGATGTGGACGCAGTTGTTTTTGCCTCCAACGGCGGCAATTTTTGCTCGGGCGGCGATGTGCATGATATCATCGGCCCGCTTGTGGCGATGGATATGAAAGAGCTTCTGGCCTTCACCCGCATGACGGGCGATTTGGTGAAAGCGATGATTAACTGCGGCAAGCCGATCATTGCGGCCGTGGATGGTATCTGTGTGGGGGCTGGCGCGATTGTAGCTATGGCTGCCGATATGCGGCTGGCGACACCCGAGGCCAAATGTGCGTTTCTGTTCACCCGCGTTGGCTTGGCTGGGTGTGACATGGGCGCCTGTGCGATGCTGCCACGCATCATCGGGCAAGGCCGCGCAGCGGAATTGCTTTATACGGGGCGCTCGTTTGGGGGCGATGAAGGCCTCTCCACAGGGTTCTGGAACGCTTTGCATGCGCCAGACACCTTAGAGGCCGAGGCCATAAAGCTGGCCGCCCGCCTTGTGGCAGGGCCGACCTTCGCCCATGGCATAACCAAAACCCAGTTGAACCAGGAATGGAACATGGGGCTGGAGCAGGCGATCGAGGCCGAGGCGCAAGCACAAGCGATCTGCATGCAAACCAAGGATTTTGAGCGCGCCTACCGTGCCTTTGTCGCTAAAGAAAAACCAACCTTCGAGGGCAACTGATGGCAGATAAAACCTTTCTGAGCTGGCCGTTTTTCGCGCCACATCATCCTGAATTTGCCCAAAAGCTGGAGGACTGGGCCGCAGCCGCACTTACCGCTATTGACCACGCAGATACAGACGCCGCCTGCCGCGCCCTGGTGGCAAAGCTGGGCGAAGACGGCTGGTTGCAGCACTCAGCCGCAGGAGCGGATGAAAGCTTTGATGTGCGCGCCTTGTGCCTGACCCGCGAGACCCTTGCCCGCCACGATGGCTTGGCCGATTTTGCCTTTGCCATGCAAGGCCTCGGCATGGGGGCGATCTCGCTCTTTGGCACAGCGGCGCAAAAATCCGAATGGCTGCCCCTGACCCGCGCAGGCAAGGCGATTGCCGCCTTTGCCCTGACCGAGCCGCAATCCGGTTCGGATGTGGCCAATTCCACCATGACCGCCACGCGGGATGGGGACAGTTATGTGCTGAACGGCGAGAAAACATGGATTTCTAACGGCGGCATTGCCGATGTTTACACAGTGTTTGCCCGCACAGGGGACGCCCCCGGCGCACGCGGCCTTTCGGCTTTTGTTATGCCCGCCGACACCAAAGGGTTTGCAATAGTCGAGCGGCTGGAAACCATCGCGCCACACCCGCTGGCCACGCTACGTTTTACCGATTGCCGGATTCCGGCCTCGGCTTTAATCGGCGAACAGGGGCAGGGGTTCAAAATCGCGATGTCGGTGCTGGATGTATTCCGCTCCACCGTGGCCGCCGCCGCGCTTGGCTTTGCCCGCCGCGCGCTGGAGGAGGCCTTGCAGCGCGTAAGTGCCCGCCAAGTGCAAGGCGCGCCGCTGTTTGATTTGCAAATGGTGCAGGGGCATATCGCCGATATGGCGCTGGATATTGATGCCGCCGCCTTGCTGATTTACCGCGCGGCTTGGGCCAAAGACACCGGTGCCGCCCGCATCACCCGCGAGGCCGCTATGGCCAAGCTATTTTCCACCGAGCAGGCGCAGGTGGTGATCGACAAAGCCGTGCAACTTTTTGGTGGCGATGGTGTGCGCTCAGGCGAAACGGTTGAACGGCTTTACCGTGAAATACGCGCCTTGCGAATTTATGAGGGCGCATCGGATGTACAGAAAATAATCATCGCGCGCCAAACCATGGGAGAAATGTAATGACCAAACCTTATGATCCAGCCAAAGACGGGGCCACAATGAACTTTGACGGGCGCATGTCTTACGGCGACTATCTGCAAATTGACAAGATTCTCGATGCGCAAACCTTCCGCTCCGACGCCCATGACGAAATGCTGTTTATCATTCAGCACCAAACCTCTGAATTGTGGATGAAGCTGCTGTTGCACGAAGTGACCGCCGCCCGCCAAGCCATTCAAGAGGACCAGCTTCCGCCCGCTTTCAAAATGCTGGCGCGGGTATCGCGAATTTTGGAGCAGCTGAACAATGCGTGGGATGTTCTGCGCACCATGACCCCTAGCGACTACACCTGTTTTCGCGAAGCCTTGGGCCAGAGCAGCGGCTTTCAGTCTTTGCAATACCGGATGATCGAATTTGCCCTTGGCAACCGGAATGAAGCCATGATCCGCCCCCATGAGCATGTGGCCACGCATAAACAAATGCTTGAGGCAGAGATGTCCGTGCCCAGCCTTTACCTTGAGGTGCTGCGCTATGCGGCGCGGCAAGGGTTTGATCTGCCAGAGGCGCTGCTCTCTACCCCCGCGCAAACTCCGCATATGGCCGAAGCGGCCGTCACCGCCCTGTGGGCCACGGTTTATAAAAACCCTGATAAGCATTGGCCCCTTTATGAACTGGCCGAAAAACTGGTGGATCTAGAAGACTATTTCCGGCGCTGGCGGTTTAACCATGTGACCACGGTGGAACGGATTATCGGTTTCAAGCGCGGCACGGGCGGCACAGGTGGCGTTAACTATCTTAAAAAAATGCTGGAAGTGGAGCTGTTTCCCGAACTCTGGCGCGTAAGAACGGAGCTGTAGCATGACACATAATCTTGGCCCAAGTGGACATTTAGACAGTTTTTCACGCAATGGTTTGCCGTCTAAAGACCAGTGGCCAGACTTTTTGCTCGACGGGTTTGCCTATCCGGACTTCATCAATGTCGGGGTGGAGCTCACCGATGCGATGGTCGCCAAAGGCTTTGGGGATAACACCGCCCTGATCGGCAATGGGCGGCGGCGCACCTATAAGGAGCTCACCGACTGGACCAACCGCATAGCGCACGTGCTTGTTGATGATCTGGGGGTGCAACCCGGCAATCGGGTGCTGATCCGCTCGGCGAATAACCCCGCGATGGTGGCCTGCTGGCTGGCGGCCACCAAGGTTGGCGCGGTTGTGGTGAACACCATGCCCATGCTACGCGCGGCAGAGATTGGCCAGATTGTTGATAAAGCCGAAATCACCCATGCCTTGTGTGACACGCGGTTGATGGATGAAATGGCGCGCTGCGCCAAAAAGAGCCGCTTTCTGAAATCGGTTGTCGGGTTTGACGGCACGTCCAACCATGACGCCGAGCTGGACCGCTTAGCGCTGGAAAAGCCGGTGCAGTTTACCGCCTGCAAAACTGGCCGGGATGATGTGGCTTTGCTGGGGTTCACCTCTGGCACCACCGGCCAGCCCAAAGCCACCATGCATTTTCACCGTGACCTGCTGATCATCGCCGATGGCTATGCCAAAGAGGTTTTAGGGGTGCAGCCCACCGATGTTTTTGTCGGCTCGCCGCCATTGTCTTTCACCTTTGGCCTCGGCGGGCTGGCGGTGTTTCCTTTGCGCTTTGGCGCGGCGGCCACTTTGCTGGAAAATGCCTCCCCGCCACAGCTGATCGAGATTATCCAGAAATATAAAGCCACCGTGTGCTTTACCGCGCCAACCGCTTATCGGGTTATGCTCGCCGCTATGGATGATGGGGCGGATCTTTCCACCCTCAGGGCGGCGGTTTCGGCCGGAGAGACCCTGCCCGCCCCGATTTATAACGAGTGGATGGCCAAAACCGGCAAGCCGATGCTGGACGGGATCGGCGCGACAGAATTGCTGCATATCTTCATTTCCAACCGCTTTGAGGACCATAAGCCAAGCTGCACGGGCAAGCCTGTTGGCCATTACGAGGTGAGAATCGTTGATGAAAACATGAGCGATGTCGCCACTGGTGAAGTTGGCCGCTTGGCGGTTCGCGGCCCGACTGGTGCGCGCTATCTGAATGATAATCGCCAGCAGACCTATGTAAAAGACGGTTGGAATATCACCGGTGACAGCTTCAGCATGGATGCCGACGGGCATCTGTTTTTTGCCGCGAGGAATGACGATATGATCATTTCCTCCGGTTATAATATAGCTGGCCCCGAAGTGGAATCCGCACTGCTGCACAATGAAGCCGTGTCAGAATGTGCGGTGATCGGAGTGCCCAATGAGGAACGCGGCATGCTGGTCGAGGCCCATGTAGTGCTGGCCGAGGGTTTTAAGCCATCCGGCGAGATGCGTAAACTTCTGCAAGACCATGTGAAGGCCACCATCGCGCCTTATAAATACCCGCGGTCTATCAGGTTTCATCTGGATCTGCCCAAAACGGCAACCGGAAAAATTCAACGCTATATGTTGCGTGAGTTGAATGCTTAGAACAGGCTGCGAAATAATTCGTAGCCATTAAAACCAAACAGGAGGAAGTAAAATGAAACTTAAATCACTTGCACTGGCCACAGTGCTTACAGCCCTCGCCGGATCGGCCATGGCGGAATTGAAGGTCGGGATGATCACGACCTTGTCTGGTGGCGGTGCCAGCCTTGGTATTGATGTGCGTGACGGCTTTATGCTGGCCATCCAGCAATCCGGCCGCGATGATATCGAAGTGGTGATCAAGGATGATCTGCGCAAGCCGGATGTTGCGATCCAGCTCGCCGATGAAATGATCCAGTCTGATCAAGTGGATGTGCTGACAGGCATTATTTGGTCAAACTTGGCAATGGCCGTTGTGCCGGGGGCTGTTGCCCAAGGTAAGTTCTATCTTTCCCCCAATGCTGGCCCCTCCCTATTGGCTGGTGAGCGCTGTGACCAAAACTATTTCAATGTTGCATGGCAAAATGATAACCTGCACGAAGCCGCCGGGGCCTATGCCAATCAGGCGGGCTATGGCAATGCCTTTATCCTTGCGCCAAACTACCCTGCCGGTAAGGATGCTTTGACCGGTTTCAAGCGTTTTTATGAGGGCGATGTGGTAGGCGAGATTTACACCACATTGGGCCAAAAAGACTATGCTTCCGAAATTGCACAAATTCGGGCATCTGGTGCTGAAAGTGTATATTTCTTCCTTCCCGGCGGCATGGGCATTTCCTTCCTGAAACAATATGCCGATAGCGGCCTTGATATCCCGCTGATCGGCCCAGCCTTCAGCTTTGATCAAGGCATCTTGCAAGCGGTTGGTGATGCGGCCCTTGGTGTGCACAATACAAGCCAATGGTCAAAAGATCTGGACAACCCTGCGAATGTCGCGTTTGTCGAGAGCTTCCAAGCCGAATATGGCCGCATGCCTTCGCTTTATGCGTCGCAAGGGTTTGACACAGCCAATCTATTGCTGAGCGCGATGGACGTGGCCGATGTCAATGATCAGGACGCCTTTCGTGCGGCTCTGGAAGCGGCGGAATTTGACTCGACACGCGGGCGCTTTTCTTTTGCCCCCAATCACCACCCGATCCAGAATATTTATATCAGGGAAGTGATTCAGGAAGGTGATATTTTCACAAACCGTATCGTGGGCGTTGCGTTGGAAAACCATGCCAATGCTTATGTTGACCAGTGTGAAATGTAATCCGGTTGTCGGGCCTGTTTTCAGGCCCGACAAAACCAAAAAGGCGGGTTAATGTCCTATATTCTACTCTTCGAACAAATGCTCAACGGGTTACAGCTCGGTGTGATGCTGTTCTTAATGGCGGCAGGCCTGACCCTGATATTCGGGGTTATGGGGCTGATCAATCTGGCCCACGGCTCATTTTATATGATAGGGGCATTCGCAGCGGCAACCACGGCGGCGGCCACGGGGTCCTTCTTGCTGGCTTTGGCGGCAAGCCTTGTGGCGGCAGCGCTGGCGGGCGCCATTGTGGAAGGGGTCGTTATCCGGCGGCTTTATAAGCGGGATCACCTTGACCAGGTGCTGGCCACCTTTGCCTTGATCCTCATTTTTTCCGAAGGCACGCGCTGGGTTTTCGGCTCGTTTCCGCTCTTTCTGGAAATTCCGGATTATCTATCCGGCCCCGTTACGCTGCCCTTCGGCATTCAATATCCCAAATACAGGCTCGCCATTATCGGCATAGGGCTAGCGGTGGCCATCGGGCTATTTGCCCTGATTTCGCGCACTCGCATCGGCATCCAAATTCGCGCAGGCGAGAATGACAGGGAAATGATTGCCGCACTTGGCGTCAATATTTCCAAGCTTTACACATTTGTTTTTGCCCTCGGCGCGGGGTTGGCAGGGTTTGCTGGCGCGCTGATAGGGGCAATCCAGTCGGTTCAGGTCGGCATGGGTGAGCCTGTGCTTATTCTGGCCTTCGTGGTAATAATCATTGGTGGCATCGGGTCCATCAAGGGCGCGCTGGTCGGGGCCATTCTGGTCGGGCTGACAGATACGCTCGGCGGGTTTTTATTGCCTGATTTCTTCGGCCTGTTTATGGAACCGGCAGCGGCAAACACGGTCGGCTCCTCGCTGGCCTCGATGTCAATTTATATCTTGATGGTTGGTGTGCTCCTGTTCCGCCCTTCCGGCTTGTTTGGGAGAGGCTAAAATGCGCAAAGAAACGATTCTTAATATCGCGGTCCTTCTGCTGCTTGCCGGCGTGCCGATATGGGCTTACACGGCCGGCGAACCGTTTATCATAACCCTCGCCACAAAAGCCGCCATTTTTGCCATTGCCGGAGTCGGGCTAAACATTGCCCTTGGCTATGGCGGCCTTGTGAGCTTCGGGCATGCGGCCTTCTTTGGCATTGGCGGCTATGCCATGGGCATTTTGGCCAGCCACGCCCAGAATTACACCGCGCTGATGGAATGGCCCTTCGTGATTGACGGCACAAATTCGATGCCGATCATCTGGCTGGTGGCCATTCTCGCCAGTGCCTTGGCCGCGCTTGTTATCGGGGCCTTTAGCCTGCGCACATCGGGGGTTTACTTCATCATGATCACGCTGGCCTTTGCGCAAATGCTGTATTTTTTCATGATCAGCTGGCCAACCTATGGCGGCGAAGACGGGCTGGTTATTTATGTGCGCAACGGCTTCCCCGGATTAAACACCCTTGACCCGATCCAGTTTTTCGCCATCTGTTTTGCGCTCTTATGTGTAGTGCTGTTGCTGGTCTCGCGCCTCGCCAAATCCTCCTTCGGTATGGCTTTGGGCGGCGCACGCCAAAACGAAGAGCGGATGCAGGCGGTCGGGGTTGTGCCTTACCGACTTTACCTGATCGCCTTCACCCTTTCGGGGGCCATTACCGGCCTGTCCGGCGCGCTTTATGCAGATTTGAACCGCTTTGTCAGCCCGACCATGTTTAGCTGGCAAACCTCGGGCGAGATCATGGTGTTTATCATTCTGGGTGGCATCGGGCGGCTGTTTGGCCCTGTTGTCGGAGCGGCGCTGTTTATCTTGCTTGAGTATGTTCTGGGGGGGCTGTCAGAATTTTGGCACATTTATCTCGGGCTTATCCTGCTCGGCGTCGTCTTGTTTGCGCGGGGAGGTTTGATCGAACTGATCACGGGGCGGGAGGTGAGCCATGACTGAACCACTGCTAAATATCAAAGGTATTTCGAAATCCTTCGGGGCGCTCAAAGCCAGCAATAACGTGTCACTCACCCTGCTCCCCGGCGAGATCCACGCCTTGATCGGGCCGAACGGGGCGGGCAAATCCACCCTGATCAAACAGATCGCGGGCGGGCTAAAGCCGGATACCGGATCTGTCTGGTTTGATAGGCAGGATATCACAGGCAAAACCACGGTGGAGCGCGCCCGCCTCGGCCTTGGGCGCACCTTCCAGATTTCGTCTTTGGCGATGGAGTATACAGTGCTGCAAAATGTGGTACTGGGGGCCTTGGGCAAACGCCAGAAATGGGGGCTGGCGGGGTTTTTCCGCACCGCGATGAAAGACAGCGGATTGCTCGATGTGGCCTCAAATGCGCTAAAGCAGGTCGGCTTGGAAGAGTTCCGCAGCACCCGCACCTCCGAGCTTTCCCACGGCCAGCGCCGGCAGCTGGAAGTGGCCGTCGCGCTCACCTTGTCCCCCAAGGCCTTTTTGATGGATGAACCCATGGCGGGACTGGGCACAGAAGGCTCGCACCGGCTAACCGGATTCCTCGATCAGCTGCGCCACAAAGCGCCCATTCTGTTGGTCGAGCATGATATGGATGCTGTGTTTTCCCTCGCCGACCGGATCAGCGTGCTGGTTTATGGCGAGATTATAGCCACAGGCTCTGTTGATGAAATCCGCAATAACCCCATTGTTCGCACGGCCTATCTGGGCGAAGAGGAATAGATATGAGCCTTCTGAAGCTTTCCCATATTTCCGCATTCTACGGTGCCTCGCAGGCCCTGTTTGATGTCCACCTCACCATTAAAGAGGGCGAGGTTTTGGCCCTGATGGGGCGCAACGGCATGGGTAAATCCACCACCGTAAAAGTGATTTGCCGGTTGCTGCGCAACCGAGGTGGCAAGGTGCTTTTTGCGGGGCAAGATATGGCCAATGTGCCCGCCCATAAGGCCGCCCGCGCGGGCTTGGGGCTGGTGCCTGAAGGGCGGCGCTGCTTCCATGACCTAACGGTCTATGAAAACCTGATCGCGGCGGCCCGCAAGGGCGCGTGGGATTTCGCCGCCGTATCAGCGCTATTCCCGCGCTTAGAGGAGCGCCGCGACCAGCTTTCTACCTCACTCTCTGGCGGCGAGCAGCAAATGCTGGCCATCGGGCGGGCCTTGATGACCAACCCGCGCCTGCTTCTTCTGGACGAAGCCACCGAAGGGCTTGCCCCCGTGGTGCGTCAAGAAATCTGGGCCGCCATTACCAAGCTGAAGCGGGAAACCAAAATGGCCATTCTTGTGATAGACAAATCCTTAAGGGAGCTCGGCACGGTCGCCGATTCCGGCGTTATTCTTGAAAAGGGCCGCTCAGTATGGGCCGGAAAGTTCGACGACCTGACCGGCGACATAACCGACCGCTATCTGGGGGTTTAACCATGAGCTATGTTTTGCCCCAAAAGGTATTATTTCGGCACTGCGACCCCGCTGGCATCGTATTCTACCCGCGCTATTTCGAAATGATGAATGATTGTGTAGAGGCCTTTTTTGAGGAGGCCCTCAACCTGCCCTTCGCCGATATTCACACGCATGGTGCTGTGCCCACAGTGGCCCTGTCGATCCAGTTTAAAGCTGTCAGCAGGCTTGGCGACCAGCTCGCCATACATCTGAAATGTGTTAAGCTTGGGCGCACAAGCCTCAGCTTGGAGACCAACGCGCTTTGCGGCGAAGAGCTCCGCTTTACCGCGACGTCAACGCTTGTTTTTGTTGATACACAAGGCAAACCCACACCGTGGCCAGCAACCGCACGCCGCAAACTAGAACTTTTTGTGAAAGAGAGCTCCCTATGACCACTCGTATTATTCATCCTGAAGGCTGGAAGCCGGCCAAAGGATACGCCAATGGTATTTTGACCAAAGACGGCACGCTGTATATCGGCGGCCAGATCGCGTGGAACGATCAACAAGAGTTTGTGTCTGATACTTTCATCGGCCAAATGGAACAGATTTTGCGCAATATCGTTGCGGTCATCGAGGCGGCAGGCGGCACCGCCGCTGATCTGGTGCGGCTCACATGGTATGTAACCGACAAAGCGGACTATCTCGCTCATCAAAAAGATGTTGGCGAGGTGTATCGCCGCGTATTAGGGCGCAATTTTCCAGCCATGACTATGGTTGTCGTTAGTGAGCTGGTCGAAGATAAGGCCTTGCTCGAAATCGAAGGCACCGCCGTTCTGACACAAGCATAACCCATGCAAAAAGTTTACATTTGTGACTACATCCGCACCCCGATCGGCCGCTTTAGCGGCGCGCTCGCGCATCGTCAGAAATATCAGCCCAATCTGATAGAAACCGGCCTGTTTGTTGGAAGTGCTTCAGCTGGGCCGCCAACCCAACCCACATTTGTTTCGCCTATGCTGGCGGCAATGCGGCCATGTATTTGCCATGGCAAGCCCAGCTTGGCACGGGCATTGAGGTTTACGCCGTGCTGCTTTCCCCACGGCACGACACAGCGGATGGCCACAGCCTTCGGGAATCGGCATATCCACCGCCCAGATCGAGTATTGCTCTTCATCATTTATCACCACATGGTACTGCGATTCATCTGTTATTCTGGTCGCCAAAGTTAGGCGCGCCGTGCCGGTTTATTTCCGCCGATGGTCACAATATTGCGCGGGGGCCGCATGGCTTTTCCCACACTGGCCCACAGTTTTTTCAGGTAAATATTGGTGTTTTCGCTATCTTTATACAGCCGGATCTCAAGGTTGGCCTCAAATTCCGGCCCGCCCGCCAGTTGCAATGTGCCGGCCTCCAGCTCATCTTTACACAGCTCATACGGCAGCCAGCCCATGCCAAAATCTTGCTGGATCATCGCCTTAACCCCCAGCGCTTGGCCATTGCGGCTGACCACCAAAACCGACGGTGGTTTGAGCTGTTTACTCATAATGCTCTCCACCACCACGCCAAGGGTCGAAATGGCGCCATATCCCAACACCGAAATCGGGTTGCCCTTGGTGCCAGGCAGGCACTGCGCGTTTAGCCCGCTTTTCACCACCGGCACCAGCCGATCCCGCGCAAGGGTAATATATTCACACTTCGCGACCTCAAGCGGGGCCAAAAAATCCATCGCGGGGTGCCAATAGGTGAGGATCACATCGCAATAGCGCTGCTGCAACGCGCTCACAAATTGATCGGCCGACCATGTGCTGGAATTAAGGTCAATATCCAGCCCCCCTTGGTCCACCAGCCCTTTTATATGCGCCTCATAATGGGTCAAATACAGCGATTGCGTGGTGGCAAAGCGGATCACATCCGCTGATGCCGCGTCCACAATATTGCAACGCTCCACCGTTTCGGCAAAGGTGCGCAAAATCTTGCCTGCTTGCACCAAAAACACCTCTCCCGCTGGCGTTAGTGACAGCGGCAGGGTTTGCCGGTTTATCAGCTCAACCCCGATTTCGGCTTCCAGCATTCGAATACGGCGGCTAAACGCGGGTTGGCTCACATTGCACTCTTCCGCCGAACGCGAAAAATTTTTCAGCGCGGCCAAGGTTTCAAAGTCTTTTAACCAGCGGATCTCCACTGTGTTCCTCCGTTAATCTATGCGGCCCTCTTCAACAGCGTGGCAAGCCACCACCGCCCCATCTGCCTTCTGAAAGGGTGCGGGATGTTCGGCCAAGCAGCGGGCATTGGCATGCACACAGCGGCTTTCAAACGGGCACCCCGGTGGAAGATTGATAGGCGTCGGGATCTCGCCTTTCAAGCGAATATGGCTCGGGGCTTCGTCGCTCAGCTTGGGAACGGCGCTCAGCAACGCCTGTGTATACGGGTGCTTGGGGTTCTCAAACAGGGTTTTTGTATCGGCCAGCTCACACAGGCTGCCCAAATAAAACACAGCCACACGGGTGCCAAAATGCTGCACCACCGAAAGGTCATGAGTGATAAACAGGTATGTCAGCCCGCGCTGCTCTTTGGCTTCCAGCATCAGGTTCAGCACCTGCGCCTGAATAGAGACATCCAGCGCCGAAATCGGCTCATCGGCAATCACAAATTCGGGGTCCATGGTCAGGGCGCGCGCGATAGCGATGCGCTGGCGTTGCCCGCCTGAAAATTCGTGCGGATAGCGCTTGGCCCAGCTTGGGTCCACCCCCACTGCCTGCATAACCTCCGCCACTTTATCCAGAATCTCGGCGCGAGACATACGCGGGTTATGCACCTTAACCGGCTCTATCAACGCCTGCTCAATGCTCATCCGCGCATTCAGCGACGCATAGGGGTTTTGAAAAATCATCTGCATTTTGCGCCGATAGGGCAGCATTTCTCGCGCCGACAGGTTGTCGACCCGTTGGCCGCCATAAAGCACCTCGCCCGCGCTTGGCTTCAGCAAGCCCACCACCAGCCGCGCCAAGGTGGATTTTCCACAGCCGGATTCCCCCACCACACACAGCGCTTCACCCTTGGCAATATTCAGGCTCACATTGTTAACCGCATGCACCTCGCGCTTTTCGCTCACAATTTTCCCCCCGCGAAATTTTACGGTTTCCAGAAAGCCCTCATCCAGCGCAAAGCGCTTTTCGAGATTCTTGATTTCAATCAGATCGGGGGCGCTGTGCTCAGCCATGCTCAGCCTCCGCTTTTTTGGTTTGGTGCAGCCGCGCCACCTCGTGGCAGGCCACTTTTACATCGGCAAAGCTCACAAATTCCGGCACAGTTTTTTTGCAAATCTCGGTGGCAAAATCACAGCGCGGATGAAAAGCACAGCCCGAAGGCAGCGCCCCCAGCCCCGGCATATTGCCCGGAATTTGCTTGAGCTGATGCCCCGGCAGGGTTTGCTGCGGTAGCGCGTTTATCAACCCTTGGGTGTAGGGGTGCTGCGGGTCGTTTACAATCTCGCGGGTTTTACCGCTTTCGATAATTTTGCCCGCATACATCACCAAAACCCGCTCCGTCATTTGCGAAACAACCCCCAGATCATGAGTAATCAGGATCAGGCTCACCTTGTTATTTTGGCACAATTCAAGCAGCAATTCCATTATGTCAGCCTGAATGGTTACATCCAGCGCGGTTGTTGGCTCATCGGCAATAATCAATTGCGGATCCAGCAACAATGCGATCGCAATAATAATCCGTTGGCGCATTCCACCCGACAGCTCATGCGGATACTGGCTAAGGCGCTCCTCGGGTGCCGGAATATAAACCTCGCGCAGCTTTACGATGGCGATTTTTTCAGCATCCCGACGGGAGATTTTTCGGTGCGCCTGCAAGGTTTCGACCATCTGCTGGCCGATGGTCAGCACGGGGTTAAGCGTCACCATAGGGTCCTGAAAAATCATCGAAATCCGGTCCCCACGGATCAAGCGCATTTCCTCGGCGGAAAGTGTGGCCATATCTTTGCCATCAAACATGATTTTGCCACCAGCAATATAGCCGGGCTGGCTGAGCAGGTTGAGAATGGCAAAACCAGTGATAGATTTGCCCGCACCAGATTCCCCGACAATCCCGAGGCGCTCGCCCTGGGCCAGCTCAAAGCTGATATGGTCCAGCGCTGTAAGTGTTTGGTGGCGCATGGCAAATTTCACCACAAGGTCTCGGACAGATAAAAGTGACATGATCTATCCTTTATAAAGCTTGGGGTTCAGCACATCACGCAGCCAATCGCCCAACAGGTTAATGACAAGCACCAAAAGTACCAGAAAGAAGCCGGGAATGGCGGTCATCCACCAACTACCCGAGAAGATATAGGCCTGCCCGCTGGCAATCAACGACCCGAGCGAGGGTTGCGATACCGGCATCCCCAGCCCCAAAAACGAAAGCGAGGCTTCAGAAATAATCGCGTTGGCGACCTGCACCGTGGAGATCACGAATATCGGCGACACCGAATTGGGCAGGATATGACGCAGCATAATGCGCAGCGGCCCAAAGCCAAGCACCTTGGCGGCGTCCACATATTCCTTCTTCTTTTCGGCCAAAACCGTGGCCCGCACGGTGCGGGCATATTGCGGCCATTCAGCAATGCCGATCACCAGCACCAGCATGATCAGTGCATATTCATTAAAGCTCTGGGTGCCAAAAAGCGCCTTGGTTACCGCCAGCACAATGATCGCCACCATCAGGGTAGAAAACGAAAGCTGGATATCGGCAATGCGCATCAAAATACTATCGGTGCGCCCGCCGACATACCCCGCAATTAGCCCGATAGAGATGCCGATAAAGGCCTGCAAAGCCACAGCGCAAATGCCGATAATCAGCGAAATGCGGGTGCCATACAGGATGGCGCTCCACAGATCACGGCCTTGGTCATCTGTGCCCAGCACAAATTGCGGGTCCGCGCCCTCTTGCCAGCTTGGTGGCAGCTCAGAGTTCATAATGTTGATTTGCAGCGGGTCGTAAGGGTCAAACGGCGCAATCAGCGGGGCAAAAACCGTGGCCACCACAAACACCGCAAAGATCACAAAGCTGATCATCGCCACCTTGTTATGAAAGAAATCATACACAAGGTTAGAGGATTTAAGCCGCGCCCAGCGGGAAAGAGGAGCCGTGCTCATGCGCCCATCCTCGCCAGTTTTACGGTTGGGTTTACCAGCCCATAGAGCAGGTCAACCAGCGTGTTTGTCACCACGAATATAAAGCCTACAATAATCAGGTAAGCCACGATCAGCGGCGTATCCACACGGTTAACCGCCTCAAGAAACATAAAGCCCATACCCGGCCACTGAAACACGGTTTCGGTCAGGATCGTATAGGCCACCATGGTGCCAATTTGCACCCCGCCCACGGTAATTACCGGCAGCATTGTGTTTTTCAGCGCATGTAAAAACCATATCCGCTTGGCCTTAATCCCTTTGGCCCACGCATAACGCACATAGTCCGATTGCAGGGTTTCCATCATTTCAGAGCGGATCAACCGGATAAACAACGGCAGCATAATGCTGGCCAGCGCGATGGAGGGCATGAAAATATGCTTAAGCCCATCCCATGTGGCGAAATTGGTTTTCCAATAGCCAAACACCTCCACCACATCGCCACGGCCAAACGAGGGCAGTAATCGCAGCTCCACCGCGAAAAAATAGATCATCAGAATGGCGGTTAGAAACACAGGGATCGAAATGCCGACAATGCTCAGGCCCATAATGGCTTTGCTCAAAAGCGCATTGGGCTTGATCGCGGTATAAACCCCCAGCGGGATAGACAGGCCAATAATAATAAGTGAGGCGCCCAACACCAGCTCCAGCGTGGCGGGCAGCTTTTTAAGGATCACGGTCAGCGCCGGCTCCTTAAAGAAATAAGATGTGCCAAGGTCGCCGTGCAGGGCGTTTTTGGCAAAGCGAGTATATTGCACGAAAAAGCTGTCATTCAGCCCCATTTCCTCGCGCAGTTCATTGCGGACCTCTTCGGAAACCGACTGCCCGACCAGCTCTCGCAGCGGGTCGCCAAGGTTATCCTGAATGGCAAAGCTGATGATCGAAATAACGAACATCACCGCCGCGGCTTGGAATATTCTTTTGACAAGATAGGCAAACATTGCGCGCACTTCGTTTGAGGTGTGAAAAGGAACCAATACAGGTTTTTGCAGAAGAATGCGAGACACCCTCGCTGGTCTTTAAAAAATTGGCGGCACGCACAAGCGCGCCGCCAATTCAGAGGTAACCTCTAGTCGACAACTAGGTCGCCGAAGTAAGGGAAATTGAGGGCATTCACGATAGCCTCAACATGCACGCCATTGCGCGCGCCCCATGACAGGTTCTGCCAATGCAGCGGAATGAAGGCGGCTTCGTTATAAAGAATACCTTCCAGCTCTTGCAGCAGGGCCGCCCGCTCGGCAGGGTCAACGGTGGCGTTGGCCTGTGCCATCAGCGCATCGGCTTCGGGGTTGCAATAGTTGCCCGAGTTATACTGGCCATTGCCGGTTGCTTCGTCAAAACAATGAGTCAGGAACTGGTGGAAGTTGGCCGAATCCTCGGTGTCTGAATGCCAGCCGATCATCATCATGTCCGCAGAGCGTTCATCAAATGCAGGCCAGTATTGCGCCTTAGGCATGGTTTTCAAGTCAACCGTAATGCCGATTTGCGCCAGCATACCGGCAACAGCTTGTGCGATTTTCTCATCGTTCACATAGCGGTTGTTCGGGGCCATCATCGTTAGGTCAAACCCGTCTGCATAGCCAGCTTCAGCCATCAGCTCTTTGGCTTTATCAAGGTCAAAACGTGGCGCAAGCGCGGCGTCATAACCGAGGTAACCCGCAGGGCTTGCTTGCCCAGCCGTAGTGCCAAAGCCCTTCATGATCCGGTCAACAATGGCAGCATTGTTGATGGCGTAATCAATCGCCAAACGCACGCGGGCATCTTGCAAAGCCTCATTGCGCTCTTGGTTCATTTGGAAGGTGATGATCCGCGTGCCCGGCATGGTGATCAGGTTAACTGAGTCATCTGCATTCAGGCGGGCGTGGTCATTTGGTGGCACAGGCGCGATGAAATCAACATCGCCAGCCAGCAAAGCCGCAACCCGTGTCGGGTCTTCCTTGATCGGTGTCAGCACAATCGTGTCTACATTGCCGGGGCTGTTTGTGTCCCAATAATCAGCAAAGCGCTCAAACACCATGCGCACACCTTGCTCACGCTCGGTTACAATATAAGGGCCCGTGCCCGAAATATTGCGCGAGGCAAAGCTGTCACCATGCTTAACAACAGCACCCTTGTCGTTGCCGTTTTCATCGGTGCCGGTATAAAACGCGCTGTCCATCGGGAAGATGTAGGTCGCGGTGTGCAAAACCAGCGGGTAAACCCCGTCTGTGTTCAGGTCGATGGTGTAATCATCCACCACATCAAGCGAGGTGAAATTGGCAAAAATGCCCTTGAAATCTTCGCTTTC
>Ga0256845_1000764_pt1 | contig 28124 bp, 18 predicted proteins | sample RiftiametaG_FD_189101 | JGI IMG/M metagenome (GOLD analysis project Ga0256845, IMG submission 189101) | Tube worm associated microbial communities from hydrothermal vent at the East Pacific Rise, Pacific Ocean - Riftia | ecosystem: Host-associated > Annelida > Integument > Unclassified ...
AATGTAATTCAGATTGTCTGGACAGCCAAAATGCATTGCCCAAGATTTCCATGTAGGTTTTTTCGGTTATTTTTTCGGGGGTCATAGTTTTATAAGTCTCATGGGTTAATAATTCAAATTATTTTACCTATTTGATTACAAATGTATTAATTTTACAGCGTCTAAATTCAAAAAACATCATTACTCAATATGGGTTGGCTTAAACATTGTTTTCATTGGTTTTTTAATTGTTCTTCTTGATAAAATACTGGTTGTAGGTAAAAAGGTTTTTGTCTAATACTATTTTTCAAAAATAAAATGAATAATACAGTGAGACCTTTGCATAAATATGGATAATTAATAAAATTCAATTTTTTTCTACTTGGTAATTTTCTTAAATCTTGTCCCAGTAGGGCTAAGGCTGGGTTTAAAAAATTACCAAGTGGAAAAAAGTGGATCCTTGATGATTATTTATATTTATGCAAAGGTCTCACAGAGTTTAGTTTATTTTTGAAAATGGTATAGATAATTAATGATTAAAATAATCTGCCAAATAGTCATCAAAACTAAGGGTATCTGCCTGTTCTATCTTAAATTGCTGTTCACAAGATTTTTTAGCTTGCTGGTCTAAATAATCGAAATGTGCTTGATCGATTTTTCGAGCAAGAAAATCTTTTTGATGATGTTTTGCCAATGTATTCGTGTAATTAAAAAAACCTTGTCCTTGTTTTTTCATCTCACTCAAGGTAATTGCTGAAGGGGTTAATTCGGCATTGTCAATACGCTTGCCAATTTCTTTAACGGCTGTTTGACAGTCTGACCCCAATAATTCGGCACACAATGCGATTTTATCCATTGTCGCCTTACCCAATGCTTGTAATGAAATGCTTTGCCCTTGATGGTTTAAAACCAAACCCGATTGTCGCCCTTTGTGGGCAACCAACTGATCGTTGCTATCAATTTCAAATTGTTCTCGGCTTGAAATCACTGGCGATTCTTCCAGTAGGCAAAATAACAAAAACGCTTCTAAAAACAAAACTTGTGTTTGGTCAATACCCAATGCTAAATTTGGGTTAATATCCAATGAGCGCAACTCAATATAACTAATACCGTCTTCATTCAACGCATCCAAAGGTTTTTTATCTGACACTATATTTGGCTTAGGGCGCACAGACGCATAGTACTCATTTTCAATCTGTAAAATATTGGTATTCAACTGTTGATATTGCCCTTGTTTTTTCAATCCAATGCTTTCATATTCACAACACGCTGTTTGCATGCCAGATTTTAAACTGTGGATATAATGCCCTAAAGAATTATAGTTTGCTTTTACACCCGCCTCGTCTTCGCGTAAGTTTTGATAACCAATATCCCCCATTCGCAAGGAAGTGGCATACGGTTCATATAAAGTAGAGGCGCTAAATTCCACTAAAGAATGCTGATGATAACCCTTAAGAAAGGATTTACACACAGCAGGCGAAGCTCCAAATAAATAGGGAATAAGCCAGCCATAACGCACCACATTGCGAGTTAGTGCCATATAATTTTGGTCACTGAATTTTTTGAATGTCTCATTTGGCGCTCGAAGTTGATAATATTGCTTGAAAAAATCTGCTGAAAACGAATAATTAAAATGAATGCCGGCAATGGTTTGCATCACACTGCCATAACGATTGGCTAACCCATGCCGATAAACGGTTTTCATCATCCCTTGATTGCTTGTGCCATATTGGGCAATTGGAATATAAGTTTCTCCTCGAATTACGCATGGCATACTTGCGGTCCAAAAACTTTGATCTTTTGGCAAATGATGATATAAATATTGTTGCGTTTTCGATAAAAATTCCAGCATTTCCTTGGCGCTATGCATCGGCGGCGTTACCAATTCAATCAATGATTCAGAAAAATCAGTGGTAATATTCGGATGTGTTAATGCACAACCAAGTGCCTTTGGATGTGGCGCTTGAGAGATGCCGCCTTTGCGTGAAACGCGCAATCCTTCTTTTTCCAATCCCATTAAATTGTCTTTTAACAAATCGCCATAAGGCTTAAGTTGCTGTATTGTATCTATTAAATTCAAACTAATGCTCAGTGCTAAAATACAAGTATTTTACCACTAAGATATAAAAATGAAGATAATCAAAGCAGTTGTTGGCGTTTTGCGTAACGAACACCAAGAAATACTCATTGCACAACGCCAAAAAGCACAATTTATGGGCGGATTTTGGGAATTACCGGGCGGTAAAATTGAAGCGAATGAATCACCAGAACAAACCATCAGCAGAGAGCTCAAAGAAGAACTAGGCATTCAAGTTAACCAAGTCAATTTACATCAAACCATGGTGTATCACTACGAAGACAGAACCGTACAACTAAGCATTTATAACATTAACCAATATCAAAATACGCCCGCAGGTATAGAAGGTCAGGCTATTGCTTGGGTTAAAATTGATGCATTAAACGATTACCAACTGTTGCCAACAATGAGGGCTTTTATTCACTCAATCACTTTGCCCAATAAATATTGGATAACGCCAGCAAACAATCATCAAAGCGATGAATGGATGTCCAAGTTTGAACAAAAACTAACGCAAAACATAGCATTAATTCAACTTAGAAGCAAAGTATCGTTAGATAGCTCGTTTATCGCCGAACTTTATAGCAAATGTAAGCAACATAATATTAAATTACTACTTAATACCATCGATAAATCATTTAAAGAAACCTATTGTGACGGTTGGCATCTCACCACTCATGAAATGTTAAAACTAACCACCAGACCCTGCCCCCAAGATAAATTACTCAGCGCATCCACACACAACCTAAATGAAGCGCTAAACGCCCAAACAATCGGTGCCGACTTTATCGTTATTTCCCCTGTCCAACTCACCCAAACCCACCCCAATACCACACCAATTGGCTGGAACACCGCCAAAGAAGTGGTAGGAAAACTTAATATCCCTGTATATTTTTTAGGCGGAATGAGCGAGCAAGATTTAGACAAAACACTGAAGCTTGGTGCTCAAGGAATTGCTGGGGTTAGTGCTTTTTAAGAGTAATTGGGCGTATCAATTAATTTATTAAGCACTGTAAATAACACTAAACAAAAATTTATGCCATGCAAATGCTGTTTTCCATTTCCATAAATTTATAAAATCATTTGGAGGAATTGATCGATTACCAATTGAAGGGTCGGCTAAAAAACTTTACTTTTTTTTGAATCTGCGAAACGCAACGAAGTGTTTAAATTTTTCATTTTCAATATCAACCAATGCTGGTTTATTTGTTTTTACTAAACCTTAGAATGGAATTCTAACAACATAAACTTGGAATCCAGAATGCCCTCCGATTTCTTTTAACTCAAGAATAGAAAGTCCAAATGAAAACTATGAGGCCTTTGCATAAATATGAATGATTAGCAGAATTCAATTTTCACCCAATTGGTAATTTTATTAAACCTTGTCCTAGTAGGGCTAAGATTGGGTTTAAAAAATTACCGAGTGGGTGAAAAGTGGATTCTTGATGATTATTCATATTTATGCAAAGGTCTCAACTATAAAAAAAATAGGGCTTGCGCTAATAAAAAATATTTTTTGCAAAAAAATATATTGATTCAAAAAAATATGTTATTATCGGTTTTCAAAAAAAACTTGGTTGAGTTTTTCAGCCCAACAACAGTAGAATTGTTGTAATTTTTAAGGAGAATAAAATGTTTAATTTAAAAAGTATAGTAATAGCATGTGTCATCACTGCTGGAATCACACTTTCGGGTGTGAGTGTGGCAAGTTCAAATCTGAATCAAAATTTACTTGATTCTCCAGTATTTTTACAAAATACTGGTGCGGTGGCAATGAATGATGAACAGATGCAGAGTGTTAAAGGTGCTGGCATATTTGGAGACATTATAAATTGGATAGAAAAGGCCGCTCTTGATGTAGCAAAGGCTACCATATTGACACTCAATTATATAGACACTCACATCTTCAGGCCTAGACCATAGATAAAAATATTAATACCGCTTCAAAAAAATATATTATTATCAGTTGCATGTGGAGGGGTTCGCAAAGAACTTAGTTGAGTTTTTCAACCCAATAACGGCAGAGTTGTCGTAATTTTAAGGGGAGTAAAATGCTTAATTTAAAAAGTATAGTAATAGCATGTGTCATCACTGCTGGGGTCACACTTTCGGGTGTGAGTGTGGCAAGTTCAAATCTGAATCAAAATTTACTTGATTCTCCAGTATTTTTACAAAATACTGGTGCAGTGGCAATGAATGATGGGCAGATGCACAGCGTTAAAGGTGCTGGCATATTCGGAGACATTATAAGTTGGACAGAAAATGCCGTTATTGATACCGTCTCTTGGGTAGGAACGGCTCTCGCTAATTCTGCCTTATGGATTATCACACAAGACTACAAAGATCGAAGTTTTTGGCTACTGCCATAAAAAAATTAAAAAATATTAATACCGCTTGGGAGGGCGGTATTTTTTTGTGAAAATTTTTTGGTAGTTAACTTGAGACCTTTGCATAAATCATAAATATAGTGCTTATAATCGCCCAAGTATTTTTACTGTTAATACTTGGGATGAGGATGGGTGGCGGATTGTTTGATTTATTTTTAAAAATGGTGTTAGTCGAACTCAAACCGTCCTTATCTTCATCTTCTTTATCCGTTAATTATCAGCGTCAATTAGGCATTGACAGAAGTGGCTTGCGTTACAAATCAAGAACAAACGATACTAAACAAACTATTAAAAACCACATTAACAAAGTATTTGGACACACGCCCATTTGCAGCGAGAGAAAATACATCAATAATCACCTGAAAAAGACTTCTTAAATTGAGTTATAAGAAATTTTAAAAAAGTTGCCAGAGATTTTGAGGCAATGTAACTGTTATTTTTTTTCTATATCTGGATAGTTTGTTCCAAGATATTCCCAATAATAATTATTTTGTTTGTCCGTAGGGAAATACCAATATCTATCATCAGAACCCAATTGTTTTAATTTAAAATATTCAATATCTCCATTATATGGATCACTGTAAATAAATATATCTCCTATATTTCCTTTTCTATCATTTGCGCCCCATCTATTAAATGTATTAAAAAGTTCAAATTCTTTAACCTCAGGATAGTCTGTGCCAAGATATTCCCAATAATAATTATTTTGTTTGTCCGTAGGGAAATACCAATATCTATCATCGGAACCCAATTGTCTTAATCTAAAATATTCAATATCTCCATTATATGGATTATTGTAAATAAATATATCTCCTGTATTTCCTTTTCTATCATTTGCGCCCCATTTATTTCCTATAATTTGCTTTGCAATATAGAATGCATCATCTTTTGATAGTGCACTAACTTTATCTATAATCCATTTCCAATTACTCTTTAATCGTGCATGACTTTGCGATCCAGAAATAACACCTATCATATTTGTCTTTCCATTTTTTTCATAAACAATTGTTCCTCCTGAATCCCCACTAGCGATAGGGTTATAAATAACAGAACCTTCGGATGACACCCGACTTGGAAACATAATAAGTTCATTATCTATATCACTAATTGTCATTTTTTTGTCATTCATTAAAAAATTTGAATAGTCTGAATTCAAGACTATATTTGAAGTTAGAGCACGAGGATATGGACCCTTTAACATCCTATTAAGAGACATATAGATCATCCTATAGTTGCCCGGTTCATAGTGTCCATCAATATATTTGTAATACTTATTCATATATCCCACATCTCTGGCAAAATTATATGGTTGACCGTTGTAGTGTACTTTGCCATACAATGCGACTCCCCCCTTACCATCAAAATAAGGGAATGGCAAGTCATTATCTGTTAATAAAGTATTTTCAAGATTATAACTTGGGAGGCTAATTGTATTAAGTTCATCATATGATTTATCTAAAAATATGATAGCAACATCATTCAGCGAGGCACCATCACCAATATAGCCATCATATTTGTATGCTGTTCCAGACAATATATCTCCAGTTTTTCTATGATAATAGCCTATTTTATTGTTATTTTGTATTGGACAATGTGCTGCTGTTAAAATAACTCTAGGCGCTATCAAAGTTGCGCCACAAGAAAAATTTCCCAATGCCCAATCAGGAGCGTCCTCACCAGAAAGTTTAACCCCTCCAAACATAGCAAACACTTTACTACTACAAAGCAACCCTACAAATACCATTTTTAACATAAATTTCATTTTCATTTTTTCCCCTTTTTTTGTTAATTAACTGTTTAGTTTTACTAACTTAATGGGCAGAATTGTCTGTAAATAGCGATGATTGCGTTAGATTATTCCTTAAATAAAGTCAAAGGTCAGCCATTAACTTAAGCCAACACCCCTCCTGCAAATCAACTCAAACAACCTTATTGCCCCACTTCTCTGTGATAATAGAAGTATAATGCATATATATTCTAGCATAGTTTTTCAAGCTAGAGTCAACAATATTTTTGAATATAGTGGATATTTTGGCTTGGGTATTTTTATTGCTAATACTTGGGGTGAGGGTGAGCATTAGATTATTTGGTTTATTTTTGAAAATGGTGTTAAATTAAGAGGATGAAAAAAATAAAAGGAATTTTTTAGTTGTCTTGACTTTATTGGAGTCGAATAATTGGAGTTAAACACAAAAATTGCCTGCCACTCCATTAATCTCTAGCCCTAGACAAAGTCAAAATATCGCAATTTTTAGCACCTGCCTTGAGGATGGTTTTTGCCAGTTCGTTAAGGCTAACGCCGGTGGTCATAACATCGTCAACTAATAAAACTCGTTGATAGGAGATTATGTTGGCGTGAAATGCGCCTTTAATTTCTTTTTGGCGTTGTTCGGGGGTGAGTGTTGCAAGGGGTTGAGTGGCTTTTATACGGTGGACGCTATGTGTGTCAATAATGTGATTTGGGTTTTTCTTGATTATATTAAGAAGTTCCGATACTTGGTTAAATCCTCGTTCTCGAATGCGTTGCCGACTGAGTGGCATGGGGATAATGGCATCATAATTTTGCATAGTTTGGTATTTATCAGCCAGTTTATGGGCAAAATAATGGCCGACACATAATCGTTGATTGTATTTAAAGATTTTAATCAATTGTGCAACTAAATCTTGATAATCATACAGGGTATAAGCACGATTAAAGGCAGGGGAATGACTAAGGCATTGTCCGCAAAAATCAAGGTTACCACTGATGGGATGAGCGCAGGATTGGCAACGGTTTGTTTGATTAGAAAACTCAGCTTCACATGCTTGGCATATACAAAAACTTGCGGGCTCCATACATAATACGCAAGATTGTTTGAAGATTAGCCTCTGGTAAAAACCCATGTTGTGTCATCGGACATATCGGCTTTGAATTGATAGTCTTCTTTGTCAAAATTCTTTAAATGTTCCGCTTGAGTGATTCTGTTTTTAATCATATAATTTACCATTAAACCTCTGGCGCGTTTGGCATAGATGCCGATAATTTTGTAGTTATCGTTCTTAAATTCTTTGAAAACGATATTGATAATATTGGCATTCAGCGCTTTTTTATCAATACCTTTGAAATACTCGTTAGAGGCTAAATTGACAATCACCTCAGATTCATCTTCATTCAGCACCTGGGAAATTTGTTCACCCCAAAATTCATAGAGATTTTTGCCTTTGTCGGTAACAAGTCGAGTGCCCATTTCCAAGCGATAGGGTGCAATCAAATCCAACGGACGAATCACGCCGTATAAACCAGACAGCATCCGAAGCGTGTTTTGTGCAAAGTCTAAATCTGCTGTTGACAAACTGGAAACATCAATACCATTGTAAACATCACCTTTGAAGGCAAGCAAGGCTTGTTTGGCATTGTCCAATGTGAGTGGGGTTTTAAAGGTTTGAAAACGCTCAAAATTTAATAGTGACAACTTTTCACTAATTGACATTAAATCGGCAATTTCTTCTTGTGTTTTGATTTTTAGCACCGCAATTAACGCTTGAGATTGTGCCATTTGGCGTGTTTGACTAAAATCAATAATATCGCTTGGATTAAAATCCTGCGTTTTTGAGGGGGAAATAACAGCCAGCATTTGATGTTTTAAAAAATAAAAAATATTCTACCTTAATTTTTCTTACTTAAGATGCCTTTTAAACCCTTAATGGATCCACCAAAAAACACGCATAAAAACTATCTACTGGAAGAGGTTAAACCCCTTGCACTATTTTCAAATGTTAGCAGGGTGTTTTAGGTTATAATTTAGCGGATTTTTTTTGATTATTATTTGCAATGAAAAACCCATTATTACACTTACCAAAAGCGCACGGACTTTACCATCCAAGCAATGAAAAAGAAAGTTGTGGCGTTGGCTTTATTGCTCACATAAAAGGTGAGCCATCACACGCCATTACGGCAGATGCTTTAGAAATGTTATCCAGAATGGATCATCGTGGCGGCTGCGGCTGCGAGACGAACACGGGTGATGGTGCAGGCATCTTGACTGACATTCCACATAATTTTTTCATTCAAGAAATTAAATCATTGTTTAATGTTGATGTTGAAAAAGGCACTTATGCGGTAGGCAATGTGTTTTTACCACAGGATGATAAACAGCGCGCTCATTGTATGGATTTACTCGAAAAATCCATTGCTGACGAAGGTCAAACATTGATTGGTTGGAGAGATACGCCAATTGACATTGACAAGGCAAATGTGGGTAATATTGCCAAAAAATCTCAGCCTGTGATCAAACAATTAATCATTGCCAAAGCTGATGACATTGATATACTTGCTTTCGAGCGCACGCTGTTCATCATTAGAAAATATGCTTCAAACGCAATTAGAACTGACGATACTTTGTCTCAAGCGTTGTTGTTTTATGTTTGCAGTTTGTCCACCAGCGTTATTATTTACAAAGGTATGTTGATGGGCTCTCAGGTGCTTGACTTTTACACAGATTTATCCAGCCCTGACTATTCAACTTATTTGGCCATGGTGCATTCCCGTTTTTCTACCAACACTTTCCCTTCTTGGGATAGGGCACAACCTTGTCGTTATATGTCACATAATGGCGAAATCAACACTCGCCAAGGTAATTATAATTGGATGCACGCTAGAGAAGGCGTATTACAAAGCGACTTATTCAAAGACGATGATTTAGCCAAAACACTCCCAGTAATTGAGACCGAAGTATCTGATTCGGGTAGTTTTGATAATGTGTTAGAATTTTTAATGATGAACGGTCGTACCTTGCAAGAAGCGGTGCTGATGATGGTGCCAGAGGCTTGGCAAAACGACACCAATATGAGCGATGAGAAAAAAGCCTTTTACGAATACTTCTCTAATGTTATGGAGCCATGGGATGGTCCGGCCTCTATCGCCTTTACTGACGGCCATTATATCGGTGCTGTACTTGACCGTAACGGCTTGCGCCCCTCTCGTTATTATCTCACTCATGATCAGCGAGTGATTATGGCAAGTGAGGTTGGCGTGGTTGATGTGGCAACAGATAACATTAAAACCAAAGGCAGGTTGCGTCCTGGAAAAATGTTCTTAGTCGATTTTGAAAAAGGCGAATTACTTGATGACGATAATATTAAATCAGAATTTTCCAAGAAAAATCCTTACCAAGAATGGCTGAATCAGCAACAAATCCACTTATCAGAATTACACTGTGAGCGAGAAGCACATGGTTTTTATCCTGAAACCTTAGTTCATCGCCTAAAAGCATTCGGTTACAGCACAGAAACTCTACAATTTATGCTCTTACCTCTAGTCAAAGAGTTGCGTGACCCAGTAGGCTCAATGGGCAATGATTCTGCCTTAGCGTGTTTGTCCAACCAATCACGCATTATTTATGACTATTTCAAGCAACTTTTTGCACAGGTGACCAACCCTGCAATTGACTCTATTCGTGAAGAAATTGTAATGTCATTGCGTTGTTCCATTGGCCCTGAGGGCAACCTTTTAAACGACAAAGCTGAGAACGCACACCGCCTAGTCATTGACCACCCAATTTTAACCAATGAAGAGACGGCAGCCCTCAGGCATTGTAATCACCGTGGCTGGACTTCAAAAACCATTGATATTACTTATGACACTAATGCAGGCAAAAAGATTGATGAATTGCTTAACGATATTTGCCAACAAGGCTCACAAGCCATCAAAGACGGACACAGTTTAATCATTTTATCAGATCGTCAGATTGGTGAAAATCGTGCGACCATTTCTAGTTTACTGGCCTCAAGCGCACTGCATCGCCACCTTGTGGCTTGCTCTGAACGCACCCAAGTTGGTATTATTGTTGAAACAGGCGAGGCACGCGAAGTGCACCATTTCTGCTTAATGACGGGTTTTGGTGCTGATGCCATTAACCCATATCTTGCCTTTGAAGCACTTTGGCAAGCACGCCGTGACCAACTTATTGACAGCGAAAGCGATGAAGCCATTATTAACGCTTATCGTAAAGGTGTTGGTAAAGGTATGCTTAAAGTGATGGCAAAAATGGGTATTTCTACTTTAGAGTCATACAAGGGGGCGCAAATTTTTGAAGCAGTGGGTTTGGCACAAGAGGTAATGGATAAATGCTTCTTTGGAACTGCATCACGCATTGATGGCGTTGGTTTTGATATTCTTCAAGACGAAAGTGAAAAACGCCATCAATTTGCTTACCGTAGCGACACATTAGACAATCTAGGTCAATACCATTGGCGCAGTGGTGGTGAAAAACACATGTGGGATCCAGAAACAATTTCCAACCTACAATTGGCCGCTCGCAATAACGACGAATTTGCATATTGGGCGTTTGCCGAACATGCCAATAAAGAAGGCACTCGCAATTCAACCTTGCGGGGTCTAATGTCTTTCAAAAAAGGCAACCCAATTTCTATTGATGAAGTAGAATCCTGCAAAGAAATTGTTAAACGCTTCGCCACAGGTGCAATGAGTTTTGGCTCTATTTCTGCCGAATCACACGAATCTTTAGCAATTGCCATGAACCGCTTAGGTGGTAAATCTAACACAGGTGAAGGTGGTGAAGATGCCAAACGCTGGACACCCGATGCCAACGGCGATTCACGCAGAAGCGCAATCAAACAAGTGGCCTCTGGTCGGTTTGGCGTAACTATTGAATATTTAAACAACGCTGACGAAATCCAAATTAAGGTATCACAAGGCGCAAAACCCGGTGAAGGCGGCGAACTACCAGGCACTAAAGTCGATGCAGGCATTGCTAAAATCAGACATTCAACGCCAGGTGTCGGTTTAATTTCACCACCACCACACCATGATATTTATTCTATTGAAGATTTATCACAACTCATTTTTGATTTAAAGCGTGCAAACCCAGTCGCACGCATTAGCGTAAAACTTGTGGCGGAAGTGGGCGTTGGCACAATTGCTGCTGGTGTGACTAAGGCAAAATCCGACCATATTGTAATCGCTGGTCATGATGGTGGCACAGGCGCATCGCCACTTACTTCGATTAAACATGCGGGTTTGCCATGGGAATTAGGTTTGGCTGAAACACACCAAACACTGGTTATGAATGACCTGCGTTCACGCGTGGTTATTCAAACAGATGGACAACTTAAAACAGGCCGTGATGTCGCCATTGGCGTTTTACTGGGTGCTGAAGAATTTGGTTTTTCTACTGCACCGCTCATCACCATGGGTTGTATTATGATGCGCAAATGCCATCTTAACACCTGTCCAGTTGGCATTGCCACACAAGACAAAGCATTGCGTAAGAAATTTACTGGCAAGCCAGAATATGTGGTGAACTACTTGTTTATGGTGGCGCAAGAATTGCGTCTTATTATGGCTGAATTAGGCTTTAAAACGATTAACGATATGGTTGGCAGAGCAGATATGTTAGAAATGAATCAAGCCATTGATCATTGGAAACAAAGTTCTATCAATCTTGATGCATTACTCACGCCAGCACAAAAACCGCACAAAAATACAGGTACCTACCAAACCAAAGCACAAGACCATGAATTAACATACCAACTTGATAACGCCTTAATTAAACAAGCAAAAGATGCTATTGAAGGCAACAATAAAGTTAAATTTAATTCTAAAATTACCAATATTGACCGTGCTGTTGGCGCAATGCTCTCTTCATATATCGTCAAAAATCGTGGTGGCAACAACCTAGATGATAACTCAATTCATATTAACTTTACCGGCTCCGCAGGGCAATCACTCGGTGCATTCTTAGCACAAGGCATTACCCTTGAAATTGAAGGCGATGCCAATGATTATGTCGGCAAAGGCTTATCAGGCGGTCGTGTAATCGTTTATCCTCCAAAAAATTCCACCTTCAATGCCGAAGAAGAAATCATTGCCGGCAATGTTTGTGGCTACGGCGCAACAGGCGGTGAATTATACTTATCAGGTTGTGTTTCAGAACGCTTCTGCGTGCGTAACTCTGGTGCAATAGCCGTTGTAGAAGGCATTGGCGATCACGGCTGTGAATATATGACTGGCGGTAAAGCAATCATTTTAGGAGAAATCGGCCGTAACTTCGCAGCAGGCATGTCTGGTGGTGTTGCGTTTGTTTACAACCCAAATAAAACCTTTAATAATATGCTTTCTACGGGCGCTATGGTGGATTTAGACCCCTTTAACAAAACCTATGAAAATGAATTAAAGCACTATATTCAAACTCATTATGACTTAACTGGATCATCAGTCGCCAAGCGCATTTTAGATGATTGGAAAAATGCACTAAATGATTTTGTCCTTGTAATTCCTACTGAATACAAGAGGGCTCTTCAAAGTTAAATATTAAAAAACTAGGCAATAAAAAAGACGCATTGAGCGTCTTTTTTTATTTTAAATGATTGTCCAGCTTATGCCATTCTCAAAAATAAAACGAACAATACAGCCCAAGTATTAACAGTAAAAAAATATCTATACTACTTATTTAATAGCATAAATATTTTTACTGTTAATACTTAGGATGGACATCAGATTGTTTAGTTTATTTTTGAAAATGGTATTAATTGCCAATAGAAACTGCCCAGTCATCTAACCTATATTCCAATATTAAAGATGGAACCTTAAGGTCTTCAGCCAATGTTCTTAAACCAAATTCATCGTATTTATCTAATAATTCTTGCCTATGATGTTCAGGAATCATAATTTCAATAGCCGCTACAACGGCTGCAGCTTCATGTTTTTCGTACAATGCTTTTTTAAACTCTGGTTCACTAATAGCAACATCAATGTCCTCTAAAATAGTAGCTTTGATTTGCTCTGGCAAAGTTTTCTCAAAATTATCGGTAGATCCATCAATACAATCGTTAGGTAGAAAACCTGCTGCATACTTAGTTTGCAAAACAAGTGCTTGCGCCATCTCTAGTGCATTATCGCACTGATCGCTCTCTTCATATTCTAAAAATAGATGACAGGACTCCTTAATTGATGTAAAACGCTTCCAGCAAGTGTTGTTCTTTTCAGAAACGAGTATCAAAGCCTTTGAATTCTTTTTATCTTTAACAATCAATCCACGCAAAGCATCCATATTTGGAATAGTTTCAACGCACAAATCCCATTTCATTTCTTCTGCAATAAAATTTATAAATTTTTCCGTATTTATCGCATACGGTTGTTGATTTCCACATTTTTGACTAATAAAGTAATTTAATGCAAGTCTTGCTTGCTTTACGGTTCGATTCACAATAAAATCCTAAAAATAGGTTTCTATGTCATCTGTGTATCTAGCCCCCTTGCCTTGTTCATATTCTGTTACAGAGTGTAATGCAGAATCTAGGATATCAACTGTACTAGACTCTTCTGTGTTTAATGGGTAGAAACGCACATCAGTATACCCCTTAGAATCCATCCACTCTTGAAAACTACTACTATTTCCCATAACCCACCCCTAAAGAATATTAACTTATTCGAAAAACCAAAGATTATACTATAAAAACCGCCTACTCAAACAACAAAACAAAGATCCTATCAGAAAATAGCATCTTTCGGCGTTGACTATAGCATTAATAAATATTAAAGTCAAGAAGCTCTATCTTTGTAAAAATCTATTTATCTTACTATAATAAAATAGATTATAAAAATTAACCCTTAATTTGTGCCATCACTTCATCAGCAAAGTTTTCTTCTTTTTTCTCAATGCCTTCGCCGACTTCAAAGCGAATGAATGATTTTATGGTTGCATTATTTGATTTAAGTAACGCAGCCACTGTTGTGCCTGGGTCTTTAACAAATGCTTGACCAGCAAGTGTTACTTCGTTAATAAATTTCTTCATACGACCACCAATCATTTTCTCAATGATATCGTCTGGTTTGCCAGATTCTCTTGCTTGCTCCACAAAAATTGCTTTTTCTCTTTCCAAAAGGTCTGCAGATAAATCGTCTTCGCTAATGCATTCAGGCTTAGATGCGGCAATGTGCATAGCAATATCTTTGGCTAAGGCTTCATCGCCACCTTCTAATAGAGTTAATACCGCAATACGCTCTCCATGTTTATAAATACCGATAACACCGTTATCTGTTTGCACAGTTTGCACGCGACGAATGGCCACATTTTCCCCTGTTTGAGCGATAATATCTTCACGCGCTTTTTCCAGTGAATCGCCGTTTTCCATTGATTCCTTTAAAAACTCTTCAATGTTAGCGGGGGTCGTTTTTAGTGCTAATGCGCCTAAAGTATCAACAAAACCAATAAAGGTCTCCCCTTTGGTCACAAAGTCTGTTTCAGAATTAACTTCTAAAATAGTTGCTGTTTTACCATCGTCAGTAACATTCACTTTGACCAAACCTTCTGCAGCAATGCGGCCTGATTTCTTGGCCGCTTTAGCAGCGCCTGAAGTACGCATCAAATCAATTGCTGCTTCCATATCGCCATCAGTTTCACTTAATGCCTTTTTGCAGTCCATCATGCCTGCACCTGTTCTTTCTCTCAGTTCTTTAACCATTAATGCTGTAATAGCCATAATAATCTCCTAATTTATAATGATTACTTTATGCAAGAATTTTTTCAATCATTGCTATTTTAGTGTCGTTGGCATCAACTTCAATACCTTGCTTGCTTGCATAATCAGTTAACTCTGCTTTTTTCATTGCATTAAGTGCTGTTTTATTAAGCTTTTCAGTTTTGGCTGATGCTTCTACAACAACGGGCTTTTCTTCTTTAGTAGTCTGTACTTCCTGAGCAACTGGCTCTTTGGCCGTGGACTCTTTAACAGCAGGGTCTTTAGCATTAGAAGGCTCTTTAGCAACGGCTTTCTTAATAGAAACCGCTTTCTTCACTGTTGCTTTTATTGGTGCTGAAGCTTTTGCCTCTAATACTGCATTGGCAATTTCCCTAGCATAAAAACTCACTGCTCTAATTGAGTCATCATTACCTGGCACGACATAATCAATGCCCTCTGGGTTGTAATTAGTATCAACAATACCAATGATTGGTAAGTGTAGTTTTTGTGCTTCTTTAACTGCATTTTTCTCATGACCGATATCAATAACAAATACCACATCAGGAATACCACCTAAATCTTTAATGCCACCTAAACTGCGCTCTAATTTTTCCATTTCACGCGTCATCATTAGTGCTTCTTTTTTGCCGAATTGGCTAAAGTTTTCTTCTGCCAAAAATTCTAAATCTTTTAAGCGTTTGATTGAGGCTTTAATCGTTTTATAGTTAGTCATCATACCACCTAACCAGCGATGATTTACATAAGGCATACCGCAACGAATTGCCTCTTCTTTTACGATATCACTTGCAGCACGCTTAGTACCGACAAATAAAATAGAGCCGCCATTTGCTGCTGTTTTTGATGCAAAATTAAGCACATCGTTGAACATTGGTAAGGTTTTTTCTAAATTGATGATATGCACACCGTTACGAACGCCGTAAATGTAACGCTCCATTTTTGGGTGCCAAAAACGACTACGGTGACCGAAATGAACACCTGCCTCTAACATTTTTTTCATGGTTGTGTTTGCCATATTGTTTTCTCCTGTTTTGGGTTAAAACTTCCGCTCCCCCTATCCATCAACCTTTCTACTGAAAAGCACCCTGATGAATATGTCGGGTTGCGTGATACATTAAAAAAAATTAAGCGCCCATTAATGGGCGCTTAATTTAACTTGTGATTTTTTATTAAAAATCTAAAATGCAACATTATACCCCAAACACCGCTGTTACGGCAAGCGTCAGACCAACAAAAATTATGCCTTGGCTAATTCTGCACGCATGGCATCAATGGTTGCTTTGTAATCATCTGTACTAAAGATAGCAGAACCTGCAACAAAGGTATCCGCCCCCGCTGCCGCAACTTCACGAATGTTGTCAATCTTAACGCCACCATCAATTTCTAGACGAATATCTTTGCCACTGGCATCAATTAATTGACGCACTTGACGACATTTCTCTAATGTTTGTGGAATAAAAGATTGACCACCAAAGCCAGGATTAACTGACATTAACAAAATCATATCTAACTTGTCCATCACATTGTCTAAAACATGAAGTGGCGTTGCTGGATTGAATACCAAGCCTGCTTTGCAGCCGCTTTCTTTAATCATCGCCAATGTTCTGTCAATATGCTCAGAAGCCTCTGGATGGAAAGTGATATAAGATGCGCCTGCATCGATAAAGTCGGGAATAATTCTATCTACTGGTTTCACCATTAAATGCACATCAATCGGTGCAGTAACACCATGATTTCTAAGTGCCTCACAAACCAATGGACCAATTGTTAGATTTGGCACATAGTGATTATCCATCACATCAAAATGTACAATATCTGCGCCATCACGCAAAACATTGTCAACTTCTTCGCCTAATCTGGCAAAATCTGCCGCCAAAATTGATGGCGCAATAAAATTAGATTGTTTCATTATTCTCTCCGTTTTTTTTAATTAAAAGTTATTAAGCTACTTCCCGTCATTTCATCAGGTTGCTCAATATCCATCATCAGTAATAGCGTTGGCGCAATATCAGACAGCGTGCCTGTGCCAGGCTCAGCGATTGTCACTGCTCTATCGCCAATAAATAATAATGGCACAGGATTGTTGGTATGTGCCGTGTGCGCCTCACCTGTGTCAGGGTTAACCATTTGCTCTACATTGCCATGATCAGCAGTGATTAACATTTCTCCATTAATTGAACGCAAGGCTTGGTAAACGATACCCAAACAAGTGTCTACTGCTTCTACTGCCTTAATCGCTGCATCCAATTTCCCAGAATGCCCAACCATATCAGTATTGGCAAAGTTACAAATGATTAAATCGTATTTCTGACTCTCAATATTTTCAGCCAACTCATCTGTCAACTCAAAAATACTCATTTCTGGCTTCAAGTCATAAGTTGCCACATCTGGCGATGGAATCAATATCCGGTCTTCGCCATAAAATGGGCGTTCAATCCCCCCATTCAAGAAAAAAGTTACATGTGCATACTTTTCAGTTTCAGCAATTCTAAGTTGCGTCATACCCAAATTAGACAAATATTTACCCAACACATTATTTAATTTAGCGGCGGGGTAGGCGACTGGTAAATTGAACTCTTTTTTATACTCTGTCAAGCAAAAAAATTGCATTGGCACAAAAGTACCACGAGAAAATCCTTGGAAATTTTCATCTGTAAAAGCTTGTGTAATTTGCCTGGCACGGTCAGCACGATAATTCATAAAAATCATCACATCGCCTTTTTGAATTTTTGTCGGTGCCTTGATCACTGTTGATTGCACAAACTCATCAGTCTCTCCCCGCTCATAAGCCATGTCAATCGCCTCAATAGCACTTTGTGCCAAAAACGCACCCTTGCCTTTAGCAATCAATTCGTAAGCACAACGCACACGCGACCAGCGATTGTCTCTATCTAAAGAAAAATATCGACCAATCACACTGGCAATTTCCCCTACGCCAAACTCAGTAATCTTGTCCTCTAATTTTAGAATATACGCTTTGGCACTTTTTTGCGCACAATCCCTACCATCAGCAAAAATATGCAAATATACCTCTTGACACCCATATTGCTTGGCCATCTCCAACATTGCATACATTTGCTCTTCATGCGAATGCACGCCACCATCAGACAATAGCCCCATGATATGCACTGCTTTGCTGTTATCGTTTGCATACTCTAAAGAATTCTTTAAAACTGGGTTTCTGAAAAAATCCCCATTGCTGATATCATTCTGAATACGAGTAAAATCCTGTTTCACGATACGCCCAGCGCCTAAATTAAGGTGCCCTACCTCTGAGTTACCCATCTGTTCACCTGGCAACCCCACTTCTTTACCACTGGTGTTAATCAAGGTATGCGCAAACTGAGTGTTAAATTTATCCCAAACAGGCGTTCTCGCTAACGCAACGGCATTATTTTCTACCACTTCTGAATGTCCCCAGCCATCCAAAATGATCAATACTTTAGTTTGTTTTTGTGTGTTCATTGGCGCAGAATTATACATTACACCCTTCAATAATGTAACCCTTCATTTACCTTCTGCTAACAGAAGCCTTTACATAAATTATAAACAATCATCAAAATCCACTTTTCACCTACTTGGTAATTTTTGAAAATGACATTAACCTTACTAGGATAGACTTTTGGAGACCTTTGCATAAATATGGATGATTAGCAAAATTCAATTTTTACCCACTTGGTAATTTTCTTAAACCTTGTCCTCACAGGGTTAAAGCTGGGTTTAAAAAAATTACTAAGTGGGTGAAAAGTGGATTCTTGATGATTGTTTATAGTTATGCAAAGGTCTCAACTTATTAAGTTATTATTAAAAACAATCAAAGTGTGTACAAATATTGAAGCGTAAGATATGGAAATAACTATTTCTGAATCCCTAACGCCTAACTGGAAAATTCGCAGGATACTCGTTGATGAATTGGCATTAAATTATAAAATTAAAGTATAAAAAACACAGTAATGCCATTTACAAAAATAAAATGAATAATGTGGTGCCTATAATCGCCTAAGAAGACCCCTGTATTAAACATAAATATTAAATAAAGGGCAAATTTACAAATGAGTGAAAGTTAGAATTTAGTTAATATCTATGTTTAATGCAGGTCTCAATTGGCAAGCACCTTCTTTAAAAACACCTAATAAGACAAACTTTCAACCCCAAACATTTTTTCGGTCTAGAATTGAGTTTATTTACAGTTGTTTTAACCTTATTGTAAGCGATATTTGCCAAAGATACAATACAGTCTTTGGCATATTTTACCTTGAAGCTCATTGGTGTTTTCATTTTTCCCACACCCACAAATAATAAGGTTTGGAAAAATAACTACCACGCCTTGCAAATACTTTTCTCACACTAAAACACACCCCCAAGCAAAATCTCAAGAATAAGCGCATCACACAACAATACACTTTGTTGTTGTATTCAGCTCAAAACCTTTAACAAATAAAACATTATAGAGACCTTTGCATAAATATGGATGATTAGCAAAATTCAATTTTTACCCACTTGGTAATTTTCTTAAACCTTGTCCTAGCATAGCCAAGGCTGGGTTTTAAAAAATTACCAAGTGGGTGAAAAGTGGATTCTTGATAATTATTTATAACTATGCAAGAGTTTCATATAGACCATATAGAATCACATAAATTCACATAAAGCCATATAGAATAAAATCCCTAAAAAACCTACATTTATTTATTTAAACAGCACTTGCAGTACTTATAGAATCAAACTTGCCTATACTACTTCTGTTTTTTGCTTTCATACAAGATTTTGAGTTTTTGTTTAACAGAAAGCACGAGGTTTGTTTTGACGCCACGGAATATATTGGTGAATAACTTGGCGGTATCGCCTTTATCAAGCATGGGGTAAAAACGATCTGTATTTAAGGCATAGATAAGTGCGCCATGGGAGGCTCCGCCGTCATATTCTCCTTCAGTACAGCTATTGTATGCGTCATCTATTAATACTTGTAGTGTGTCTATTTTATCTAATGCTAGGGGAACGGAGGGATCCTTAGAGCGATTATATTTGATATATGAGCTACACATATAGCGTTTACCATCCCAACAAATAGGGGCTTTGCTTCGTCCAGAGCCATCAATGTTATTGGCTGCACTAAATATAAGGCTTGCTAGGCTCCATACATTTGCTTTTGCTTTTACTAAGAAGTCTTCTGCGGCAGTTTTTTGTTTGACGCAAATCATTCTTTCTACTCTGGCTTTTTCTTTATAGATGCCACTGGCATAACTGACTTTGATAGTGCTTAAAAAATGATTATAAGTTCCTGCATAAGCGACTAGGAAGTCACGAAATGTGGTACTTTTAACAACTTCCACGGGAGGGGTTTGTCCAAGGTCAGGTGTGCTGATTGTGATTAAATCGTCTAAAGAATAGGCGCTGAAATGGGTTTTATAATCATAAAAAATACCGTTTACACATCTCTTTACTTGATTGGCAGATTTGTTACTAAGACTTAGAGAATCATTGTCGTCATTGTCATTGATACCACAAAGTGTGCGCGTTTTGCTGGAAATGATATCGGGTAAGTCAAATTTTTCACCTTTAACTGCGCTTTCAAGGGCGTTATCTAGGGCGATAAAATCTGGTGAGGCTTTCATCCATTGTCTTGCGTATATATTGGGTAAACTGCTATACATGTTTTTAGCGGTTAACAAATATTTTTCTGCATAATGACGCAGTAATATTTGGTCATAATTAATTCGAACTCCTCTTATGCTGCTTGTGTTGTTTATTGAGTCTGTGAGGTGTTTTTCGATTTTTGATACCAATGAATCTAGGTTTGAGGTCTCTTGAGTGTTGACCTTGTAACTGTATCTATCAGTGGTAGCGTCAGATAATGCATCGTCAACTTTTTTTCTTGCCTTGTCGCCTGGTGAAAGACCAAAATCGTTAACTATTGTCGAAAAGAAGTCAGCGACTGGAGAGAGTACAGAAAGCACAGTTATTACTTTGTCCTTTGTGGTTGATGCAGGGTTTGAAAAGACTGTTACCACTCGGTAAACCATTATTCCTACTACCACAACTATGCCAATAACGCCTAAAACTGCTACGGCTTCTTCTGCTGTTATCATGGCTGTATCCATTACGGCATCTTCTAAGAGTTCAGAGGTTTCTGCTGCTACTGAGCTGACATTTTCTTCAACAGAACTAACATACTCACTTTCTGTGGGCATGACTTCTTCTTCAATGCTTGGATCGGCGCCTTCTTGTTGCGATATTTCTTCATCAAATTCATCGTTCTCTGATGGTGTGCATATAGTGGCATTAATATTGAATGTCAATAAAGCACTAAAAATGAGTGTTGAAAAATTAAATTTTGTTAATATCATAAAATATCCTATATTACTTTGTAAATACAATTACGCTTCTTGGTGCCTGTGATTTGTCTTATATTATGCAATTTCTGACAGGCAACACTGTTTCAAAAATCAAATATTACCCGTTTTCTAATCGGGAGCGGGAACGCCTATCACTTGAACCTCTGCTAAAGATAAAAATGATTCTTCGCCAACAAGTTTAATTGACTCAATTCTAACATAACGACCGATTACCTTATATTCAGATAAGTCAATGGTTGCTTTTTGATCAGGAACAGTGTGGAACTCGTTGACATACTTAATCTGTAGGAAGTCTTCATCATCGGAAACAATAACTCTATAAGCTTTCAGCCTGCCTTTACAACAGTCGGTTCGATTGAAGATATTGATTTTTTCAATATGCACTTGCTCCCCTAAATCAACATACCACCAAGTGTTATGTGTACTAGATCCAGTTACGGAGATACTGCCATGAAAATAGTCACCATTGGTGTCGCCATCAACAGCTCGTTTGCTAGTAGACAATCCAAAGGCAGACTGTGCTGTGTGTTTGTTCAATGCCATATTTATTGATCTTGCTGACAATGCTTTCTTTGCATCTTCGGTGATGGTGAAAATATTTTCTTTCACCATAACTTGAACTTCTGCTAAGGATAAAACGCGTTTGTTGTCTCCAAGGAGTGTAATTCTGACATAACGACCTTTTGCATGATGTCTGGATAAATCAATTGTTTTCTTGGGATCGGGAGAGCCATGGAAATCATGTGTATAACTAGGTTCATGAATGCCGGGGTTGTTAGAGATGGCAACTCGATAATTATCCAATCTGTCTTTACAGCAGTCGGTTCGATTGAAGATATTGATTTTGTCAATAAGATACTCTTTGCCTAAGTCTACCATCCACCAAGGATTTTTTTCTGAGTCAGTATGGCTGGTACCGGCACCTGCTTTGAAGTAGTCACCGTGAGTTATGCCATCAATAGCCTTGTGAGAATTATTGCGGAAAGAAGATTGTGTGGTTAGTTGATGCAAAGCCACATTGGTGTCTATCATTGCTTGTTGTTTTATGCAGCGCACACCAAGAGGGAAAATTTTGGAATTAGCGCCTCTATAAATTTGGCCTTTTCCACCTTCTAATGTTCTTGAATAAGCGGTACTAGAATCGCTAGCTGATGTTGAGGTCCACATGGATGCTACTAGGGCGGAGACACCGAAAGGATCGTCGCCTTCTCGGAGGAGGGAACTAAAGCCAATGCCGCTACTCTCTTTGAGTTGGGCGCCTTGGTCGGTGCCACGCCAAGCGTTTTCTGCGTTGGTGAATTCTTTGCTCATACCTAAATAACTTTCTAATTTTTTCCAGTCATTGTCTGTTGCAATGCGCCAATTTTTTGCACAAATTCCTTGTGAGCCTTCTACAGTGGCGCCTTTCATGGCGGCAGACCATGTGTAGATTTTGCCATATAATTTATCATTACTTGGTTTGTCGTCATAAGAATAAATGCCATTTTCTGCACTGTTGGTGCCGTGGCGCATATTTTCTGCTGTCCATATTTGGTCGCCAATCTTGATGGTTTTGTAGGTAATGCCACCTGTTTCCATTTCGGCTTCGCTATTCTTGATGCAACGCACGCTGGCACCGCTATTTTTATAAGCAGTTCCGTAATAGACTTCAGATTTTGAGAGGTCTAATGCCAGTTTCCAAGATGTGCTGGTATCAGAGGACTTTTGGCTGGAAGACCAAAAATAGGTTTGTTTGATGGTCTTGCTGAATAACTGTACAGTGCCATTGTTGATGATGCCTGTCATAATTGCGCCAAATCCACTGGCACCGCCTACTTTGAGTTGTTTGCCTTGATCGGTACCGCGCCATGATGCTTTGTTTGAATTTAATTCAGCAACATTTACACCTAGATACTCTTGCAATATTCTCCAATCACGAGCTGTTGGGATGTGCCAGCCTAATGCGCAAATTCCTTGTGCACCTTCTTTGATGGTGCCTTTCATGGCGGCATGCCAAGTGTAGTATTTTCCGTATATTTTGTCGTTACTTGCGTCGTTATTATGGGAATGCACGCCATTGGTGCTGCCACTAATATGGCGCATATTTTCAGCTGTCCATACTTGGGCGCCAATTTTAACGGTTTTGTATTGAATGCCGCCTACTTCCATTGCTTCTACATCTTTTATGCAACGCACTTGGGCATTTTTTACATTTACCATTGATTTTTGATAGCCAGAAGACCATAGGAAGAAATGCTTGTTGCCTTCTTCTAATATAATATGGTTTCCTTGTTTAAGTACACCTGCTTCCACGCCAGGAAATAAAGAGGAGGCCATTTTGTCATGACTGGCACTTATGTATTCTTTTAAGGTGTTCCAATCTTTTTTACTTGGGATATGCCAACCTGATGCGCAAATTCCTTGTGTGTTGCTTTCTTCTGAATAGTTTACAGCAGCACCGTATTTATATACTTTTCCTGTTAATCCAGCTTTTGCGCTACTGTAGCTAGGGGTCGTGCCATCGCCATGACGCATGGTATTGATTGTCCATACTTGACCGGCAATTTTGACAGCACTATAGTTAATGCCACCAGCCGTCATTACTTCACTTTTTATACAGCGAATACTGTAACCATTGGCGTTGGCTGTGTGTGTTCTGACGGGGGATTTTCCTGTGACTGATTTATTAATGATAGGGGATGAGTTGCCAGTAAAGAAATTACCAACATCAGCAAAGAATCCTTCAATAGGGCTTTCGTTACCTAGGTTTTGTCTATCCATGTAGTAATTTGGATCCTCGCTGAAATCATTGTATACCTTCATGCTGGCTGGAGAGAAAACCAAACTTTGTGTGTGGTGAGATTGAAGGGGTGTTTTACTCCAGTAATATCCTTCAATACCTTCGCTTTTTATGGCACCATCATACAATCGGCGTTTACCTGCTGCTGGTAATTTTAAGAAACCTTGGAGTACTGTGGTGCTGCTGGATGCTGAGAAATATCCCATTTCAGCTTTTAGTTCGTCTATGCTGGGCACTTCGAAACCAGCTGGGCAAATGCCGTTTTTATTGTTGGACCAGAATTTAATGCGAGAAGAACCTTCTTTGTCGGCTACTGTCCAATCATATTTTTGTGATGCATGTATTTTGTCATCATAATTGAGCCTTTGCATCTCTAGAACTGTTATGTTGTACGGGTCTGTTTCATAAGTCAAAGATGTAATTTGATTTTGATTGGTGTAGAATGTATTTCCACTCGGTTGGATGGAGTCTGCTTGTTTGCGCTTCATGTTTGTGTTTATGCGTCGTTGGTGTCCATCTGTAGATCGTCCAAATTGATACAAACCACCATAACATTCACTGCTGTTGTTATCGACACAAACTTGATTTGCGCCTAGATTTCTATCTAGCCAAACTCGTTTGGTTTTTGGCGAGACAACTGTGTTGTAGATTTTTCCTTTAAATACAGTGTTAATAACATGGATAGTGAGTTTGGCAACCACATATTCTCCATCTAGAGAAGTGGCATAAACTTCTGCCATACCTGTGCTAATACCTGTAAGTGTCGCAACGCCATGTGATCCAGAAATGATTGCATGATCAGATTTTACTTTCCATAAGACATCTTTGATGGTGGCGTTATTAGGGGTAATTTCAGCATTAAGTTGGACGGTTTCTCCTACTCTAAGAACATTCTTGCCTGCGACTTGCATGGTGTTGTGACTCAGTTGAATATTGGTAACGGGTACCTCAACAGAGTTTATGGTAATGCCAACTGTTACAGTGTCTGTGCCAAAGTCGTTAGTGGCAGTAATGTTATAGTAGGCTTTTGGTGTTACTTTATTTGGTTTGCCTGAAATTGTGCCGGTATGGCTGTCAAAAGATAGGCCATTGTAAAACATTGGACTGATAGACCATTGAGTAACATCGGTGCCAAAATTAGCGAAGGTAATTGGGGTAATGTTTTCGCCAATTTGGGTGTTTAACTGATTGGTACTAGGGAGGATAATGGGGGCGCTAGAATCAATGTCTCTTATGCAACGCACACTAAAACCTTGAACGCGATCTTTTCCTAAAAAGGAGGTGTTGCCGCTGTCATCAAGTTCAAGGCTATCGACCAAATATTTGCCAGGTGCTGGATTGACAATGCTTTTGGTCCAATAAAAGCCTTTTTGTCCAAGATTCTTTAATTTACCTTTGGTGTTGCGATTGCCACTTAATGGTAATTTTAATAAAGTGTTTACGCCTGTTTTTCCGGCTGCGGTGCTGGCTTCAGTTTCAGCTTTTAACTCATCGGAAGTTGGTACTTTAAAGCCTGCTGGGCAAATGTTGTTAACGCCAGTTTTGCTCCAAGCTGCTATTCGTTTGTCACCTGATTCATCAACGCCTGCTGCTGTCCAGTCGTTGCTTGGGCTGGTAACAATAATGATTGAATTGTTGTCTCCTCCCTCAGTGTTGACTGTCATTTGGCCGTTTGAATTAGTGTCCGTGGCGCTGTTCATTATAAAATTGCCATGATTTGGTGTAATGCTACTTGCTAAAATCGCGGTTTTTTTCACATATGTTTTAAGCTGGTGGCCATCGTTGCCTCTGCCCCATTGGTATAAATTACCATAGCAACTAGCGTCCTTGAGGGTTTTACAAGTTCGAGATGCACCTAAGTTTCTGTCTAGCCAAGCTTTTCCTGTTGCTTCGGATAAAATAATTTTATAAGGTTTTTTATTGATAGTAACGGTTCGTGAATTGACAACCAGTATTTCGAATCTGCCGACTACAAGGCCGCTATTAGAAACAGCTCTGATACTGGCAATACCTTCTTTAAGACCAGTTACTTTACCTGTTTTACTGTCAATACTTGCTGCTTTATCTACCAACCATGAAAGGGTTTTATTGCTGGCATCGCTAGGGCTGATAGTGGCACTAAGTTGGATGGATTCGCCGATTTTTAGAACACTCTTGCCTGATACTTCAATGCTATTTACAAATATTGGTGAAATTGTAATATACACGGCAATAGGGCTTGCGCCTTTGTCATTGGTGGCGGTAACTTCATATTTTGTTCTGTTTTGAAGTTTGTTAGGGGTGCCTGAGATTGTGCCTGTTTTAATGTCAAATGCTAGGCCATTGTTAAGTGCGGGTTTGATTGACCAGCTGTTAATTAAGCCTGATGCAAGATTAAAAACTCGAATGGGGGATTTCATGGGTCTGCCAATTTGAAGATTGTTTTCAGTGCTGGTGGCAACTAAGGCTGGTGTGGTGTCGTCTTGAACACAGCGTACACTGGAGCCAATGCTGTTGTCTATATCACCACGCCACAAGTCTAGTGTTGTGGCGGCGATGATAAAATTATGATCAGGGTCGGTTGAAGGTCTCATGATGCTGATTCCAACACTGCTAACTTCAGGGTCAACTCTAAGTTCTTGTAATGTTTTTTGAGTGCTTATTGCTTTTTTAGAAGTAAAGATGGCTAATTCTTTGGCTGAAATGCGCTTGGAATTACGGATTAAATCTTTAATTTTAATGCTGTCAATTTTGTATTCTGCACCTAGGTCAATGGCTATCCATCCGTCATTTGAGTAAGTGTTACCTAAGAAGCCGGTGCTTACTTTGCCATCAACGATGGCACCTACATTTGCTCGAACGAAAGGTGCGGGACCTATCTTGTCATTCTGGGAATCTTTGTTACCACCAGTGGCAACATTTGTCTTGCTTGGGGTGGGAGAGAAGAATTTGGAAAGGGCGGAGGATTTGGAAGGTAAGGGGCTACTTTCATAGGCGGTCGTTTTTTTATGGAGTGCAATGTTTTTGCCTTGGTACATTACTTCTACTTCGCCTATTGCCATTTCGCTAAAAGTAACTTGTCTGATTAATATAAAACGCGTAGCGGATACAGGCACAGTGGAGATTTTACGACCTGTAAAGTTTCCTGCCTTGGTGGATTTGGTGGAACTGGTGAAGTAAGCTTTGTTGCCTTCTTCCTTTAGGTTGTTACTTTGGAAAAATCCTAATAATTCAGCGTTAAAACGACCTTGGTGAAGCATGCTGGCTTGATCCTTGCCACGGTAAGCGTTGTCTTTATCTTGATTGGCTTTACTCATTTGGAGGTAGCCTTCTAGTTTTTTCCAATCTGCATCTGTTGGAATATGCCAGCCTGAGGCACAAATGCCTCGTGACTCTTCTTTGTGTTCTGCGTTCATGGCGGCAGACCATTCATAATATTTGACATCATCGCTGCTGCCAAGTGACACACCTGTCATGCGTCCGTCTGGGAAATGACGCATGTTTTCAACGGTCCATACTTGTGAGCCGAAAATGTGGGTTTTATAGTCAATTACGCCAACGCCCATTGGTTTTGGACGGTAGTTGATGCCTGGGCCAAAGTCGGAATCGTGTTCTGGGTTATTGTCTGAGATGCCTGGGTCATTTGAGGCGTTGCCTGTTCCATTTCCTGAGGCGTTGCCTGTTCCTGAGGTGCCACCTGAGTTGTTGCTTGAGTCATTTTTTGAGTGACCTTTTTTCTTTGCTGATAATTTGGTGGGTGTGCGAACATGGGAGAAACCTATGAATTTATGGGTTTCTTCCTTTCCTGTGATCTTGCTATTAACCATCAATGTGCCAAGAAAACTGTGGCCTATGTAAGAATCTTCAAGGAAAAAATCAGAGAAGGTAAGGTTGCCTTTAGATTTATTAGATTGTATTAAGTTGGTGTTGTAGTCCCAAGTTAGTTGTCTGTTTATAAATGTGGCATTATAAATGGGGATATTGTTTATAAAGACAGAGCCATCTTCGACTTTGCCGTTATTAACTTTGGCGCCATTTGTTATAAAAACTGTGAATGTTTGGCCTTTGTCGTTAAATTTTAAATTGGTGTG
>Ga0256845_1000765_pt1 | contig 28066 bp, 20 predicted proteins | sample RiftiametaG_FD_189101 | JGI IMG/M metagenome (GOLD analysis project Ga0256845, IMG submission 189101) | Tube worm associated microbial communities from hydrothermal vent at the East Pacific Rise, Pacific Ocean - Riftia | ecosystem: Host-associated > Annelida > Integument > Unclassified ...
AAAAACAGACGAAATGGAGTGAAAATGATCAAAATTTAACGATTTTAGAAAAATTAAACTAGAATATCTCAAAAAAATCTAAAAATATTTTTCTGCTCAGTTATTTTGTGATCGTGCAAAGCTCTCACTTAATAAAAATACAATTAGTAATACAATAATTTTTAGATATCGTTTCATATTTACCCTTGAAAATATAAATTTATTTTTTAAAGAGAACTTTTCTTATTTTCTGAAAAGTATCAATTTCACGTTTCGAATAATTCATTTCACTAAAAGATTTTTCCATATACTGAGGTCCATTATCTCTTAAGTTCTTATATAGCTGTATTTTACGTAAACCTACTACAGTATCGCTAGTGATACCGATAACATCTGTAAATTTAGCAAAAGGTATTTTATATATACCTTTCCATTGGGAACCAACCTCTTGCATTGCTCTAATGTGAGCAGTTGCACTGGCCTTATCGATAAATTCTAGATTTGTAGCCCCCTCAATAGAATCAATAATCCCTTCCTTGTAATTAGTAATATCAATTTTGGACGTGAACTCTACATACAATGCATACTCAATAGGAGCATTAGTTTTAAAGTCTTCCAGCCAAGCACTATAGTAAAGATCTAGATGGTCATCAAACAAAAATACGGGTCAGGCTCATTTTACAATACATGACTCCTTTTCGAGCTTCTCTATCGCTTCCGAGCACAGCTCGCCTGCCATTTCCTTTCTAACATTTTAACATCAGCCTGTCTGTTATTAGTTGCGCATGGCGAGTGAGGGGGCTAATGCACTTTTTTGTTAGGCTCTGGCCTATAACCAGAGTCAAATATTGGTCTGAATGTAAACTGGGAAGGTAGATTTCCTGAATCTAAGTTAGAACACACTATACTAAAAAAATATTTTTTTTCTGGTTCGATATTTTCTAGCCTAGTCGATTTATAACACGTTCCCATCTTAATTCCCTCAACAGAGTATTCCAAATGAAGATTAACACTGTACCAGATCGTGTCTGATATATTTTGAATTCTACCCGTCACCGTAAATATAGAAGAATCTTTTTCTATTTGAGTATCAGAAAAATTAAAATGAGGCCGGATCTCTGCATCTGAATAAAAAACTTCCTGTTTTGGTCCAATTGGGCTTAATACAATATTACTTTCCCACATTTGGTAAACTATTTGCCCACCAATAAAAGCGACAGAAAACAACAATATTGTCACAGCTGTATATACGCTATGTTTTAGTAGTTTTTTGAGAAATATCATGACTTGCTCATAAACCTAACAGTTAATTATTGCGCCCTAGGCGCTTTATCACAATTGCTTAGTAAGGCAATTGACCTGTGCTTAATTTATCCCCTAACTGACTAAAATACAACAACTAATTGGTAAGTTATCGTTGAGTTATTTGTGTTACGCGGCGTGACGCCTAATATCTCGGATAAATCTTAACAGACAGCCTGTTTCAACAATCCCCTATAATCGGATCAACGTAAATATCCTAGAAACAATCTACGTTGAGTCAGTTACATGCTTTTTAGGAATCAAGGACCTTCAAATTGCACGGTGCAGTTATTTTACTATGCCTTTTTCATCTTTTTTAAACCAAAGCCCTGCTTTTCTTCGCGGGTAAGCATGTCTATATATTTTGCAAATCTCCTCTGTCTTGTTTCTGGTTTCTTTGCGCTTGTTAATCCGTACGCTATAACATAACGACTTGATTTGGTTAGCGTTTCATAGAACTGTTTCGCCTTAGGTATGCTCTCCAGAGCGGCTAGAAAATCTTCAGGAACTTTCATCTCACTAACGGTGTAAGCTTTTTCCCAACGACCGTCCAGTTTGGCCGCACGAACAAGCATAAGCCCTGGCTCTTTCATACGACCCTCAATTATCAGGCGTTCGACATGTTCTGTATTCCTCTTTGACCAATTACTTCGAGCTTTTCTTGGGGTAATCCGTTGAAGGTAGGCTTGGTCGTCGAGCGATTTCTTGATACCATCAATCCACCCCCAGCATAGTGACTCAATCACGACTTCGTTCCAGCTCACGCTCAAAACCCCAGATCCTTTCTTGAATATCTTGATCAAAAGTTCGCTTTCAGAAGCATGGTTAGCTTGCAACCACTTGCTCAGATCTTTTGCTGACTTAAAGTTCATCGTTTTAGGCATGAAAACAGATTCTCTTGGCATAATATTTAACGTAAATTATTTAATTCTCTGACTTTTTCACGTTGCTGCTTTTTCATTGCCTTACGTTGAATTAAATATTTTTCTGCCTCACCACCAATGTGTTCTTCCCCTCTCACTTTGGCTAATTGAATTTGCTTTTCTCTCTCTTGATAACGGGCTTTTTGCTCTGGAGAACTTTTATCAAAACAATGAGGACAACTAACACCTTGCTGAAATAATTCACTGAGTTGATCAGTGTCTGTAATAGGCATTCTGCAGGCGTTACATTGTTGGTATTGTCCTTGTTTTAAATCATGGTCAACGGTGACTCTATCATCAAAAACAAAACATTCACCTTGCCAAGTTGTTTGTTCTTTTGGAACTTCTTCTAAGTATTTTAAAATGCCACCTTTTAAATGATAAACTTGATCAAAACCTTGCTGTTTCATATAAGCCGTAGATTTTTCACAGCGAATTCCTCCGGTACAAAACATCGCTACTTTTTTATGTTTTTGCGGCGATAGGTTGTTTTTTACGTATTCAGGAAATTCTCTAAAAGAAACCGTATTGGGATTAACCGCGTTTTCAAAAGTCCCTACTTGATATTCATAATCATTACGGGTATCAACTAATAAAACTTCAGGATCGTTAATCAAATCATTCCAATCTTTCGGTTCAACATATGTCCCAACTACTTTGCGTGGATCTATATCTTCTATCCCCATAGTGACAATTTCTTTTTTAAGTTTTACTTTGGTTCGTTTAAAAGGTTTATCTTGTGAAATAGATTCTTTGGTTACTAGTGATTCTAAACCGGGTTGTTTTTCGAGGTAAGCAAGCAATAAGTCTACGGATTGACGTGATCCAGAAACTGTCCCATTAATGCCTTCATGTGCGAGTAATAATGTGCCGCAAATTTCATGTTCTTTCATGAAATTTAATAACGGTGAACGAATAGATTGATAGTTTTCAAGTGCAACAAATTTATATAATGCGCACACAACATAAGATGTCTGATGTGACATAGTTGGTTTCCTTCTGCTAACTAGAACGTAAATCTAGTGCTTGAGTTTAATTAACCCCAGTTCGGGATAATTAACTAATTGTGTAATAAATGAGCAGCGCATTATAATCTAAAATTGATCTATATCAAGTATTGTCTCGACTCAACTAATTTCAGTATGATGTTAAATGATACAATCGCCCGTTGTATTTTCACCAACCGAAAACTGAGCTAAATAATTAAATGACCATTACGCCCGAACTTCTTGCCCCTGCCGGATCTTTAAAACACATGCGTTATGCCTTTGCTTACGGAGCAGATGCGGTATATGCAGGCCAACCTCGATACAGCCTGCGGGTAAGAAATAATAGTTTTAACCTTGAAAATTTGGCAATTGGTATTAAGGAAGCTCACGCTCAAGAAAAACAGTTTTTTGTGGCCGCCAATATCTCTCCACATAATGCTAAAGTTAAAACTTTTATGAAAGATATCAAACCGATCATTCAAATGAAACCCGATGCTTTGATTATGTCTGATCCGGGATTGATGATGATGGTACGTGAAAAATGGCCCGAGGCGGTTATTCACTTGTCTGTTCAAATGAATACCGTTAACTACGCGGCTGTAAAATTTTGGCAATCAATGGGGGTAAAGCGAGTCATTTTATCTAGAGAGCTTTCGTTAGATGAAGTGGCAGAAATCAGACAACAATGCCCTGACATTGAATTAGAAGTTTTTGTTCATGGCGCTCTTTGTATCGCTTATTCAGGACGATGTTTATTATCAGGCTATTTTAATCACCGAGATCCTAATCAAGGTTCGTGTACTAATGCTTGTCGATGGGGTTACGATGTTCATGCCGCAGAACAACAAGATAATGGTGATATTTTAGTTAAAGATCCTATAGAAATTTCAAAACCTTCACCAATAGTTACATCAACGGGCATTGGTGAAATATCTGACAAACTTGTTTTGATTGAAGAAAAACAACGACCGGGTGAATACATGCCAATGTACGAGGATGAAAATGGCACTTATATTTTCAACTCAAAAGATCTACGGGCAATTCAACATGTCGAAAAACTTATTGAAATAGGAATTGATTGTTTAAAAATAGAAGGTCGAACAAAATCCTATTACTACGCATCAAGAACATCCCAAGCTTATCGCCAAGCGATTGATGATGCGATCAATAAAAAACCTTTTAGTATGAAATTAATGAATGATTTGCAAGGTATGGCAAACCGCGGTTTTACTGAAGGTTTTTTTCGACGACATGTTCATGATGATTATCAAAATTATTTAAATGGAAGCCCTGAGCAACATGAACAAAAATTTGTTGGTGAAGTTATTGATAGCCGAGAAAATGAAGTGCTCGTTGAAGTGAAAAATAAATTTCAAATTGGCGATAATCTGGTCTTTATGTCACCAGAAGGTGATATCAGCCAACGGTTAGAATCAATGACCAATCAATATGGTGGCCATATGATTATTGCCCCTGGCTCAGGTCATCAAGTTTGGTTACCAAAACCTAATGGTTATTCTGAAAAAATGGGCTTAATTATTAAAGATAGAAACTAAATTTTATTTTCTACTGCCCAAACAGCCGCTTCTACACGAGTTTTTAATTTAAGTTTTTTGAGTAAATTTTTAACGTGAACTTTAACCGTTGATTCAGTGATTGATAATTCAATCGCAATCAATTTATTGCTCATGCCTTTTGCCAATGCTTTAAGAATATCCATTTCTCTTGGCGTTAAAAGACTTAAACGATTTTCGTTTTTATCGCTCGTTTGCATCGCTCGCACAAGAATTTGAGTTAACGGTAAACTTAATACAATATCCCCCTCAACCGCTTTATTAATATTTTTGATAAAAGCTTCTGGCTCTTCATCTTTTAATAAATAGCCCGACGCACCATATTTTATGGCTTGCAAAACATCTGATTCGTTATCAGAAACACTAAAAATAATAATTTTTGCAGTCACTCCAGAACGTTTAAGAGCCGACAATGTTTCAATGCCACTCATTCCTTTCATATTTAAATCAAGCAATATAATATCCGGCTGAAATTCTAACGATAGTCGAATTGCCTCTTCACCATTACTTGCTTCAGCTATAACGTTGAGATTATCTTCTAACTCAAGTAGTTGGGCTACGCCTTTACGCAGCATAGGGTGATCATCAACCAATAGTATTTGCTGCTGAACAACTGTGTTTTCCATATAATTCAATCCTTATAAAATTTGACTCTTACCAAGTCAAACTTTTATTAAACCTTAAAATTTACTTTGATCTCTGTTCCTTGCTGAGGTTTAGATTGCATAACGATATCGGCATTTAATGATATTGCCCTTTCTTTTATAATCCCTAAACCATAATGCCCGTCTAAAAGTATATCATCGTTCATGCCTTGACCATTATCCTTAATCGTTAACCAACATTTGTTTTCTTTTAATTCAACAGTAACCTTTGCAAAATTCGCTTTTGCATGCCGCTGAATATTTGATAACGCTTCTCTAATTATTTGCAGCAGATGAATTTCTTGATTGGCATTTAAACATTGCGAGGGTAAATTAAACTGCAGTTCTATCGGATGATCACATTTAGTTGAAAACTCAACCACGCTACTTCTTAATGCATTATGTAAATTAGGGGCATCAAGTTTTAATCTAAACGTGGTTAACAATTCTCGCAAGTGAGAATAAGCTCTATTAAGACCTTGCTTAATATCAACGATGGTTAATTCAATATCTTCCTTAGGTAATTGTTTCTCCATTTTTTTTGTTAACAATGCGACTTGTACTTTTAAATAAGAAAGTGATTGAGCTAATGAATCATGAAGTTCTCGCGCGATAACAGCTCGCTCTTCTACGATAACCAAACGATTTTCAGCCACTCGTTTTAATGCTAATGAGTGAGCGGTTGTAATCATATCTGCAACGGCTTCAATTAAATTGCTTTGCCATTTTTTAGGGGGGGTATTTAAAGGGTATAACCAATTTAAATAACCAAAACGTTCCGCACCTTTTTTTAATGGGAAACGGTATTCTGAAAAGCAAATCCCCTCAGAAAATTTTACAGGATCTGTAATGTCAATTGCAAGGCTCTCTGTTTTTACTTCATTTAAAACTAACGATATTTCACCCGTTGATAAAATCTTTTGTAATTCGGCCAATATATTGTTTTCTAAAATTTGAAAATTGTCATTGGTTAGGGTTTTAGAAATATTATATAAAAAAGTAAGTACTTGATTGTTTAAAGATAACGCGCTGGTTTTTTCATTCACTCTATCTTCAAAATTTTGATGCATCAATTTTAGTTCTTGAGACATATAGTTAATTGTTTGAGATAAAATGCCTAGCTCATTTTTTTCAGCATAATTTAATTGTTTTTCAAAATCCCCTTTTGCTGTCGATTCCGCAACTGTAATCAATTGTTTTAGCGGAACGATAATGCTTCTATTAATTCGAGTTAACACCACAAAAGCGACAATAATCACTAATAACAAACTCACACTATAAATCGCTCTTAACGAACTGATTTTATCCTCAGATTCTTGCTGAATTAAAAAAACAAGTTGACCCAACTTTACAACAAAGGCATCAAATACTTTAATATCATTAAATTTCTTTGATAACTTTAGCTTTGACCAAATACTTAACAGCTCATGATAATGGTGATTAATTTTTTCGTTATTTAATGGATTAGCAACACCACCTACAAATAATTGATGGAGCTCTTGATCAAAATTTTTTAATCCGTTTTCATAATGGTTGTTCCGCTTTTTTATTTGTTGCTTTGTTGTCGATTGCGGATGATTTGTTTCTTTATACAAATCAAAATCAGACAAAATAGAAGCTCTGGAGACTTTTACCGCCAGCATACGCAGTTGCCCTGCTCGGTTAATTAAAGCCGCATCACCACTTAAACTTTCAGCCACAAGCATCGACGAAATCATGCTCACTAAGCCTAAACCAATAATTACCGCCATAATCTGCCCAGCGCGAGTAATCAAAGAATGGCTATTATCATTTTTTAAAGAATTCATAACTGCTATATTATCAGAAATACACCATATACCTACTATTAGTTTCAATCATGATGCTGTTTAATGAATATGGCTTACCTTTTAAAAATTCTTTTTATTTTCAAACAGTTAGCAATAGCCACCTTCTACCACTTTAGAGGTATAAAAGAATCTCAAGCGATTTTAACCTCTCAGCCTATTGATCTAGATCAACTTAATTTTTAATCGGGTTGATAGTCTAGCATCGCAGTAAAAAACCATTTCTGCTGAAATATTTAACATTTTAATCGAAGCTGCATTTTTTGATTTTGTTTTCAAATAAAACTCAAAATGATGATTAAAGCTTTTTTGTTAAGGAACTTATTATGGTCAGTCACAAAACAAAGCAAAATACCGTTCTGGCAATGAATACCGTCGCATTTGCATTTAACTTTGCAGTTTGGACAATGTTTTCAATTATCGGATTAAAAATCAAACAAGAATTAGGGTTGAGTGATACTCAATTTGGAATATTAATAGCAACACCCATTTTAACAGGCTCCATCACTCGACTACCTTTAGGCATTATGACCGACTATTTTGGTGGTCGAATTGTCTATTTTATTCAAATGATTTTAGTCTCTATCGCAACTTATAGTCTCGCATTTGCAAGCCTATATTGGCATTACCTACTTGCAGGGCTTTTTGTTGGTCTTGCTGGTGGTTCATTTGCCATTGGTATTGCTTATACTTCAGCTTGGTTCGAAAAAGAAAAACAAGGCACTGCAATGGGAATATTTGGTGCTGGCAATGCGGGAGCTGCAATTACTAACTTAGTCGCTCCAATGATAGTTGTTGCTGTTGGCTGGCGAATGGTTCCAACCTATTACTCAATTGCTATGGCAGTTATGGCCGTTATATTTTGGATTTTCACTTACGATGATCCTCAACAACAAGAACGCAAAACAAAAGGCACTCACAAAACAATTGCTGAACAATTAGCGCCATTAAAAGAACTAAGAGTATGGCGTTTTGGTCTTTATTATTACTTTGTGTTTGGTGGGTTTGTCGCGCTTGCTTTGTGGTTACCTCGATATTACATGGGCGAATACGGGCTTGATTTAAAAACAGCATCACTTATTACCATTATTTTCACATTGCCTTCTGGCTTAATACGAGCGCTCGGCGGTTATGCTTCAGACAAAGTTGGCGCAAGAACCGTAAATTGGTGGGTCTTTTGGATCTCTGGGGCTTGTTTATTCTTTTTATCTTACCCTGAGACTAGTTTTATCATAAAAGGCGTTGAAGGCAATATTGAATTTAATATTGGGCTTAATGTTTGGGTATTCACCGCATTAGTTTTTGTTGTTGGCATCGCTCAAGGTTTTGGTAAAGCAAGTGTCTACAAACTATTACATGACTACTACCCTAACAATATGGGCTCTGTTGGTGGAATGGTTGGTGTGTTAGGCGGTTTAGGCGGCTTTACTTTACCTATCTTTTTCGGGCTATTATCTGATTATACCAACATTCGTTCTTCTAACTTTATGTTGATGTTTGGGTTAGTTGCTATTTGCATGATTTGGATGAACTACTCAATTATTCATGCCAGAAAAGATAGCGAAATATTATAACTTTTTAAACCTTTGCTTTATGAAGATGCTTCAACTAAAACTTCATAAAGCAAAATGAAAATAACGTTTTAACACTTTTGTAACAATAACAGAAACAATAAATATACATTCTAGGAGTAAATACTCATGTCAGATATACAAAAATGGGATGTCGAAGACACCCAATTTTGGGAGTCAGAAGGAAAGAAAGTTGCTAACCGCAACCTCTGGATTTCAATCCCGAGTTTATTATGTGGTTTTGCGGTTTGGCTGTACTGGGGCATCATTACTGTACAAATGTTAAACCTTGGTTTTCCATTTGCTAAATCAGAACTTTTCACTCTCATGGCTATTGCGGGTTTAACCGGTGCCACGCTTCGAATACCCAGTAGTTTCTTTATTAGGCTTTGCGGTGGTCGAAATACCATTGTTTTCACAACAGCTTTACTAATGATACCCGCTGTTGGTGCTGGTATTGCTTTACAAGATCAAAATACGCCACTTTGGGTATTTCAACTGTTAGCACTTTTATCTGGTTTTGGTGGCGGAAATTTTGCCTCATCTATGTCAAACATCAGCTTCTTTTACCCTAAAAAACAACAAGGTTTAGCTTTAGGTTTAAACGCAGGCTTAGGTAATTTTGGTGTGACAACTATGCAAATTTTAGTACCATTAATGATGACTTTTGGTGTGTTTGGTGGTGAATCAATGATTTTGCAAAATACCAGCGGAACCTTGATTGGAAAAATTCCAGCGGGTAGCGAAACATGGATCCAAAATGCGGGTTTCATTTGGTTATTGTTTTTAATTCCATTAGCCTTTATTGGCTGGTTTGGTATGAACAATATTAAAGCTTCTCACGTATCGCCAGATATCGGCAATCCAGCGGGTTCTATTTCTAAAATCATCGTTATGTTATTAATTGGTTTTATAACAGCAATTTTTGGCCTTTGGTTAATGTTGCCTGAAGCCGCTAACGGTTCTGGCTTTGGTGTACCGAAAGAAATTGTTTTAATCATTGTTGTGGTATTAACGGTTTACGCACTTAAATTTTTGCCAGGCGGCATTGGCGAAAGTTTAACTCGTCAATATAAGATTTTTGACAACAAGCATACTTGGGCAATGAGTGTTATTTACACTATGACCTTTGGTTCATTCATTGGTTACTCTGCCGCTTTCGCTTTGGCGATAAAGGTAATATTTGGTTATCAACATATTATGGTTGATGGTGTAATGACACATGAAACGATTAATAATAATGGACCAAGTGCATTAATGTACGCTTGGATGGGACCCTTTATTGGTGCTCTTATTCGCCCTGTAGGTGGTTGGATAGCCGATAAAATGGGTGGCGCAAAAGTGACTCAAATTGTTTCTTTCGTTATGGTTGGTAGTGCAATTGGTGTCGCTTATTACATGAAAGCGGCTTACAACTCCGCCACACCTGAAGAGTATTTTGTTCCTTTCTTTGTATTGTTTTTATTATTGTTTGCTGCTACTGGTATTGGTAATGGTTCAACTTTTAGAACTATCGCCATGGTATTTAACAAAGAGCAAGCCGGCCCGGTATTAGGATGGACTTCTGCAATAGCCGCTTATGGTGCTTTTTATATTCCTAAAGTATTTGGCGAGCAAATTAAAGCCACTACACCAGAAAATGCGTTATATGGTTTTGCTATTTTCTATGGTGTTTGTATTATTATTAACTGGTGGTTCTATTTGAGAAAAGGTGCAGAGTTTCATAACCCTTAAGGGGTTATCTGCAAGTTTAATCGGCAGGTAAAGATTCTTTGATGACAAGACTCTTTACTTGCTTTTTCTCCTAAGCTCTTTTTTTAAAAGAGCGCTCAGGAGAGAATTAATTTTTTACATTTCAGTCTTTGGAGAAAATAAATGAGTCAATTTTTGGATCGCTTACAGTTTTTTAAAAAGAAAACTGGAGAGTTCTCAGACGGACATGGTGAAACCACTAATGAAAGCCGTGAATGGGAAAACAGTTATCGTCAACGTTGGCAACATGACAAGGTTGTACGTTCTACGCATGGAGTCAATTGTACTGGCTCGTGCTCTTGGAAAATTTATGTTAAAAATGGATTAGTCACTTGGGAAACCCAACAAACGGACTATCCTAGAACTCGTCCTGACTTACCTAATCATGAACCCAGAGGATGCCCCCGTGGTGCAAGTTACTCTTGGTACTTGTACAGTGCGAATCGTTTAAAATACCCTAAAATTCGCAAACCATTAATGAAACTCTGGCGTGAAGCTAGAAAAAGCATGGAGCCTGTAGAAGCTTGGGCCTCAATTGTTGAAAATAAAGAAAAAGCAGACTCCTATAAATCTAAACGCGGACTAGGCGGTTTTATTCGTTCAAGTTGGGATGAAACCAATGAAATGATTGCGGCGGCTAACGTTTACACCGCAAAAGAATATGGTCCAGACAGAATAATAGGGTTCTCACCTATTCCTGCAATGTCGATGGTTTCTTATGCGGCAGGCTCTCGTTACTTATCTTTAATTGGTGGTGTTTGTTTAAGTTTTTACGATTGGTATTGTGATTTACCTCCTGCATCTCCTCAAGTTTGGGGCGAGCAAACTGATGTGCCAGAATCTGCTGATTGGTATAACTCGAATTACATTATTGCTTGGGGTTCTAATGTTCCTCAAACTCGAACACCTGATGCTCACTTTTTAACGGAAGTACGTTATAAAGGCGCTAAAACGGTTTCGATTACACCTGATTACGCTGAAGTTTCAAAGCTAACAGATGAATGGTTAAATCCTAAACAAGGAACGGATGCGGCACTTGGCATGGCATTTGGTCATGTTATTTTGCGTGAATTCCATTTAGAAAACCCTAGTGAATATTTTACTGACTACGTTCGTCGTTATACTGACTTTCCAATGCTTGTTACTTTAGAAAAGCATGATGACAAATCATTTAAGTCGACTCGATTCTTAAGAGCTTCAGATTTGGCAGGTGATTTAGGTCAAGAGAATAATCCAGAATGGAAAACAATTGCTATTGATGAGAATACTGATTCGATGGTTTCTCCACAAGGCTCAATTGGCTATCGTTGGGGTCAAAAAGGCAAGTGGAATATTGAAGCCCGTGAAGGAAAAGATGGTAAAGAAACTAAACTGCAATTATCGTTAATTAATAGCAAAGATAAAACCAGTAATGTTACCCCTGTTGCATTCCCTCATTTTGCAGCTGATAGCTCTAACAGTCATTGGGATGCTTGTGACCAAGATGAAATCCAAGTTAGAAATGTACCCACCAAAACAGTAAAAGGCGCTGATGGTAAAGAATATTTGGTGGCCACTGTTTATGATTTAATGATGGCTAATTATGGTTTAGACCGTGGACTTGGCGGTGCTAATGTTGCCTCTAGTTTTGACGATGACATTCCATTCACACCAGCTTGGCAAGAAAAAATTACCGGAGTTGCTCGAGACAAAGTTATTCGTATCGCGAGAGAATTTGCTGATACCGCCAATAAAACCAAAGGTAAATCGATGATTATTGTCGGCGCGGCAATGAACCATTGGTATCACATGGATATGAACTACCGAGGCTTAATCAACATGCTAATGATGTGTGGTTGTATTGGTCAATCGGGTGGTGGTTGGGCACATTATGTTGGACAAGAAAAACTTCGCCCACAAACAGGTTGGTTACCATTAGCATTTGGTTTAGATTGGTCTCGCCCTCCTCGTCAAATGAATGGTACTTCCTTTTTCTATAATCATTCTTCGCAATGGCGTCATGAGAAAGTGAGTATTCATGAAGTATTGTCTCCACTTGCAGATAAAAATGAATTCCCTGAGCATATGCTTGATTACAATATCAAAGCAGAACGAATGGGTTGGTTACCTTCAGCACCACAGTTAAATTGTAATCCATTACAAGTAACAAGGGATGCTGAGGCTGCCGGTATGGATGCAAAAGAATATCTGGTTCAAGAGCTAAAAAGTGGCGGAATTAAATTTGCTGCTGAAGCTCCTGACGCACCAGAAAACTTCCCACGTAATATGTTTATTTGGCGCTCTAATTTATTAGGCTCGTCGGGTAAAGGCCATGAATATATGCTTAAGTATTTATTAGGCGCAGAAAAACATGGCGTGATGAACGAAGATGTAGGTATGGTTGATGGTATAAAACCTGAAGAAGCTGAATGGGTTGAAGAAGGCGCTAAAGGCAAGATTGATTTAGTCACTACCTTAGATTTTAGAATGTCTTCAACTTGTATGTATTCAGACATTATTTTACCAACGGCTTGTTGGTATGAAAAAGATGATTTGAACACTTCTGATATGCATCCCTTTATTCACCCTCTTTCAACCGCTGTTGATCCTGCTTGGGAAGCAAAATCAGATTGGGATATTTACAAAGGCATTGCGGAAAAATTCTCAGAAATATCCGTTGGGCATTTAGGTAAAGAAAAAGATATTGTTACCGTACCCATGCTACATGATACTCCTGGAGAACTATCTCAGCCTTTCGATGTTAAAGATTGGAAGAAAGGCGAGTGTGATTTAATCCCAGGTGTTACGGCTCCAAATATGGTAGTGGTAGAAAGAGATTATCCAAACACTTACAAGAAATTCTCCTCTTTAGGTCCTTTGCTAGAAAAGTTAGGTAATGGTGGTAAAGGCATAAGTTGGAACACTGATGCAGAAGTTAAATTATTAGGTCAACTCAATCATTTAAATACTGACGAAGGAATCAGCGAAGGTCGCCCAATTATTGAAACAGCGATTGATGCTTGCGAAACTATTTTAACCTTAGCGCCAGAAACAAATGGCGCAGTTGCGGTTAAAGCTTGGGAAGCCATCGGTGAGTTTACAGGTTTAGATCATACTCATTTAGCCAAACCAAAGCAGGACGAAAAAATTCGTTTCCGTGATGTTCAAGCGCAACCACGAAAAATAATTTCTTCACCTACTTGGTCAGGTCTTGAAGATGAACATGTTAGTTATAACGCAGGTTATACCAACGTGCATGAATACATTCCTTGGAGAACTATTACAGGTCGTCAACAGTTCTACCAAGATCATAAATGGATGCAAGCATTTGGTGAACAATTTGTTTCTTATCGTCCTCCAATTGATACTAAAACCATTGATGCGATTAAAGGTTCAAAACAAAACGGCAATAAAGAAATCACCTTGAACTGGATCACTCCGCATCAAAAATGGGGGATTCATAGTACTTATTCCGACAATTTATTAATGCTGACGCTTTCTCGTGGTGGACCAATCATTTGGTTAAGTGAAAAAGACGCCAAAGAAGCTGATATTGAAGATAATGATTGGGTTGAGGTCTTTAATGCTAATGGTGCTATCGCTTGCCGAGCCGTTGTTTCTCAGCGAGTCATGCAAGGCATGGTGATGATGTATCACGCACAAGAAAGAATTGTGAATGTACCAGGCAGTGAAATGACAGGTACTCGTGGCGGACATCATAACTCGGTAACACGAGTGGTGATGAAACCAACACATATGATTGGTGGTTATGCACAACAATCTTGGGGCTTTAACTATTACGGAACCGTTGGTTGTAATCGTGATGAAATGGTTGTGGTTAGAAAAATGGACAAAGTCGACTGGCTTGATGATGACGCGGGGAACAAAGATAACGATGGCTTACCCCACCCTCTTCCAACCAGCCCGTTCACAAAGTCGTCTAACGAAACATAAGGAGAAGACCCATGAAAATACGATCTCAAATAGGCATGGTGCTTAACCTCGATAAATGCATCGGTTGCCATACATGCTCAATTACTTGTAAAAATGTTTGGACTTCGCGTGAAGGTGTTGAATACGCGTGGTTCAATAATGTAGAAACTAAACCGGGTATTGGTTACCCAAAAGAATGGGAAAACCAAGACAAATGGAAAGGTGGTTGGGAGAGAAAATCAAACGGCGACATTCAGCCAAAAATTGGTGGAAAATTTAGAGTGTTAGCGAATATTTTTGCCAACCCTGACTTACCTGAGATTGATGATTACTACGAACCTTTTGATTTCGATTATCAGCATTTACATACTTCACCTGAAGTAAAACATCAACCAACGGCTCGCCCTCGTTCTGTGATCACTGGCAAGCGAATGGAAAAAATTGTATGGGGTCCAAACTGGGAAGAAATTCTTGGAACCGAATTTGAAAAACGAAGCAAAGATAAAAACTTCGATAACATGCAAAAAGAAATGTACGGCGAGTTTGAAAATACGTTCATGATGTATTTACCTCGTTTGTGTGAGCATTGTTTAAACCCTGCTTGTGCAGCAGCCTGCCCTTCTGGCGCAATTTATAAGCGTGAAGAAGATGGCATTGTGTTAATTGATCAAGACAAATGTCGTGGTTGGAGAATGTGTATTAGCGGTTGCCCCTACAAGAAAATTTACTTTAATTGGAAGTCTGGAAAATCTGAAAAATGTATTTTCTGTTATCCAAGAATTGAAGCCGGCATGCCGACAGTTTGCGCTGAAACTTGTGTAGGTCGAATTCGCTATTTAGGTGTTATTTTATATGATGCGGATAAAATCAAAGAAGTCGCTTCTACTGAGTCTGAAACTGACTTGTATGAAAAACAGCTGGAAATATTTTTAGATCCAAATGATCCGAAAGTGATTGCACAAGCTAAAAAAGATGGTATAGCCGATTCAGTTTTAGAAGCGGCTAAAAAATCTCCCGTTTATAAATTAGCGATTGATTGGAAATTAGCGTTACCGTTACATCCAGAATATAGAACTTTGCCGATGGTTTGGTATGTACCCACTTTAAGTCCTATTCAAAATGCTGTTGAGGCAGGTACTTTAGGAATGGCCGGTGTATTGCCCGATGTTCGTTCTTTAAGAATACCCATGAAGTATTTGGCTAACCTTTTAACTGCCGGCGATGAAGAACCAATTGTTCGAGCATTAGAAAGACTATTAGCCATGCGCGCGTACAAGCGTGCTGAAAATGTTGAAGGGGTTGAGGATCTTGAAGTACTAAGACAAGCAGGATTAAGTAAGAAACAGGCTGACGAAATGTACCGCTATTTAGCGATCGCAAATTATGAAGATCGATACGTTATTCCAACCGGTCATCGTGAAATGAATGTGCCTGAAGCTTACGGTGAAAAAAGTGGTTGTGGATTCACTTTTGGAAATGGCTGTAGTACTGGTAACAACGAGATGAATATGTTTGGCGCTAAAAAAATCAACAAACGTCTGATTATTAAAACAACCAGTGTTGATACCGCTAACATTAAAATCACTAACGCTGGAGAATAACCATGTTGATACTTAAAGTTATTTCCCGATTGTTAGATTACCCATCTGAAGCGCTTTTTTGCGCGACTGATGAACTGATTGATGTTGTGCAACGAGAGTCTAACCTTAGCGATAAAAATAAACTTGAATTAGTCGAGTTTATCAAAGCGCTAGCTGCAAGAGATATTCTTGATGCTCAAGAAAGTTACGATTTATTATTTGACCGAGGTCGCTCTCTCTCATTGCTGTTATTTGAACACGTACATGGTGAGTCTCGCGATCGTGGACAAGCAATGGTTGACTTAATGAACGTTTATAAATCTAAAGGTTTTGAAGTTGAATCTTCGCAACTGCCAGACTACATTCCACTTTACCTTGAGTTTTTAAGTGAACAAGAGAGTGATTATGCAGAAGAATGGTTAGGCGACATTTGCCATTTGATGACCATGCTTTCAGAAAGACTCATTGACCGTGAATGTTATTACTCTGTTCTTTTTGATTCATTAATTGAAATTTCCGGTTTAGAAGTCAGTCGTGAAGAAGTTGCCGAAGCGATTAAAAAAGAACAACGTGATGACACGATTGAAGCGATTGACAAAGAGTGGGAAGACAAAGAAATTAAGTTTGATGATCCCATTCAAGCTGGCGAACAATGTCCAAGTGCAAGCTCGGGTATTCATAAGTCATCTAATTCACTCGATCCAAATAAAATACAGAACATTCCGATTAACTGGCAAGAGCAAGATGCTGCTCAAGTTGCTGGACTTTAAGGAGAAGAGAATATGTCCGATTTTAATACAACAGAACTAAATAATTTATTATTCGGGGTTTATCCCTACATCGCCATCATGGTTTGTATTGTCGCCAGTTGGATACGATTTGATCGAGAACCTTACACTTGGAAAGCCGATTCAAGCCAAATGTTATCCAGTAAAGGATTTCGCATCGCCAGTAATCTTTTCCATGTGGGTGTAATATTCATTTTAATGGGCCACGTTGTTGGTTTATTAACACCTGAGTGGTTATACCACCATGTTATTTCTAGTGCTGACAAACAAATGGTCGCAATGGTCAGTGGCGGCTTCTTTGGCATACTTTGTTTGATTGGTTTATTGATGTTAATTAAACGCCGATTAACCAACCAAAGAGTCAGAGCATCATCTAAATTTTCAGATGTTTTTATTCTATTTATGTTGCTCGTGCAACTGGTTTTAGGTTTAATGACTATTGTCATTTCAATGGAACATTTAGACGGTTCAGTCATGATTATGCTTGGAAATTGGGCACAAAACATTGTGACTTTACAATCATCGGCCGCCGCAGCAGCCATTGAACCAGTTCATATCATTTATAAACTGCATGTATTTGTTGGTTTAAGCATGATTTTTGTTTTCCCATTTACAAGACTTGTACATATTATCAGTGTACCCGTTTGGTATTTTGGTCGACGCTATCAGATCGTTAGAGAAAGATAATATCTGACTACCTGAGCGTAGTCGAAGGGCCGATCAGGTATAGTCCGAAAACCAATTTAATCAAAAAGAGAACATATTATTATGTCATGTAGCTCACATAATCACACAGAATCTAAACCGGTTCCTTCTGCACCATTACCAGAAATTTCTGTCGATGGCGTAAAGATAGGTGAAGACGCTCTTGCCGCTGAATTGCAATATCATCAAGATCCAAATTTTGATGTGGTTGTTCAACAAGCAGGACAAGCGCTTGTGGTAAAACAATTATTACTTGCACAAGCAGCCCAGCAAAAAATTGAAGTCACACAAAACAATGAAGAAGAAGTATTACAAAAGCTGATTGCCGATAAAGTCACTTACAACGATCCCAATGAAGAAGATTGTGTTCGTTATTTCGAAAATAATTCAAATAAATTCACCACCGAACCTTTAATGGAAGTTGACCATATTTTATTAGCCGCAGCAAAAGATGATTTACCAGCTCGTGAGGTAGCTAAAAATAATGCTGTTGATATTATTGCTAAACTAAAACAGGATCCAATGCAGTTCCCTGTTTTAGCCAATGAATATTCAGCCTGCCCATCTAAGAAAACTGGCGGTTCGCTTGGTCAATTAAGTAAAGGGCAAACGGTTCCAGAGTTTGAACGCCAACTAGCCACATTATCTCAAGGTCTAGCAGACAAACCAATCGAATCTCGATATGGACTTCATGTAGTTAATGTCACTCGAAAAATTGAAGGCAAAGCATTGGAATATTCAATGGTTGCAGATAAAGTAAGAGGATACTTAACACATCGTGCGTCGCATCTGGCCATTCAAGCGTTTATTCAAAGCCTAATTGAGCAAGCTGAAATAGTCGGAATAACCATGAAATTTAGAGAAGAGAATATTCATATTTAACCTCAACTCAGGATAATTACAGACTATTAAGAATAGACGAACATCAAGTTTATTGAATGTCCGTTAAAAACAGATCCATTGGAAAACGTTTTTCAGGACATTTAGTATGCCCTCCCTGCATATAACCATGGCCTGTTACACGCGTTATTGGTATAGAATATTCTTATTAATTCTTTTGTAAGAGCCACTAACAAATCAAACTGCTTTTTTGGTAACCTTTGTTTTTCAAAATTTCCAATTAAGCAGATCCCTAATCCTTTAAAATTTTTATAGCGATTATTATTAGAAAGCTCCTGATCCGATGCCCGCTAAAGCTACCGATGATAATGTTAAAAACTTTCTTCTTTTCATTTTATAATTAACTTGTTACTCACTAATAAAGAAACTACAAAACAAATATATATTTCCCCTTGACCACTTCAACATTTGGAGGCTTTTTATTTTTATTGAAATAATCATAACCCTCTTTTAAATTCAGCCAAAAAAGATACCATTGATTAGAAGTATATTGGGATAATTTTTGGCTTTCAAGTTTAAAAGGAAATGAATGCACCCTAAAAAACTTCTGCCCTGATTTAAGTGCTGCCACGGCTAGAGCGTAAATTTCGTTAATATAATCATCGGTCATTGCATAACAACCAATTGAGACGCAATTACCATGAACCATTAAAGCACTACCGGTTCGCCCATGGTAACGATCATATTTATTGGGATAACCAAGGTTAAATGAAAGATGGAATCGACTCCACGGATTAAGTCGTCCAGCATTAACAAAGTAGAAACCTTCTGGACTTTGGTTATCTCCTTGCATCAACTTTGGGCCAAGATAACCCGAAAAATTACAAATCTCGTAATTTTTAAAATTCACAAACGTTCCATCCGACGACTCAAGCCAAACCTCAAGAATTCCAGGTTCTTTAAAAATACGAATAAAAATTGGAGAACCGTATTCAAGGTTTTTAGCTAAAAGATCCTTTTTTAAAGTCAATTCCACCGATGCAATCGCTTTATCGGCTCTAGCACTCGAAGGAATTTCTATTGATTGGCTATCATTACATAATAAGAATATTAATGTTAATAGTATCTTTCTCATATATTTATTTTGAGCAATTTATTTTGATAACCTTTATTAAAAGAATAACGATAAGAGAATTATTTTATTCTACAGCTAACACGTAAATATAAAATACATGTTAGCTTCAAAGATATAATTTTCGCTACTTCTTTTTATTCATATTACTTGCAGCAAAACATCTCAAAATTCTAATATATTGATCATACCATCCCAACATATTTTGTTTGCCTTGAACATCTAATAACGATTCGCTTAAAATCTTTCTCATTTCAACTCTTTTACTTATAAAATGAGCTGCTTGAATGCGAGTTCTGAGTAAAGGGTTTGAACCATTTAGCCAAGCTTCATAATCTGGTGCATTTTGCCGATAAGTTTTATTATTATTTTTAAAATATTCTGGACGAACAACCCCAGTTAAGTCCCAATCATAAGGAAGATAAAAGCCATTTAATGAAACATCTTTGCAAACTACCGTATTGTGACCTACGGTTGCAAAATAATCGTTATTATATACAAAATGCTCAACCATATCGGTATCAAAAACACTGGCATTATTAGCCGTTAATGAAGGAATCTCCGCATCATTAGCTTCATCGTCCCAACCACAACGTTGACATGCATCATCTTCTCTTTCTCTCCAAAAAGCATATTCTGTTGTATGAATAGTGCCATCAGGATTTTTGTAAGTGATGTGTGCAAGACGGGTAGATAACCCACTGCTTTGCAGTTGTTCTAACACCTCATAAAAATAGTACTCTGACAACAAGCGGCGACGTTGCTCCACAACAGAGCCACCCAGAATCCAAGGAGAATTCAAATGATTTCCACAGTGGGTGACTAACTTTATTTTCTTATGTCCCGCAAAAATATTTCCAATTTGTTTACTACCAAAATTAATTTTTAGCGGTCTAAATGCACAATGGTCAAAGCGAGAATGCCCTCGACCATTAACCGTAACATTTAGGTTTACTGCAACATTGCTGCTATTAATGTAACTCAATTTTCCTGTTGAAACTGATTGATCTTTTGTTGTGTTTGAATTTAATGCCACATTATTTATTTTGCTCCAATCCGCCTGTAATTCCATTTCAAAAACATCATTTGAAGTCGTTGAAAATAAAACTTTTGATGAGGCAGGACAAGCCGCAGGGGAATGTTGATTTAACTCTGATTGAGAAAAATCTTGACGGTCAGCAGCACTACACGCACAAACATTTACAACATTTGAAATAGGACTTTCCGTATTACCCATATATTGAATTGCTGTAATAGGTTTACCTGCTTGCGGATTTTGACCTAAGTGAATAATTGACTCACCTTCTTTTGCCCCTGCTATGCCTATAACATTACCTTCTTGTAGAATTAGAATAGTGGCGTTTAGAATATCATTTTCTATTCGAACAAAATTATCATCATCACAAATAGGCCCAATAATTTCTAATTTCGGCAACTCATTTTTAGGTTCTATTACTGGAGTTTTTGGACTTGTTTCACATAATGTTTGCGTAGCTGTTATTTCCGAATCTGATTTTATAGTGGTGCTCAAAGGTACCCAGTTAGTTGTAGCGTTTGCATAACCACTGCCAATCAACAGACCTTTATCAAAAATTTCTACTTTTGCACCAACATAAAGTTCATCTAACGTCACAGAATTATTTCCTACAATGACAGTATCAACCCTAATTGTTGGACTATCAAAATTATTAGGAAATTCGTTCACACCAATAAATGCTGAAAGAGGACTTTCCTTTTTCAATGCGGGCTTACTTTCACAAATAAATTGTTTAGCCGTAATTTTTTTGTTTTTTGATAAAGCGGCATTGGTAACAACAGATTTCCAATTACCCGAAGATTCAGACTGCCCTCTTAACACGGCATCTTCAAAAACTTTGACTTTAACACCAGCAACCAAACCTCCGACAGGAACAACTCTTCCACATTCCCAAACATTAGGAATAGCATTTGGAGCCGCTAAATCATCACCATATCTTGATACAATCAATGGTACATGAGAGTGTTCACTTTGAATTCCGTTAACTATTTGCGTTGCGGTAACAGATTCACCTAATACTAATTCACGTGTTAATGATATTGCAGAAAAACCAAAGTGAGGCGTAGCATTCCCTACTTTCTCTACATTGTTAACCCAAACTTCAACATGTGCACCAGGTGCAAACCCATAAACATAAACCTCACGGGCGCATTCATTAATGGATTCACCCATGATCGGTGGAGAAATGTTGGAGGTGGTTTTGATAGGATATTTTTCAAGAAGTCTTACTTTGTCATCAGAGCAAGCGCTTAATAAAATACAACTTAAACCAACGAAGAATAACCCAATAGATTTGTAACGTAAAAATGAAGTGAATATCATAACAATCCTCTGTCTTTTTATATCCAAAAAAGATTCTTTTTAGTAAGAACCTTTAGCAACGGTTGGTTAATAGAACAAGGTAAATTTAAACCGCCATAGATTTCCCTAATACTTTTAGTATTATTATTTAACCATATTATTTGGGGCTACACAAATAACTCTAAAAGAGATATTTAAATGTCATAATTAATTGGCAAAAAAAAGCGCTAGAAGTTTTTCTAGCGCTTTTTTATTGGCCTTAAATTAAAGTTTATACGTTAGCATAAACCAAACTTTATCACGCGAAGCATAAGCTGCATTATCACTATTAAAACTTGCTAATTTAAGTAATCCGCCTAACTTTTTTGTAAACTTTTTAGCAATAGCTAAATCAAACTCTGTGCCTAATGAATCACTACCTTCATCGGTAGAAAAATCATGGTAAACGGCTTTAAATTTGAAACCACTAACTTTATAAGAAGCATTTAAATAAGTATCTTCAATTCCAGCTAAAGGTGTGCTTAAAAATACATCTGCCCAACCTTGGAATTTGTGCAAAGTAGCTAAGGAAGTTGTAAAGGCTTGTCCACCGTCAGTATCTCCACCTAAAACTTCTTGTCCAATACCAATAGAGCCGTTACCTATATTATATTTTCCATCAAGTAAATAATAACTAGCTGAGTAATCATTTGCGTTATCTGCATTATCTGACTGAGAAGCATATTCAACGGTATAAGAAAAATCATTGACCTTGCCTGCATAACTCACACCAAAGGTATTGTTTGACAAACCTGCGGCATCTTCATTATCTATTGAAAAATAATATGCTGAAACTTTTCCATTCCCAATTTTATAGTCAGCATTTAATAAGTGAGTATTATGTTGATGATCTCCCGCGCCAACCGTTGTTCCAAAAATTCGATTAACATTGTAAACATAAGCATACGTCAAATTAAAATCGTCTGATATTTTTGATTTGTAAGTTAAGCTATCATATGTTTGTTCGTTCTGACGCCAACCGACACCACCGACAAAACGTTGACTTCCAATTAAAATTCTTTGTCGACCAAGAGCAATTTTTGAATCACCAGTGGTGAATCGAACAAAAGCTTGGTTTAAATCAGAACCTTTAGGATCCGCTACTATAGGATATTGTCCTCTATTAGCTGAGGAGGTTCCCATACCCGAATTAAAATCGTTTGCGCCAACTTCAGTCACTTCATCAAATTCAATCACTGAATCAAAATTATCAGACCAATGTGTTTTAATTGTGGCACGAGTTCTTAACGTTGATGCCAGAGCATTTTCTGCGATACCTGATTGATCAACAGTTTCAACACGGTATCTAAAGTTAAGATCAACGGTGCTATTAACACCATCATTTGTTGATTCTTGAGCGATAGCAGAAAAAGAACTTGCACTAATAATACTTGCAACCAAAATACTGAGTTTAAATGTTTTTTTCATGGTTTAATCCCCTTTTAAGGAGTCCTCAAATAACTTGTAGTAGGAAATATAATTTAATTTTTTACTTAACTTTACCGTCATTTTGTAAAGCAATTATAATGTACGCCCCTAGCTTGTTTAGACATTGATCCACATCAAATAAATCTTCACTTTTGAGTTTAAACACTGAAGCTTTGTTGAATAAAAGTCAACAAATTCAACAGCTAACCACAAAGAGGTAGAGCGAGCACACAAATTACTACACCTAAAGAGGTAGACTAATTTAGCACCTAAATTTCATCATGTTTTACTATATTTTTAATGTAATTAATGATGATTTAGATCAAGTTATGTAAATTGTTTATTGAGCTGCACTACGGTAATATAACTTTCAGCGGATAAGAGAAGGCATTTCTATTTTACTCGAATGAATTCATCTTTATCTATTACATAAACTCCGAGCAATAGGTGTTAAGTTAAACACTCTTAATGTTAATTATGAGTTGGTTAATATACTTCTATTGCCGTAAAGATCAAAAGACATCATTGATTTTTACCAGGGTTAAGCAAGAAATTTCTTAACCTCCCGTGCTTGGAAAGGAGCTAAAATTTTGACTCAACAATTGATTGATCCTTATGGGCGTAAATTTCCATACCTTCGATTATCTATAACTGACGTTTGTAATTACTCATGTGATTACTGCTTACCTAATGGCTATCAGTGCGATAATAAAAAAGACTTTTTGTCCTTAAGCGAAATTAAACATTTAGTTTCGTCTTTTTCTGAATTAGGCACAAAAAAAATTCGTTTAACAGGTGGCGAACCGACCATACGAAAAGACTTTGTCGATTGCATAAAAACCATTAAAAAAATACCAGCAATAGAGCAGATAGCTGTAACGACTAATGGCTATAAACTACATGAAAATATTAAACAATGGGTTGATGCCGGACTCACTCATTTAAATATTAGTGTGGATACACTTGATGCTCGTCTATTTAATGAATTAACGGGGCATAACCGCTTAACAGAAATATTAAAAGGAATAAACTACGCACTTACACTCCCATTAAAAAATATAAAACTTAATGCTGTACTATTAAAAAACATTAACAGCCATCAGTTTGACGACTACGCTAATTTGCTTAAAAATAAAAAAATTAGTATCCGATTTATTGAATTAATGCAAACAGGTGACAATTTGGATTACTTTAACCAGTATCATGAAAGTGCACAAGTTCTAAAAAATTATTTATTTTCTAATGGTTGGACCGAAAAGATAGCTGAAAAAAACAGTGGCCCCGCTATTGAATACGTCCACCCAAATTATCAGGGTAGTTTTGGTGTTATAGCTCCCTATTCAAAAAAATTCTGTGATAGCTGTAATCGATTACGAGTGTCTTCAACGGGTGATTTTCATTTATGTTTATTTGGCGATCAAGGTTATTCTATCCGAGAGCTATTACAATCTGAATCACAAAAAGAAGTACTAAAATCTCAACTATGCCAACTACTAAGTCACAAACGAAAAAAACATTTTTTACATGATCATGATACAGGAATAACACCCAATCTATCGTCAATTGGTGGTTAATTTTCCGATTGAAACCTATTGACTAAATGCATGTATTAACCTACCTATTTAAAGACAAGACTATGAATGACAATAGCTTAAATTATACTAAACATTACATGATAAATTTTTCGCGAGCAATCGATTTAATTTCCGAAAATACACCATGCTTACCAAGCGAATTAATAACCATTAAACAAGCGAGCGGAAGGATCTTAACTGATAATGTAATATCTCCGATTTCCGTACCTAGTTTTAACAATTCGGCAATGGATGGTTATGCTGTTAACTTTGAAAGTCTTAAAAAAGCGAATAAAGATAATCCTATTGACCTTCAATTAATCGGATTAACTGCCGCCGGCGATTCAACAGCAAATCCACTGTCAAAAATAAAATCTAAAAGTATTTCTGCTTGGAAAATTATGACAGGCGCCCCGATACCTAATGGTTATGACTCTGTTATCCCTATTGAGAATACAAAAATAATTGAAAGCCAAAACAATACACAAGTGCGATGTTTTTCATCAGTAAACCAAGCTGCGCACGTCAGACGATGTGGCGAGGATTTTGTGGAGGGGCAACAAATATTAACAAAACATCAACAGATTAATGCTAACAGAATTATGGCACTAGCCTCATTAGGTGTAGCAAAAGTATCTGTGGTAAAACAACCAAGTATTGCCGTATTTTCTACGGGCAAAGAATTAGTTGACGAGCCAGAAATAAAACTTCGATCAGGACAAATATATAATTCAAATATGCCTTACATCCTTGATTATTTAAATCAACTTCCAGTCAAAGCCTACAATGCTGGAACCAATTATGATGACATAGATAATTACAAAATCGCATTACAAAAAGAACTTGATAAGAATACTAATATTATTATTAGTACTGGTGCAGTCTCAATGGGTGACTTTGACTTTATTCCACAAACTATTATACAAATGGGGGGTGAAATAATTTTTCATAAATCAAAAATTCGTCCAGGAAAACCCATTTTGTTTGCGACCTTTCCTAATGGAAGTTTTTATTTTGGTTTACCAGGCAACCCTATTTCTGCAGCCATCGGTTTGCGATTTTTTGTTTCTCACTGTATTAACTTACTGCTTGGATTACCCAAAGAATCTCCAGTAAAAGCTAAGTTAATGAGTGATCGAAAAAAGAAACTTGGATTCAAAAATATCTTAAAAGCTTATGCAAAAGTTGATAAAAAAGCTTGTATGATTGCAGAAATATCAAACGGGCAAGAATCATTTAAAATCCAACCATTAATAGATTCTAATGGCTGGGTAATTTTAGATGAAGAACATCAACAAGTTTCTCAAGATACATTGGTTGACTTTTACCCTTCTATACCGCAATTAGGTTTAAACTTTATTCTTTAAAGTTCAAGACTCTCTAGGTTCTATTTTATGTATCTTAAAATTAGTAACAATGAAATCTGTTATAAAATTTCACAGGATGAAGCTCAAACATTATTGTCTGGTACTGAATTAAATGAAGTTTTAGAATTATCTCACTCTAACGGCGTTAAATATCAAATAAAATTAACTCAACAAGGGAATCAATTTGATTATAGTCGTAATGATAACTCATATAATTTAAGCATTAATCAAAATCAATTAGAACAAGAGATTAACCCTAAGCCAAGCAAGAAAGGTTTATGTTTTGAGAAGGATGTCTTTTCTGAAAGTAGTAATCAGCCATTAACAATCTGTTTGCAGGTTGATCTAAAGAAAATTAAAAAACAAGTCTAATTCAAGAATACTTAGACCTATTGTTCTACAGCTTCCTTTTCTGATGTTTTCTTCATAGAGCCTTAAGGCAATTATCACCCTATTGACAGGCAATAAAATAGTTGGTTAAAATTAGCTACAAAGGAACAAAATCAACTGTTTTTTGTCTTTGTTTAACAGCTTGTTAGGCAATTTTTTTAAAATGGTAAAATAGCGTCTGTTACTTTGTCTGATATTTCTAAATCTGTCTCTAAATTTAAAACCTCATCTTTAAATGTACTACTCTCAAACTTTTTAGAGAGATATTTAGTCACTTCTTTTTGTGTTCTACTTACTTTAAAAAACTTATCGATAAGAATAACAAAATCGCCCTCCAAGTCTTGAGACTCGATATAGTCTGGCTCATCACAATAAGATAGAAACTCGGCGAGCATGATTGTTTTACCTTGTAAGTATGAGTCTATAGCTTTTTTTGCGAACTCTGAATACTGAACGTATAAAACAGAAGACAAAGTACCCCCCCAATAAAAGTACTTTAGCTTTCCTGATTCATCGATACGAACTCTTGAATCACTACCTATAAGTTTTATTAAAGAAGGATAATTTATATTAACGCTTGAGTTATCATCTAAGCAAAGTGCATTTTTCTTATACGGGACAAGAAAGTATTTTGTGTAATTTCTTTCATCAATAGTTTCAAGAAACTCTAAGGTATTTTGCCATTTTCTAAATTCATTAAAATCATTGATAACTAACTTATAAAAACCTATTTTACGATCTTCACTAAGTATTGAAATAAATACTGAAGCAAAATATTCTTGAATACTTTTATGAGTAAAAGAAAACTCATTAAAACCATCTCGAACAATTAGTGCCGTAATGTTTGTTATATCGTCAATTAAACGATCTTCCAAATTCTCTGGGAGTCCATCCAGTTTTGCAGACTTATGTAAATAATCTTGAAATAAATAGCTGGGAAATCGAGTGTTATTATCGTGCAAAGACAAAAAACTTAAGGAGTTGAATAGTCGTTGCATTTGATAATCTGTTAAACCAGCCTTTCTTTCTCTCTCGAAACCCATTTTCATTCTATCGTGTCTATAAAGCATTGTTGGGAAAATTAAACTATAAAACTCAGAGAGGCTATCTGGTTTAAACTGCCTTGCATTATAAGTAATAGTAAATAAAGTAAGTAATAAGGCTGTAGTGGTAACTTCAGAGATAAAGTTACTATTTGAAAGGATCGTATTAATACTCTCTGATTGCTTATCAGATTTATATAAGTAATTTACAAATCTTTTTTGTGTATCAAGTAACATAGGGCTTATTTTTCGTTTAGAAAAATAAAATGAGGACCCCATACCTGAGTCTGGTCTTGATGAAACCACAATCTGTAAATCAGGATAAGTTCTTACAATTGTTTCTAGCTCCCTCGCGATACGAGTTCTTTCG
>Ga0256845_1000766_pt1 | contig 28056 bp, 17 predicted proteins | sample RiftiametaG_FD_189101 | JGI IMG/M metagenome (GOLD analysis project Ga0256845, IMG submission 189101) | Tube worm associated microbial communities from hydrothermal vent at the East Pacific Rise, Pacific Ocean - Riftia | ecosystem: Host-associated > Annelida > Integument > Unclassified ...
CCGGTTAAATTATCAGCACGTAAAATCCAATAATACTGTAACACATTATTTATATCACCGGAAGCAAAATAATCACTTCCATCATTAACAGTAGGGTGATATTCATTTGCCGGTCTTACAGTAACACTTCCTGCTGTTGTTCCTGTTGTATTACCTGAACCGGAAAAATCAAATGTAACCGGTGTATATTTTAATTGCCCCACAGGAAAAACAAAATCTGTTGTATATCCTGCCGTAAAATTCTTTTTAATACCATTATCCTGGAATGAACTATTAGTTTGTATCATATTATTTACCGAAAAAGCTGAAACTGCATCAATTGTTGCATTTTCTCCTAATTCCAATAAACTACCTCCAATATTAAACACTCCGTTTTGAAGACGTAATTTATTTGAAATTTCAAACCAATGCATTGTATTTGAAATTTTAACACCTTTTGAATTATTAATGGTTACAATTCCCAAAGTACTGGTTCCGACAGAACTTCTACTCAATGATTGTTCTGAACTACCTGAAAATACAAGACCATTACCCGATGTTGAAGTTATTGTTCCGTCAATTATGGTATTACCTTTAACATTTAAAGAATTTGTTCCAGTTGCAACAATACCATTATCAATATCTAAAATATTATTAACTGTAACATCTTTTGAAAGTGTTAATGTTCCTGAATTTGTTTTTGTCAAATTATATATATCTTCGGTACCAGAACCTGATATAGATTGTGCTGACGAAGAGTTAAATGTTAATGTATTGTTATTAGATGTATAAATTCCGTTATTAACAAAATTACCTGTTACCGATAAATCTAACCCTTTTGCATCAAAAGTATTATTTGTATTGATTGTTAAATCACCTTGAACATCAAGTGGTAATGTATTTAAATTAATATTTGGATAATCTGCCAAAGAACCGGTTGAATTAATTGTAACATTATAAAGAGGAATACTTGAATATATATCTAAATTATTTTGTGCAGTAGGAGTATTTGAATTACAAAACTCCACAGTTGAATTTGACACATTATAATTTTCAGGATTTAAATATAATGCTGCAATAGAAGGAGATGTTCCATTCTGTCTTACAATGGTAAGAGTTCCTCCTGTAAATGTAAAATTACTTCCGCTATTGGTAACTTCCAACATTCCACGTGTTTCTTCATAATCAGAAGCATCAGTATTTACACCTATTGATACACTACCTCCTGTTTGAGTATAATTAAGAATACCTGCTTCACTTGTAGTTAATCTTCTAATTTGAGTACCTACTTTTAGTGTTCCCGATGATATATTTATAGTTGCATTACCCGATGCTCCATACTGAATATAATTATTTTCAGATGGCGAACTTGTCATATCAAGTATACCTCCATTAATTTTTAATAAACCATCAAGCATTATTCCTGTTGAAGCTCCATTTACATATGCTGTTCCTTGAGTAATAACAAGTCCTGCTGTTGAAGGAATATCAAAATCTGCTCCTCCGGTTGACAAGTTAACTGTAATTCCCGCATCATTTAATATTAGTAATCCATTTTGCAAATCTATTGCCTTTGTTGACCCGTTTGTTGGTCCGTATAGGTCAAAATCGGAATTAAATGAAAAAGATGAAGATTGACTACTTCCCTTGTTTACTGTTAAATTATATAAACTTGCAGTTGTTCCTGTTTTAACAGTATAATTATTATTCCCTTCGCTTTGAAGTGTTAATTTTATATAATCTTCATTTGAAGCAGTATATAATCGCAATCCCCCTCCTGATGTATTATCTTGATAAATATTTCCTCCAATATTTAAATATCCTACGTTTACAGTTGTATTCGGACTTCTGACATTTATTTTTGCCTGAGCATTTATTAATTTTAAATCTCCATTTACAGTAATTGTTCGAGATACATCATTCGGATATGCAATTTCCGCATTACCACCGCTATCATTACCATTTGCAGTACTTCTAAACATTCGCAAATCGTTTTCTACAGTAATATCTCCTGTTGCACCACTACTTAATACTAAATTTACATCTCCCAAAAGTTCAAGATCTTGCATTACATGAACATCAGTAGATATATGAAAGTCTCTATCTCGTGCTCCCCAATCGTCTCCTGATATTAACAGATTAGGAACTGTTGAAGGTATATTATTATAAACATAACTGTCATTTGTTGATTCATAAACCATATAAGCAGAATCTTCCGATATAAAATCACCCATATCAATAGAACTGAAATCAGGATCAACATGTGTTCCACTTGCTGAACGACACCAAAACATTCCTTCGCCTGCAATAATAGAACCATTTAACGAACCATTAGGGTTTACACAAACAGTAGGACGAAATTGAAAATTATATGCATATTTTCTTTCAGTAGGATTACCATCGTTAGCATCTAACATTTTAGTAAAATGAAGTTCGGCAAAATTTACGACTCTATCAACCTCTACTCCATGCGGATACCCCTCAGTTCCTCCTCCTGTATCTCCGTAAGGAACCCAACCTATAAAAACAATATCTCCCGCTACCGGATAAATACCACTTCCCACACTTGGTTGTCTGCTATCATGCAATTCATAAGAATCAACAGTACCGTTTCCGTCAATATCACTGGGAGCAAATGTCCAAAGGCTATTGTCAGTCCAATTCGTAGATGCTGCATTACCTTCTTTTCTTGTATAAAAAATACGTATTGTTCCTGTAAATCTATCCGACTGACCTGCTGTATAATTAGCTTCTTCAAGAGTAAATCCACTACCCGAACCATTAAAAGTAATTGTAGGCGGAGTTGCAGATTCATCAACTTTTATTACATCATTTTCATAAGAACGAGTAAAAGGATCTGAATCTAGAACCTTACCCGGAACAAATAAATTTGAATTTGTACTTCCATCCAAATCACTATTGTCATAAGTGAATACATATTGAACTGTAGGATTTGTTGTAAAACTATCAACTGATACTCTCCAATAGTAAGATAAAATATCGCTTCCCGCATTATTTGTTGTCTGTAAAACATTGTCAGAAGGTCGTATTTGCACATAACCATCGTCACTATAATTGGTAAAAATTGCCGTTACCGGTGTATATCTTACTATAGAGTTTGCATTTGTTCCTATTGGATATGTAATAGTTTCATTTGCATCAACATACATTTGTATTCCTCCGTCTGAAGCATTTCCTGCTGTTTGTATCATTTTTGAAGATGAAAATGTTCCTGCAAAATTTGCATCGACACCCAACATTGTCATTTTGTATGTACTGATATCAAAAATACCGTCGGTTAATGTTAAGGTTCCTGTAATATTTATATCTCCCGAAAGGGTAACACCATTTGAATTATCAATATCAATATTTTGTATAGTTCCGTTATCTGATGTTATTGTTTGAGAAACAGAACTGTTTAAATAAACTTTACCTGTTGACGTTGATGCTCCTAATGTATCTGCCAAATAAATACTACCATTTAGTGTTATTGTATGATTATCATAATCTAAAACTCCATTTTCAAGTCTAAAATCACCATTTACTTGAAAAGCTGTTGCAGGAGCAGATGCTATAATAAAATTTTTATCTTCTATCTCTTTTGATATGGTAAGATTATTAAATGTTTGAAGTGACGAAAGATAAATTAATGTTTGTTTATCACCATTAAATGTTGTGGTATTAGCTCCTGTTGTATATATAGCTCCCGAATTTATTGTGAAATTACTTGCTATGGATAAGTCATATCCGGAAGCATTAAAATCTTCAGTTTCCAATTTAAAATCGTTATTTATAGTTAAAGCCGATTGCATTTGAACACCATTACTTTGATTATTTCGTAAAATAAAGTTATGAAAAGGTGCTGCTGTATTTATTGTAGCTGTTGCTGATGTCCCCGATGTATTATCAATAATAATTGTTCCACCTGAAACATTAATGTTATTATCGGCACACCCTATATAAATAGCATTTGTTGAACCGCCTGAAACATCTTTTATATAAATATTACCTCCTGACATATTAAAAGTTCCCAATCCTGCACTTAAATCAAATATTGCCGCACTTGTCATATCTTGAACAAGATAAAAATCACCGCCTGTTTGTATATAACTCATTTTAGCCGTAGATGCACTTGCTGCACCACTAACTCTAAATTGCGAAGCAGTAACAGTTCCTCCGTTTATTTCCAATTTATTGGCAGTTGATTCTGCTCTATAAACAAGCCCATGCGAATAGTTTGTTTCAAAAGTACCGTCATTAATTTTTAATGTTCCGTTAATATAAACACCTTGTACTCCATTACCGTCATTAATTCCTGTTGAAGTTGAATAAGACAAGCCCGTATAATCAATTTTTGAGAATGGTGCTCTGTCCGAAGATATTGTAGTTGCCGAAACAAATACATTTGCTCCGTTAAGAACCAATGCAGCATTAGCTCCAATGGTGAAATCCCTGGTGCCTTCTGTTAATGTCGGTATATATACATGTCCTTCAAGTATTAAAGTTCCGGCTTTTATCCATAATGCTTTTCTGTCTTCCGGATTTTCCGCATCAGAATTATCCCAATTTTGATTATTATCACCAAACAGTGAAAAATAGGCTTTATCTGTAGCGTCAACTGTTAAACTGTATGTTTGGTTAGTTCCTTTGTCAATAACCAAATAATATAAATCGGTAGTTCCTTGACAACTTAATGTGTTATTTGATAATCCTGAGAATACTAAAGATACTGCACCTGTTGATGTACGGCTGTTATATACCGGTGCCGATTGATTTGTAAAACGAACACTACCTTGATTAGTAAAATCTCCATTTACGGTAAATACATGAAAATATTTATGATAATTACCATAACCGCTTGCTGCCGTACCATCAGTAGCATCAGCTGTCCCTACTGACATTGTACCCGAACTTTCAACTAATACATCGCCATTTACTGTAATGTTTAAGGGTGTTGTGTTGCTATTGTCATTAATTTTAAAATCTCCGTTACTTACAGTTAAGTTACCATTTATAGTGTAGTCAGCTAATAAAGTTACAGAACCGCTTGTTAAATTTATTTTAAGATTATTAAAAGTTCGATCGGTATTTAAAGATATTCCCGTACCTGTTATTTCTACTGTTCCTCCTGTTATAGGGTCGGCAAATTGAGTTATGTTTCCGGCAGGAAAATTATCAACACCACTGTTACCACTCATATAAATGGTTCCGTTTCCTTTAATAATACCAAAATCGTGTCCTGTTGAAGAAGTCAAATCTAACTCCCCCGATACATCAATTTCTAAAACTTGTAAATTATTGGTGGTAGATTGTATTGTAATTTTTTTACCGGAAGGAATTACTACTTTATCACTGCTTGAGGGAATTTTTGAATCAGGATTATTATATGTTGGATTTGCAGCACCGTCAAGAGTCCAACTATTTGCATTATTCCAATTTCCCGATGTAGAATATGCATACCAAGTAACAACATCGGCAGGAGTATTTTCACCGGCAGTCCACATTCCGCTAAAATCTGATGAATTTGTAGAACCAAAAGGATTATTTCCTGTTGCTGTAGGATTATCAGGAGTTTTCCAACTACCTCCATCGGGTTTTACCCAAGGGTCATAATTACCTTGTGTACCGTTTACCTCTGCATTATCGTAAGTAAATAATATATGAGCCGATGATATTGAAGGTAAATTTTCTGTTTTTATTTCCCAATATTTTTGTAAAATTCCAGTTCCTTGCGAACCTGTAACTGCTCTTACTTTTACAATACCTGTTCCTGAAACGGATGCAGTAAACCCGTTTGTTAAATCCATAAGAGAATAATAACCTCCCGAACCTATAGGGTAAAGTATTTCAAAACCTGCTTCTGTTGTTGATTCTTTTATTAAATAACCTGCTCCTGTTGTTTCTATCATATTTGAAGCAGAATAAGCCGTTGTTGGAGTTATGGAAGCTCCGTTTGAAATTGTAAGGTTATAATCATCTAATCTGACAATACCACCATTTAATTGTAAATCGTTTGAAACAGTAATATCGCCACAAAGAGTTGATGTTGTTCCTCCGCTTTTTTGCAATGTATAATATGTTCCTGTTACTATATGTATTGCATTACTTGTATAATAAACTGTTCCTGCTGAAGCATTTATTGAACCTCCACATTGTGTAGCTCCGTTTAATGTAATATTATAAGCAGAATTAATTTGCCCTGATGTAGAGAAATCATTATTAACAGTAATATTTCCAATAGTTATAAAAGCACCCGAACCCGAAAAATTTAAGTTGTAATAGGTATAATCTCCTACATTTTGAGATGTAGAACCGTTGTAATTAACTGTTCCCGAAGTAACATTAGCACCATTAGCATTTCTACTTATTCCTCCTCCGCTAATATCTCCTTCAATATTTAAAGTTCCTGCATCAGTAAATCTTATATAAGTTCTTTTATTGGTATTATTCATTGCAATATCACCTAATACATTTACTGTTCCTGTAGATATTCGAACATAAGCATCCATATCATCATTATCATCACTTGATAAATTCAAAGAGCCGGTAGTAAAAGTTCCTGCATCTACTCTAATAGCTTTATGATCTCCACTAGAATTTGAATACAGAGAAGTTTTTCCTGTTACTGTTAATGAATTTGTACCTGAAAAATTTAAATAAGAGTCCTGATCTCCAAATTCAATAGTTAATGAACCAATATTGTTTGCCGGACTAACATTTAAAGTTACATTATCACCATTATCTATTTCAACATTACCGGGTACTGAATTTTGTCCCGGATATCCTTGTGAGGAAGTAGGAGTAGCCCAAGATGAACCATTATAACGTTGCCAAGTACTTAATGCACTCCAGTTGCCATCTCTTACACTTCTATAATCTCCTACTTGATTACCTGTTATTATTATATCATCAATATTCCAACCTGAATAATTCCAACTATCATCAGTAGAACCTAAAGAAAAACGTATTCTAACATTAGAATTATTCTCTGCTGATGTAGGTAATGTAAAAGTTTGCAACGACCAAGCATCATCTTCAATTGTAGAATTCGGATTACTCCAGATAGTTGCCCAACTTGAACCATCATAATATTCAATATAAGCATTGTCATAATCATCTTGTTCAACATTAAGCCAACGTCTGAATGTTAAGGTTATATTGTAATATCCTGTACAATTAATTATAGGAGATGTTGCAGTATAAGCTCTGTCTCCTAAATTATTAGGGTAAGCTCCATCTAAATCTGTTCCAATTGCATTAGTTCCATTATATGCCGAAGTAGGATTATCATTTCCATAGTTAATTGTTTCTCCTGCACTTCCGTTTGGTGTTCCTCTTTCAAATTCACCAGTAAAAGTCCAACCTTTATCAGTTTCAAAATCATCTGACCAGATAGTTGACTGACCAAATAAAAATGTATTATTAGAAATAACTAATAAACTTACTATTAATAATGTAAAAACTTTGTTCATTTTAATATATTTTATTTTCATTATTTACAATTTTATCTACAATTACGATATTAATACATAAAACGTTATTTTATTTTGATTAAACAAAATAAAAAATCCATTAAAAACTTAACGGATAAATGAGTATTTGAAAAAATAAAAATTTGTTTATTGCCAAGATAAAACCTACAATACAACCCAACCTATTTAATAATAGTTACTGTTAATTAAATAAATTTTCATTTTATTTTAAAAACATTATTAAACTACTTCAAATTTAATTTTGCAAAAGTAGCATTTAATTTTTATATCCTGATTTATTATTTTGCAAAATAGATAAAAGATAAAAAAACCGATTTAAACAATCATTTTCAATATATTAATCATTCTTTTTTGCGAAATATTATTTTAACATTGATAAACACTACTCTTTTATGTAACACTCTATTTTTATCTTTTATCGTAGCAATATTTTATTATTTTTGTCAAAATTGTATTAAAAAAAACTATAAACAGTTTATAAATCAGTATATATTTATAAACACAAATTTTAATAATATGAAAAAAAATCAATTATCAATTTTATTACTGCTTAGTTTGTTTTTTGCATCAATAACAAGTGATGCATGCACAAATTTTCTTGTTACCAAAGGAGCATCAACAGATGGTTCTACATTTGTAAGTTATGCTGCTGATTCACACGTTTTATTTGGTGAATTATATTTTTGGCCGGCAGCCGATTATCCCGAAGGTACAATGTTAAAAGTTTACGAATGGGATACAGGTAAATATATGGGTGAAATTCCACAAGTAACACATACTTACAATGTTACCGGTAATATGAACGAACATCAGGTTTCTATAGGTGAAACCACTTACGGAGGTCGTCATGAACTTGTTGACACTACTGCCATAGTTGATTACGGGAGTTTAATTTATATTACTCTTCAACGTGCCAAGAGTGCAAGAGAAGCTATTAAAATAATGGGTGAACTTGTTGAAAATTACGGATATGCAAGTTCCGGCGAATCTCTTTCGATTGTTGATAAAAACGAAGTTTGGATTTTTGAAATAATAGGAAAAGGAACCGAATTGATTACCAAAGGTAAAAATAAAGGACAAAACAAATATAAAGGTGCTGTATGGGTAGCTCGCATGATTCCTGACGGATATATTTCAGGTCATGCCAATCAAGCAAGAATTACTACATTTCCATGGAATGACGATGTTACATCAATATCATCTAAAGAATTAGATAAGATTTTTGACAAAAATATAACTACGGTATATGCACACGATGTAATGTCGTTTGCAAAAGAAAAAGGATACATTAACGATAAAGTAAACAAAAAGAATTTTAGTTTTTCGGATACTTATGCTCCTGTTGATTTTGGCGGAGCACGTTTTTGCGAAATACGTGTTTGGGCATGGTTTAACGATGTTGCCGACGGTATGGATAAATATTGGGATTATGCAAAAGGAAATATCACTCACGATGAAGCTACAAAATATGCCAACAATCGCATGCCATTATGGATTAAGCCAAGTAAAAAGATTTCTGTTCACGATGTAATGAACAATATGCGTAACCATTTAGAAGGCACAGAACTTGATATGAGTAAAGATGTTGGAGCAGGTGCTTTTGGTAATCCTTATCGCTGGCGACCGCTTACTTGGAAAGTTGACGATAAAACTTATTGCAACGAGCGTGCAACTGCTACTCAGCAAACAGGATTTTCATTTGTTTCTCAAATGCGTTCATGGTTACCCGATGAAATAGGCGGTATTTTTTGGTTTAGTGTTGACGATGCAGCAAGCTCTGTTTATACACCTATTTACCCTTGCATGACACGAGTTCCCGAGTCTTATGCTGTTGGCAACGGTGATATGATGACATATAGCGACAATTCTGCTTTTTGGATTTTCAATCAAGTAAGTAATTTTGCTTATACCCGTTTTAATCTTATTCATCCTGAAATAGAGGCAAAACAACAAGCAAGAGAGAAAAAATATATTGCTTACACAACAGCAATAGACAAAGCTGCTCAAGAGTTAATGAATGTAAATAAAGACCTTGCCGTTGAATTTTTAACTGATTATTCTGTTAATACTGCAAATCAACTTGTTCATGATTGGAAGTTATTTTATCAATATCTATTTGTAAAATATATGGACGGAAACGTAAAAGAAAAACGTGAAGTACCTGCCGGATACAAATATATTCCTGCTAAACTTGAACAACCCGGATATGGTGAAGAGTGGTATCGCAGAATTGTTAAAGAGACAGGAGATCAATTTTTAATGCCCGGCGGCGGCGGTCATTAATAAAAAAACTGTCTAATCAAGTATAAACACCAAGCCTAATAGGTTTAATAAAAGCCTGTTAGGTTTTTTTTATAAGAAAATACTTTTTTGAATATCCCTTGATAATATTCGACAAAGAATCTGAAAAAATAAATACTATCTATTTATAAGCTGCAAAAAACACATTTTAAACAACAAAAAACTTTATTGTTATTTGGGTTATAAAAAATAAAACATTACTTTTGCGGCACTTTTGTACGTAATCTCTTTCAGAGACATGAGAGCCTGATACATTGCGTTCATTAATTAATAATTAAAAAAGTATTATAATGGATTTAATGAAAATTATTGAAAAGGAATTTGCTGCAACAAACGAAGTTCCTGAATTTAAAGCCGGAGATACTATTACCGTTCATTACAAAATTAAAGAGGGTAATAAGGAGAGAATACAGCAATTTAGAGGTGTTGTTATTCAAAAAAAAGGCAGTGGTTTAAGTAAAACTTTTACTATTCGCAAGATGTCAGGTAATATTGGCGTTGAAAGAATTTTTCCTGAAGCATCACCTTTTATTGACAAGATTGAGGTAAATAAAGTTGGTAAAGTTCGTAGAGCACGTATTTTCTACTTTAGAGAACTTCGCGGTAAAAAAGCAAGAATTAAAGAGAAAAGATTTTAGTTTGATTTTTCATAGATACAAAAAAGCGAGTGATAAAATCACTCGCTTTTTTTATTATTATTTTACGCAATTATTCTTTCTCATATTCCTCAATCCAATTTTCGGCTAGTAATCCTAAATTTACAGCTAGATTGATATTTTTCATATGACGCTTAACTACCGGCGGATCTATCATTTTTGTTCCCAACGATACCACTCCCAAACCTTTTGCTTCGGCTTGTTTTGCTGCATAAACAATCTTTTTTGCTTTTTCAATATCGGCTGCATCGGGAGCAAAACCTTGTTTAATTACAGGCACTTGTCGCGGATGAATACATCCCATTCCTTCAAATCCTAACGATTTACTTGTTTTTACATTTTCAAGCAGTCCTTCCATATCGCCAACATCGGAAAATACACTATCGATAGGCTGAATACCTGCTGCATGACAAGCATTAACCAATCGCATACGTGCATATAAAGACTCTGTTCCTTCTTTTGTGCGACGAACGCCCAAATCAGCAGTAAAATCCTCCAAACCTATTGCCATAGCCACAATATTTGGCGATGACTTTACTATTTCAAAAGCCATCTCTACTCCTAGAGCACTCTCAATTATAGGCATATAAAAAATATTGTAAGTTACTCCTGCCTGTTTTTTCAATTTTTCTATTTCAGAATCAATTTGCTTAATATAATCGGCACTTTCTATTTTAGGTATTAAAATAAGATTTACATTGTGTGCTACTACAAATTTCAAATCTTCAATTCCACGCTCTCCCTGATTAATACGAACCATACGCTCGGCACTGTAAAAATTACAAGCTCTAAGTGCATTGCGAACCAAATAACGTGCTTCATCTTTTTTTGCGGGAGCTACCGCATCTTCCAAATCAAGAATAATACCATCGGGCTTATGTAATCCTGCATTTATAAACATACTGGGCGTATTACCGGGCAGATATAAACGGCTAAACCTGTAACGTTCTTTTTCGGTTGTATATCTGTTTTCTTCAATAAAATCGGGTAAGTATTCTTTATCGGTATCTATAAGTTTTTTTATGGCAGCTTCTAATCGTGCCGAGATAACCCAAGGCAAAGCTCCTTTATCGGTCAACTTTACTTCTGTATTTTTTATATTAAAAAAGTTAAAAACATCAAAAACAAGCTCTTTGATTGATTCGCCATACATTGATGCTACTTTACTGTTTAAATCGAGATTTATTCCGCCGGATTGAGTAAGCTGCATTTCAACAAAACAATCAGACCTTACTTTTGGTCCTGTATTTCCTGCCTGAACTATTAAATTTTCTTGCATTTTAGTATATTTTAGTAATGATATTCGTATTTTCTCAAATATCATAACTGCAAGCCAATTTTCATAATTTTAGCACAGTGTTTTTTAACAGGGTGATATTATAAAAAGTTAAGGTTTCGCTTTGTTAATTTACAGAACATTATAAAATTTTTAATTTTGTAATTTTGCAAACATAACGAAACTCTTATAACCCTTATTGGCTCTAAGATAATGATACAATGATTTAATTATTCAATGGTATAATGAATGCAGAAATGCTATAATGCAGAAATACCAAAATAAGTACGGAGGCTAGTTTACTCCTGCCTGTCCCTGTTTACTCCGAAGAATTTCGGAGAATTTATTTCGGGGAAGGATTTCGGAGAACTTGTCGAAGCCGTATTAGCAACAAAGGGCAGTAATAACTTGCAACAGTCACTTCGACAAGTTTACACTGAGTTTTGTCGAAGTGCTCAGTGACCGGTTATTTGTAGCAAAAGAAAAAATTAGTATTAATTTGTGGATAAAACCCTTTGTGGAACTTTGTGTCCTCTGTGGTGAGAAATCCCTTAGCAACTTATCATCTTTGCGGTAAAGCTCCTTAATTCTATACTTTCTTAATTTCGGCTTAATGTTAAAACAACACCCATCGTCCCGTAATAAATACGGGACACTTCCTCAAAGGAAAGATTTGCTTTGCTTAAAGTTTTGGTGATAATTTTATATGCTTAATAATAATTTACTTCAATATTGCTTTTAAGCTATCGAATATTCTGTTAAAATCGTCATCGGTTAAGTTACTGCCCGAAGGAAGGCAAAGTCCACGATTAAACAGGTCTTCAGATACTCCGTTAAGATATGCGGGATATTTTTCAAAAACAGGTTGTAAGTGCATTGGTTTCCACAACGGACGCGTTTCTATATTTTGTTTTTCTAACTCAATACGTAGTAACTCTCTATCAATATTTTTATCATTTGGTTCAATGGTAATAGTTGTAAGCCAATGGTTTGAATAAAATTTATCATTTGGTTCTTCCAATACTTTTATATAAGGGTAATCTTTAAAAAACTCTTTATATCGCAGAAAGTTGTTACGCCTCTGCTCTACCCTTTCGTTTATAACCTCCAACTGCCCTCGCCCGATACCTGCAACTACATTGCTCATTCGATAGTTATAACCGATTTGTGAGTGTTGGTAGTGAGGGGCATTGTCTTTTGCTTGTGTAGCAAGAAACTTTGCATATTCAATATGTTTGCTGTTTTTTGAAATTAAAGCTCCTCCACCACTAGAGGTAATAATTTTATTTCCATTAAATGAAACTATTGACATATCACCAAAAGTTCCGCATTTTTGATTATTATATTTACTACCAAGAGCTTCTGCAGCATCTTCTATAACAGGAATTTTATATTTATTTGCTATTTGCATTATCTCATCCAACTTAGCAGGCATTCCGTAAAGGTGAACAATAATTATTGCTTTAGGTTTATTTCCTTTTTTTATTCTATCGTTTATAGCCTGTTCTAATAGTTCGGGAGAGATATTCCACGACTTGCTGTCGCTATCAACTATTATGGGTGTAGCATTTTGATAGACAACAGGATTTACACCGGCTGCAAATGTAAATGAAGGAGTTATAACCTCGTCGCCTGCTGTTATTCCTAATACTAATAATGCTGTATGAATTGCAGATGTTCCTGATGTAAGCATTGCTACATTATTAACTCCAAGATAATCTCCAAGTTCTTTTTCAAATCCCGTAAGGTTAGAACCCAACGGAGCTATATAATTTTCGTCAAAAGCTTGTTGTATATATTTTTGTTCGCTACCACTCATATGTGGAGATGATAACCATATTTTTTTATCTGTCATACTTATTATTCTTTATTATTGTTATCTAATATTTGCCAAAAGCCTGTTTTATCACTACCTATACGTTTAATTAATTTAAGTTCTCGCAGTTTTCTAATATCTCTTTTTATTGTTTCTATACTGACATTGTTCTTTATTGCAAGTTCCTCCCTTGTAATATATTTATTTGACATTATTTGATATAAAATATTTCTTTGTCTTTTATTTACAGGGTCATTTACAGGGTCATTTACAGGGTCATTTACAGGGTCATTTTTATTAACATTAAAAAATGTTACAGTTAGAGTCTTATATTTATACTCAAATTGTGGTTCAGGTAAACCATATTGTGAACATTCCTCTATAATATTTAGTGTTCCTCTCCCCCAGTTTTCAATTAATCCTGCTTTATAAAATACAGAAGCAATCAAAGGATTAAAAGGCATTGATTGATGTGGTTTAGAAAAAAAATCAATAGGAATATCAAGACTTAATAAAGCTCCGTTAGAAATAAATAGTCTATCATCATAAACTTTTATTTGTAAATTTGATGTATTAGTGTAATCTCTATGTATTAACGAATTAATAATTGCTTCTCGTAAAGCAAGATATGGATATTCTAATTTCTCTCTTCTATAAATCCCATCATAACTAATAAAAGATTTTAAATATTTTATTTTCAAAATATCTAATATTGCATCTACCTGTAAAAACAAATTACCTTCAATTATATCACTTGTTAATATATTTACTTCATTGGTAAATTTACCTATTTTCGAATGACTTTGTATAAAATATTTTTGAGGATTTTTTGTAAAAAGTAAAACTGCTGCTCTATTCAAATACTTACCGTCAAAAAGATATAATTTTTGTAATAATTGTTTTATATCTGTTTCTTTATCAATTTCAGGTATTCTGTCTTTTGCAAGTTTTTTAAATTTTTCTATTGTTGATAAGTCTATATCACTTATAGAACATTCTTCTACAGGAATTGCATCCCAAGTTTTATCATATTTTTTTAATAAAAAATTGGCTAAATTACTTCCTGATAATTCTATTGTATTACTTCCACTCCGCTGATAAAATTTGCCATTATAAGATATAGGAGCATATATTTTATTTACAATAATTTTTATTATATCTTTATTATTAATACTTTGAATTTTTACCTTACAAATAATCCCTAATTTATTATTAATTTTATTTGGCAATACATCTAAAAGTTGTTTTACTTTTTCTATTCCTATTACTTCATAATTATCCGTAATACCAATATATAAAATACCACCGTCACTATTAGCAAAGGCACAAATAGTTTTTAAATATTCATCTTTCCAGATTTGCTTATACTCGACTGTCTGCGACTCAGGTTCAAACATTGAGACTATACTTAATTTTTTACATTTATATCAAAAGAATGCAAATATAATTAAAGTAATTATTTATCAAACTACAGTAATACTATTTAAACTTAAAAACTTTATCTACACGATTATTAATAAAAAACATTACCAATATTACAATTATTAATAATATTATTCCTTGATGTAAATAATAGTGATTTAGATAAACTATTCCTATTAATAAGATATTTAGTATTACTGCATAAATATCTACTTTAAGATGTGAAAATCCTCCTTGCACAAGTCGCTGATAAGCATGTTTTTTATGAGCTACACTAAGCTGTTCGTTATTTCGCCAACGGCGATAAAGTGTAAAAGTAGCATCGAACCAAAACAGTGAAGTTAGTATTAGCCAGTTTGAAATATTCATACTTTCCGTATTGTGAAAATATATTCCTAAAACTACTAATACAAATCCCAGCTGTGTGCTTCCCACATCGCCCATAAATATTTTTGCTTTGGGAAAATTCCAAATTAAAAAACCTGCTGTTGCCGCTATTAATAATGCTGATAACTGATTATCTGTTAATAACAAAATTCCTGTTGCTACAAGAATCGCTTCTTGTGATGCATAAGCATCTATACCATCAAGAAAGTTAAACAGGTTGATAAACCAAATTATCCCTATAAAAACTACTATGCTACTTATAAGCCAGATTACAGTATTCTGATTTTCGGATAATAAATTAAATCCACCGAGAAACCCCATAGCAAATGCCGCTGTTATTACCTGAGCTAACATTCTAATTGCAGGTTTTAAATCTAAAATATCATCTAATAGACTTATTACAGCAAGTATAATTCCCGACATTAATGCTAAAAACAGTTGTTTCTCTATCTGTCCGTTTACAAACAGATATATTAATCCTGCAAACCAAACTACAATAATAGCCAAGCCACCACCTCGCGGTGTAGGAACTGTATGCGAACTTCGCTCATTGGGAGTATCAATTATTGACTTTTTAATTGCTATTATTCTAACTAAATAAGTTAAAATTAATGAGAATATAAATGCTGCTAAGTAAAAATACATAGTTAATAATTTAATAATTAAACTTTGCAGCAAAATAAAGGTAATTTTTGAGATTTATTGTAATAATACGGGGGTAAATTTATTTTTCTAAACTCTCCATAACTTCTTTTAATCCCTCTTCTGATGAAAATGGAGGAGTGAAATCTAAAGTTTTAAAAGTTTTACTATCTTTTATATTTATAAATGAACTTATTAAAGATTTTCTATCATTTCCTTTATACCTTCTTCTATTGAGTATTTTGGTTGATAAATATCATCAGATAAATTACATTTCACTATTAAATCTCCAAAAACTTTTTCATAAATTGAGGGAACTGCTTTTTTTATTATTAAATGCCCGAAATTCGGTATCGCTATTTGTCTCACTTTCTTTGATGAATACTTCTTAATTAATTCAATAATTTCTTCTGTAGAAACAGGATTTTTATCTGTTGGAATAATAATATCGTATATACCATTCTCTACTATTAAATTTAATGCTTTAACTAAATTCCACACATGAATAAAGTCACGTTTATTTTTAACATTTTTAAATGGCAAAGGAATACCTTTTTGTGCAAACTTAATTAAACTTTGCAGATTACCCGGTGCCTTCCCTCCACCATAAACCATAGGAGGACGAATAATGCTAACTTTAAAACTATCATCTTGCATTGATAATAATATTTTATCAGCCTCTAATTTTGATTTTCCATAAATATTTATTGGTTTTTCCGGTATGTTTTCATTTATTGAAGTAATATTTCCATAAACAGCAATAGTACTTATTTGTATAAAATGCTTTATTCCTGCTTGTTTTGCTTGTTTTGCTAAATAAATCGGCAATTCTGTATTAACTCTTTTATAAAGTTTTTCATCTTTTAATTTTGGTTGATGAACTATTGCCGCAAAATTAATAACTGTATCAGAATCTTTTAAATCATCTTCTGTAATTGTAAATAAATCTTTTACTATTTCATTCGATTTAGCTGAAGATTTTATACTAAATAATTTTAAATCATTCTTACTGTTAGATTCTATAAACTTTGTTGCAATAAAAGAATCTGAGCCTATGATTGATAGTTTATTCATTTTCTATTTTATTTGTTTTGACTTCTTTTTCAACATAATATTTTGTTAAGAATGGTATTAAAGAAAGAAAAGTAAACACAGGCACACTAAAATGACTATTACCACTAAACATCATAAAAAAGAACGTAATTAGATACATAAAAAAGAAAACCATATGATATTTTCTATACTTCCAATAATAATAAAATACCATTATTAAAAAATAAATATAAAACAGACCGCCTATAATGCCTGAATATAAAAATGATGAAATAATTGGATTGTGGGGATAGTCTAATTTGCTTTTATCACCAAGAAATTTTTCACCATAAGATTGTTTATAACTAAAACCATTACCAAAAATTTTATGAAAAACATTATAATCATTAAACCATATATCTCCCGCGTATTTCCACCTTATCAATCTACTTACAGACAATGAATCAATAATAATATCTTTATCAATATTTGTTGTTTTATCAAATATCTGTTTACTAAAAAACTTTCTCCCATAATTCTTATTACAATATAACCTAATATTGCGTACATCAATAATTGTTCCAGATTGCATACTATTTAAGAACATAGGCAAACCATATATATTTTTATCAAAAATATAGCTAGCAGAACACTTAACCCAACTATCCTCCAATGTATCTAACGTTATTGGAAGATTATTTATATACATCTCTTCCCTGTTTTTATACCACCAACCAACCCTAAAAGGAATACCTTTTCCTTGATTAACCCTATACTCAAAAACTATAGTATATTTAGCTCCTTTATGGTAATAAAGTTCTCTGCCATTATATAACAATTGGTAATTACCTCTCCCACCTGTTCTTGTTAACCTTACATAGTTACAACATGTATCTCTTATTATTTCTTGTGTTAAATATTTACCATTAGATTGATTTGCCGTCCAGTATTTTAACCCCTGATTAAAAGAACCATTATAAAGTAAATTAATGCTATCTCCTTCCTTAACCTCCACTCTATTCCACAACTCACTTTCAACTCCTGACCATATCCTGTTATGCATATTTACTAAAGACTCATCTGGATTTATTAATTTATTAATTCTGTCTAAATAGAATGATATTGCAAATCTTTGTTGGTCATAACTATATAGTTGAAACCTTAAAATATAAATACTCACTACACCTAAAGCTACTGTAATAAATAGTGATATTAAAACCCTAAACATCAAATCTTTGTAATCTTTTCTTTTTATCCTAAATACCCCTATGGTAAAAGAAAAAAGAATAATAACAGATAACGCAATATAACCCCGTCTTGAAAAAGATAGTATAACATTTAGTAAAAAAACAACACTGTACAAAACAAATAACCTTCTGCTTAATTCTTGTTTTATAGACAGATAAAGTAGAATTACAATACTTAATAAAAAATATAACGAATAAAAATTAACATCTCCAACCAAAGAAAAACTATATTCCGGAGCTGCAAACATCAATTTATCAAAAGGTAATGATACTCCCTTCAAAGTCATTACCCACTTAATTAAAGCAATTACTCCAACAAAAAAAACTATATTAATAAACCACTTAATAAATAAATTAATCCCTGCAACAAATCTTTTGACAGTATTGACATTATTAAAAATAAAGAAGAAGAGAATAGTCAATACAACCCCATTTAATATCTCATTAAAAACAACATTACTTCCTGTACCTACAAAAGAAGCAATAATAAAAATCAAAAAAAGAAATAATGGTAAATAAAAAGTATTAATAAAACTCTTTATTCTATACTTTCCCACTAATGGTATATTTACTCCCAAAAGAAGTAAAAAAGACACAATAAACAGAAACTTAAAACTAGGAAATATTGTTCGTGCTAAATAAAATAGTATAGTAATTAGAACTAACACTGGTACGTTTTTTTGCTTAAAAATTTTGCTCAAAAACTCAACCATACATTAAATATTATTTAAACAATCATCTATCCATCCGTCAATAGAATACTTATAGTATATATCATCTGATACATTCTTATAATTTGTTTTCAAGAAATCTATATTTGGGTGCTCATCTCTTTCAATAACACATATATTATCCTTATCATAAAAATCGTAATCAATAATACTTCTATTTGTAGTGATTAATTTTTTCTTTGCCCCTAATGCTTCAATACATCTCATTGTAAGACCCGTTTGACCTGGATGCTGAATATCAATTATAGCTTTCGACTCTCTAAAACACTCCGTTACTTTTGCAAATGGTACCGGATTAAATTCAATATCAGAATATGGAACTTTCCTAAATTGTTTCTCTGTAAGTTTTCTATACCAAAAAAGCATTTTACTTGGCAAATACATAACTATATATGTACTATATTTTGACTCCGACAAACTCTTTAATATATTTTTTATTATAAAATATCTATCACTATGTACTGTGCCAATAAAGGATAAATCAAAAGTAAAATCAGTTAAATTCTCTTTCCCTATCTCTTTAAAATAATCTAAATAAAATAATGGACGAAAAATAAACCCACCGTATTTTTTACAATCATTATTATCAAAACTCAATATCCTGTCAAAATAGCTAAATATTTTTGGGTTTTTATTATTGCTCACAGAATCCCACAGATACAATACTAACTTTGCCTTCGGAAAACTATCCTTAAGTAACTTCAATGCTTTAACAGTAATTGACTCCCCTTTTGTAAAAAAAATTATGTCAAAATCACTACTTTTTGTCGATTCTATAATATTCTTATAATACTTTTCAATTACCGGCTTTATAATATTACTGTTAATTCGTATTATTCCCTTTACTATACTATTATTTGAAGGCCGATCATCAAACAGTACAACAGAAGCTCCTCTCTCTTCCAATTTACGTTTTATCTCCTTATCGTAATTGAAAAAACTTGGAGCTATTAATAATACTTTTTTCCCTTGTAAATCTATCATTTATATAGTCCTTTTCTTTTCATCTCTTCTATGGAATCCTCATACTTATCTTGCTTAATATCCTGGTTATTAACCCAATCAACAAACCTTGATATCCCATTTTCAAAAGTCCATTCTGGCTTATATCCCAAAAGTTTGTTAATCTTTGTAAGATCAGCATAATTATGGCGAATATCTCCAAGTCTGTAATTTCCTGATATTTCAACATCTACATTGACTCCATACTTTTTTATCAATGTGTCTGCAACCGTCATAACCGTTGTTGGTGTTCCCTCTCCCACATTAAACACCTCTCCATCTGCATTTTCATTCTCAATACCTAATATGGTAGCATTTACCACATCATCAATGTATACAAAATCGCGACTCTCCTTACCATCTTCAAATATATTTATCCCATTACCATTTTTTATTCTTGTGGAAAAAATTGATAATATCCCTGTATAAGGGTTTGAAAGAGATTGTCCGGGACCATAAACATTCTGATACCTGAAAGCAACAGGTACTATTCCTATTGTAGGACAAACTGTCATAATTAACTGTTCCTGAACCTGCTTTGTTATTCCATAAACAGATGTAGGATGGATTTTTGACTCTTCGTCTGTAGAAACCAGTGTTAATGGGTTCCCTGTATTTGCATCATATACATCAAACTTACCTTTAGACATATCACTATCATTACGCTGTGTTGGATAAACATAATCACCATTTTCATCAAGATATCTCCCTTCTCCATAAATAGATCTTGACGAAGCCACTACAATTCTCTTTATTGTATGTTCTTCGTTTGTTAGTATATCCAAAAGCTTTGATGTTCCGCCAATATTAACATCTGTATATTTTTCTATCTCATACATTGACTGTCCTGTCCCTGTTTCTGCAGCAAAATGAACTATTACATCTTGACCTTTTATTGCTATTCTAATATCATCTTTAGAAGTTATAGACCCCTTAATAACATTTACCTTGTCTTTTATTGATATATAAAGAGGAGAATCATATTCCGGATTTTCTCCATGTATTTGTTTTGATAAAGTATCCAGAATTGTCACTTTATATCCTTTATCTAATAGTCTTAATGAAAGATTTGATCCTATAAAACCTGCTCCTCCTGTTATTAAAATATTCTTCATGTTTTTACCAAATAATTATTAAACAATATATAAAATTATTATTCCTATACAACCGGAATATGTTGTTATGTATTGTATATTATCACACACTCTCCCATTTTTTTATTTCAAAATTATATTTTTTTATCACCTTAGCCGGCACTCCTACAGCAATAGTATTTGCAGGTATATCTTTTGTTACTACAGAGTTAGAACCTATTATAGCTCCCTCCCCTATAACAACCCCCGGCAAAATAGAGACAGATTCTCCAATCCATACATTATTTTCAATAATAACACACTTCATACTGTATTCTCTCTCCGAAGGAGGAGTTAAAGGGGAACTATCATTTGAAGTTCCTGCATACGAACCATGAGTACAATCCGATATATATATTTTACTTGCTAATAAAACATTATCTCCAATAGTTACCCCAACCATTGCTGTTATGTGAACATAATCATTTATCTGCACATTATTACCTATGTTCAATGTTACTGTTTTTTTATCCTCAGGGTACGCTTCTATCCTGCACCCTCTGCCTGTTGTAAACCCTTTTGATACCCTGATAAATCTCCTTCCTCTAATATCAAACGGAAACCGTATCAAACGAGCTTCTCTAAAAAGAAATTTTGTTCTGATAACAGCTATAACCAAACTTATTATCTCCAAAAAAGAATACTTATTTAAATCTACCATTTTTACCGTTTTATCAATTCAAGAAAAGAGTAAAGCCTTATTTTAATTTTCTGAGAAAAAGTATTGGTGCTTTTTTTACCTCCCTGCAAAACATTATCATCATGCCTTCTGTACTTTATGAGTGGTTTATTAATTAATGACACGTTATAATAATACTCAGATACGAGTGTTATCCACCAATCATGTTGACATAATTCATGCCTTTGTGGAAATGGCATAACTTTCTTTAGTATCTCTCTTTTAAAAGCCATACATGCTCCAATGTAACGTGTTTTAATAAAGTTTGAAACAAATCCTTGCTTTATATGGTATGTTTCAAAATGTGAACTGTGTATTGTGTTAAGAGAAGCATCAACAACTTCTGCATCACTCACAACTAAATAACTTTTCTTTAGAGCTTGTTTCATAAGTGTTACCTTGTCATCAATCCATACATCATCTTGGTCTGATAAAAAAATAATATCTCCTCTTGAATGATTTATGGCATTTTCAAAATTTGAAGTAAAACCACGTTCTCCTTCATTGTAAACTAATGATATCCTACTATCATTAAATTCTTTTATAACATCAACAGTTGCATCTGTCGAATTATCATCTGAAACAATTACCTCATCTTCCTCAGATAATTGTATCAATATGGATTCTAACTGTTCTTTTATATATTTATCTCCATTATATGTGGCCAAACATACACTTATCATTATTTTTTATTTTTCAATTACACTTAATCTTTTTAAACTTGAATATACAAAAATAATCCAACAAATACCCATTAAATTTGTTAAATATGGATTAAATAATAACTATATATATTAACATCTACTAAATAAGAAAAATACTAAATCTATATTTTATTTTATTTCAAGCATCATTCTAAAACCATCAACTACTATAACGTCTATATCACTATATATCTGATTGGTTATAGATTTTATACAGTCAAAAATATATTTTGACCCGTTCCAATTAAAAAGGATAATACTAATCATGTGCTCTAATTTTTAGAGTAAAAAAAGATAAAACTAAAGGGTAAACTAATTGAAAACTCAGTCCTGAAAAATATATCATATTTGTAAAAGTATTAAAAAACATAAAAGAACATAATATGCTTATTCCTGTTATATAATATTGACTATTAGAAGGTATTACTAGAATATATAAAAAAGTCATGATAACAAGAAATATATACATAATGATAATACCTAGCCAACCTAATAAAATATATGAACGACTGTAAATAGTACCTACTGTAATAAATGTTGTTAGACGATTTATTTTTTCAACTCTTTGAACATTTACAATAGAAGATATTCTTTTTGATAAAAAATCAGGAAATAATTCAGTAAAAATAAAATCTTTAAACCTATAATTTATCTTTGGATTATTCTGTATTGTATTTTGCAAATTTCCTAAAGGGGAAGAAATATAAATATATGTCCACATAAATTCTTTAGGAATAATAGATTTTTTAAACTTACTTGTAGCTTGAGATACTTCTAAAAAATAATCATTAGATATAGTTTTTGTCATTCTATAATTACCTAAGATTCCAAAAAAATAAATAACTATTAAAATACTTATAAATATATAAAATTTAACTTTTTTCTTAATTTTTTTTACAGACATAAAAAAAACAAATAACATACTTACTAAATTAATCAGAAACATCCCTCTATTATAAATTAATATTGGGATAGCCATTAAAAGTAATAAGTATAATAAATTTTTTTTTGTCTTATTTGATAAAAATAGATGGAAAAGATATACTGTGTAAAATGATGTAAATGTTGTCAATATCGGATGTAATGTTTTTACACCAAATTTTGTATAATCATACCAATCCGTAGTGAAAATAAGAACTATGGGAATACCTTTATTATAGATAAATTCTAGAAAATATAAAAAATATATGAAAATAATAATTATAGCAATATATTTTGTCTTTTTTATTAGTTTATATCTAATAGGTTTATATTTGTCAACTATACCTCCGACACTCAAAGCTATTATAGAAGAAATAAATAAAAAGATAATTAAAGAAACTCCTAAATTGGGATATAAATCTGACCATCTAAACAGATATACTATTGTAACAGACAGAAAAGAAAAAGAGTAGATATACAATGGATTTTTTAAAAATTGCATGCTACAAATATTTTATAGTTTTTAAAGCAAAGTTAATTCTACCATGTAAACATAACTTTAACAATCTTAATAATATTTTTATTTTAAAAATTAGTTTTTTATGCTTTATTTTAACAAAAAACTCTTTTTCTGATTTTATCATCCGTTCATACCTTTCTATTGTTAATGTATTATAATTATTTACAGATAAATTATGTTTTATTCTGCTATTTAAAATAAAAGTATATTTTTTATTCTTATTTATCTCATAATATAGCCAATGATCTAACATATCTAACGGAAACAATTCATTAAAACCATCTATTTCCAAAAGAAAATCAACATTAATACATGCTCCAGAATTAATTGCTGTAATATTATTAATAATTCTTCCATATTCACCTTTTCCTATAGGTTTCATTCTCCCTAAAAAACTATATCGTGTAGGAGAGATAATTGTATTATTAGAATAAACAACTGGCACTACAGACACATAACTATTGTCCTTTACTAATACTTTATTTAATTCTAACAAATAATTATCTGTCAACTCAGTATCTTGATCTAACAAAAGCAACCACTTTTTATTATTGTACAAAGCAATTTCCAGTCCTTTGTTATATGGTTTACAAATGCCCGGATTACTTTTATCATGAACATAAGTAATATTTCCGGGATAATCTTTGACTATATCTTCATTATAATGATATTCCGGGCTATTATCATAAACATATAAATCTAAATTTTGATTATTAGATTTTAAAGCCCTTGAAATAGATATAAATGTTTCCGACTCCTCCAATTTACATTTATAGAGAACCAATACCCCTAATATCTTATCAAAAATACCTTGCATAATCTAAAAAGTTTCTCCTAAAAAAAGTTTTTTTACTTCTATAAGCTGTTTCTTTTTATAAATAAATAACAACATTATAAACCACAATACCATAATCATTACAGATTGAGCAAAACTAAAACTTATTTTATAATAAAATAAAACTAAGACCAATATAATAGATATTAACCCGAAAATAATAATCTTCAACTCCAGAAGCAAACTTTTTAATTGTTCATATCCAAAATATATATATAACCCAATAAGAACAAAATGTGTTACCATGCTAACATAAGCAGCTCCAACAAAACCATACTTAGGAATAAAAATAAAATTTAATACTACATTGACTACCAAAGAAACAAAAACTGTAATAACTCTTAGATTCTGATTATCTGAAATAGTTAACACTACTGAATATACAGTAGAGATAATACGAAACAATAAAACAAATGCTAAAGGCAATGTTATCACTAATGCAGGCAAATATTTATCGGAATATAGCAAAGTAATAATATCTGATGCAAAGAGTACAAAGAATACAAACAATAATAATCCTAAAGAAACTATTACTTTGTTTATCAACTTTGCAATATTATTAAAATTGCGATTGCCATTTCTGAACATTGATGATAAATAAGGAAGAAACACACTCTCTAATAAACTATTAATCATAAGTAGTATAAGAACTATCTTAAAAAAAGCCTGATAAATAGCAAGTTGTTCATTCCCTGAATAATATGCAATCATCTGATTGTCTATAGAGAAATAAAATATACCTATTATGTAATGAGTTCCAAATGAAAATGAATTTTTAAACAAATATTTCTGTATAGTATTGTCTATTTTATACGATAAATTAAACTTTCTTAAGAAAATAAAAACAAGTACTATAAATTGTAAAAACCGTGCAAACAATAATCCATAGACGATAAATAATAAATCTGTTTTTAACCAAAAATACAATAACACAATAATTACTAAAATTACTGAATAGAGCATTGCCAACCAACTCTCTATTTTAAACATATTTTTTGCTCTAAACACTGCAAAAAAATACATATTCCCAGATGTAACAATAGCATTAATCACAAATATTATACCTATTGTTACATTTAACCCCGAATAGAAGAAAAGTAAATACAATATACCTCCGATAAGAGCTAAAGCTGAAAAACCGAATTTTTGAATAAATGTATTAAAAACATATGCAGAAAAATCAAATCTCTTTTGTGGAATATCACGCTGAGCCATCAATGAAAAACCAAACTCTGCAATAACAGTAATAAGTCCGGCAAGAGTAGCTCCAAAAGAAAGAAGTCCAAAATCATCAAGACTCATTACTCTTGCCAGTACAATATATACAACACTACCTGAAACTATTCTACTTAAAAGAGATGCTATAGAAAAACCTAGATTTTTTGCTAATGAAGACATAATCCATTTATTAAATATTGTAAATGTAATTCATTAATTCACTAGAACTATTACCATGGTTATACGTATTAAAAAGTTTTTTTATCTTAAAATATTTATTGTCTGGTATTAAATCAATATTACTATTAAGTAATTCTAAAATCTGTTTCCAATTATTTGCCCTATATCCACAAACAATTTCATCATATTTAAAATATAATTCACGAGATTTTAAAATATAATTTTGCAAATCAAATGGAGCTAGTATTATTGGCTTATCAGTTAATAAGAAATCAAAATAAACTCCTGAATAATCTGTTATTAATATATCTACATCTTTTAAGAAATCATTTAATTCAGGTATATCATCATCAGAAATATGAATAACTCTCTCAATATTTGTTAATGCACCAACCGTCTTATCAACAAAATGTCCCTTTGATATCAATAAACTATTACTTTTATTTAAATAATAATCCCAAGCCTTTTCATCAAATTCAAAATTATTGAACGGCAAAAACTTAGCATTCCCTGATCTAAAAGTAGGTAAATAAAGAATTATTTTAGGTTTATTAAACTTCAAATTAAAATTAAGTGTTAGTTGATTTAATTTTAAATTAAATAACAAATCACATCTAGGATACCCTGATGGAATAATATTTTTCACTGGAACATTAAAAGCAGAACTTAATTTATCATTAAAAATTTCAGCAGTAGAAACAACATAATCAATATTAAATTCCCAAACAAAAGGATATAAATACTTAAATATGATTTTTTTATATTTAGATAAGTTTGCAAACAAATCGTCTAAACCTATTTTTTTTATTGGTGCACCATGCCATACATTTACTGTTTTTGCACCATTGATAAAGAACTTATTAATATCTACTTTTCCACTACTAAAAATAACTTTTCCGGCTATTAAAGAATAAAAAATACCTTTAAAACTATTTGCTAAAAATACATTCTTTTTTGCAGATTTAAGTTGTGTTACAATATTTTTACTTTTAGTCAACCATATTGGTTTAATTTCTAAATTATGCTCACTTACATATTCAAAAAGAACCTTTGCATTATCTGAATACTTTAAACCATACCATGCACCAAAAATCCAAATATTTCTATTTCTAGGTATTAATTTCTGTAACCACCAAAATGGAATGAACAATGTGTATAAAAAATATTTAATAATTTTTCTCATTTATTTTATTAATTTGTAGTTTTAATTTACTACATCCAAATATATTCTTATCATCTTTCTATATCAAACCAACAGATTATTGTTAGTATTTCTTTAATACTATAACAAAAACATTATTTTTTATGATTTCATCTCAAATTTAGTGGGAAAATAATAAAGAAATACATTTTATATCTTCTACCTCTACATATTTATTATCAATAATTAAATCCAATAAAAAAATTAATATCTATTAAACCCGACTTATGCAGTAGGAGTTGTGAAATAACGAACTTACGGCATTTAGTAAGGGTTAACCCCGATTTAGAAATACATCATTTTGGTTATTGTCCAAAATAGATGTAGTTCTTTATCGCTATACAATAGAAAACTATTTTTGTTTTCTATTGCATAGTTTGGGTTAAATTAACTTTTTAAGATTATCCATAAAATCTTTTTTATTGTCAACAGGTTTTATTGTTGGTCTGCCCAAATCGGCTCTTGCTCCTACTTTTACCAAAACTTCTATCAAACACGGACAACTGTCTTTACTTATGTTTTTCAATGCTTTATCCAACTCTTCGGCTGTTGATACTTTAACTGCCGATTTATAATTATTTGCCAAAGCTATTGCAGGCATATCAACACTCAGTCCTACGGTAGGTTGTCCGCCAACCGATTCGTGTGCTCCGTTGTTAATAACAATATGCACAAAATTAT
>Ga0256845_1000767_pt1 | contig 28041 bp, 29 predicted proteins | sample RiftiametaG_FD_189101 | JGI IMG/M metagenome (GOLD analysis project Ga0256845, IMG submission 189101) | Tube worm associated microbial communities from hydrothermal vent at the East Pacific Rise, Pacific Ocean - Riftia | ecosystem: Host-associated > Annelida > Integument > Unclassified ...
TCGCTGATCCACCCTCGCTGATACAGCTGCTAAAGCTCCAATGCATGACGCACGACAGGAAGATGACTTTTTCCTCGGTCAGATTGAATACGCTGATCTTCCTTTGGCTTATGAAATTACACGAACCAACGATGGAGAGGCAACCATCACTCGCCGATCCATTGATCAGCTGGTCTGTGCGGAAGTGGACACCGTTACCCTTCTGCCTCAGCTGTGGTGTATCTGGATTTCGATGGCGAAGTGGTCAAAAACACCTCAATGGGGCACCAACATCACCGCCGCCTCTTCCAACTACAGTGCCACCAATACTCAGGATGATCTGTCATTGATCACATCCAATAATGGCTTTGGATACCGCAGCGATGATCAGTCCGCCTTTAGTCGTCAGTTTAAACAAACCACGGGCTTAACGCCCAAAGCCTACCGCGAACGGCGCGAAGCCTAGAGATCTTCCGCTGATCATTCGGCCGCCCCGCGAAGTGGCTTTATTGTAAAACCAGTAAATTTTACTTTTTGACTGGAAGTGATTCGTGTATATGATTTCATCACACCTATGAAATCTACAAAAAGAAAACGATGGTTGGCGCTGTTGGCGCTCGTTTCTATGGCGTTGCCTAGTGCGGCGTTTGAGCAGCGAGCCTTTTACAGCAAAGATAAGACACAGACATTTAGCGGTTGCTTAACGGACTACGATGCCACGAAGAAATCCGTGACAGTGAAGTTGAAAAATGGGCAGAAGAAACGATTCAATCTCAATTTTTTATCTGAAGATGATCAGAAGTATGTTCTGGGCCATCAGGATACACTGGCTGTGGGTAAGGGACTGAGTGTTTCCTTCAAAAAAATGAGGGATAAGTCCACTCGCACCAAAGAAGGTTTGATTCGGACGTCCGTGATTCCCACCTACTATGATGTGACTATTTACAATCGCACCAAAACAGAGATTGATGATTTGGAGCTTCGTTATAGTTACTATTATTGTATCGGGACCTTGGCTCCCAAGGGGCCCAAACACACTCCTCATATCGCTCGGGGCATGTTGTCCTGCGGTAAAATCTATGGGCAAGATACGCTCACCCTGCAAACGGCGAAGATTGATATCATTCGGGCCAGTAAAAAAGGCGTCGCTCCCCCTGTAAGTGGAGGTAGAGGCGGCGGAGGTGGATGATGTAGCATCAATGACGGGGATATTGACCTCCCCGGTTATTTCGACGGTCGTCGAAATGAAATGATGTTAAGTGATGGTCCAATCCTTGTAACGGTCTCGCCAGGGGCCCGCCGTATTGATCATGTGATCGGGATTGCCATCGAGGTGATCATGGATGGCAAGGTGATCAAAACAGTGGCCAATTCGCCAAGTGTTCTCAAAATTCATCGTGATAAAAAAATCACGCAGAGCGCATCTAACCCAAGGGAATTTTAGAGAAATTGAGGACTTATTAAGAAAAGACCTCCGATTCCGTAATGGGGTCGGAGGTTTTTTGTTTGTTTCCTTAATCGACAGTCTAAAAAGAGCCTAGCTTGGAAAGCATCATTTTCGATCTCAGCGAGCAACCCTCAAGAGGTCTGATGGTTGTCTCGGTGAAATCCTGCAAGGAGCAGCTCTAAGCCTTCGTATGGATTACGAGAACATCTGAACCATCCTCACATTATGCCACGAATCACTATCACCGAACCAGGGAAAGACAGCCAAGCTTATCGCTTTGATATCAAACTCGATGGTGAACGGATGGAGCAAATCACCCTGACCAATGGGATGGAAGTCGAGATCGGAGATGTTTCCGCTATTTTCAGTCTAACCGAGGAAGAGTGTGATCAGCTCACCGAGGAGCGTTTTCGCCATAAGGATCCTAAGGAGAAAGAGGTGAACACACTTGCAGAAACTGACTAGAGCGTGTATGTGCCTCGGCATGAAAGTTCTGAGTCACAAAGAACCCGCCTACGCCAAGTTTGTTAAAAAGCTCGATCGTCGGGCCACTCCCGGAGCCGCAGGCAAGAAGGTGGAGGAGATCGTTGCCGCCATCATCGCCGATGTGCAAAAGCGAGGCAACGCCGCAGTTTTTGAATACACTCAGCGATTCGATGGGCTCAAGCTCACGGCCAAGTCCCTTTTTGTAACCAAGGCTGAGATTGATGAGGCCTACGCGGCTGTCGATGAAGATGTAAAAAAAGCCGTCGCCATCAGCAGGCGCAACATCCATGCCTTTGCCAAGCGCAGCATGCGCAAGGACTGGAAGACCAAAAACCGAGAAGGGGTGGAAGTGGGTGAGCGTTTCACTCCCTACGATCGCGTAGGAGTTTATGTGCCCGGAGGCAAGGCCCCCTTGGTGTCATCCGCCTTGATGACCGCTGGATTTGCTCAAGCGGCCCAAGTTCCCGAAATCCTCGCGGCCACTCCTGCGGGGGCCAATGGCAAAATCAATCCAGCTCTTCTCTACGCGCTGGTGGAATCCGGCGCTACCGAGATCATCAAAGTCGGAGGAGCTCAGGCGATCGCCGCGATGGCGTTGGGAACCAAATCGGTCGCCCCCGTTGAAAAAATCTTCGGCCCTGGTAACAGCTTCGTGGTGGAGGCAAAACGCCAACTCGTTGGCGCAGTCTCCATCGACCTCCTGCCTGGGCCAAGTGAGGTCCTCATCGTCGCGGACAAGTCAGCCAATGCCAAATTCATCGCCGCCGATATGCTGGCACAGGCGGAACACGCCGGCGATAGTGTGGTGGGCTTTGCCACTAACTCGAAACGACTGCTCACTCAGGTGCAAAAAGAGATCGAGAAACAAGCGCCAAAGTTGAGTCGTGAAAAATACATTCGTGAGGTGCTGAAAAAAGGCACCTTCTGCCTACTCACCTCATCACTTGAAGAGGCGGTGGAAATCTGCAATGCCTTCGCTCCTGAGCACCTTTCCTTAGTCGTGGAAAACGAAGACAAATGGCTCGCTGAGATCCGCACCGCAGGCGCTATCTACGTCGGAGGCCTCTCCGCAGTCGCTGTCGGTGACTTTGTGGCGGGTCCCAGCCACACCCTGCCCACAGGGGGGTCAGGCAAATCATTTTCCGGCCTCCGCGCCGATCAGTTTCAGCGCCGGGCCAGCATCGTACGCATGGATCAATCCGCGTTGAAAAAATCGCTGCCCACCGTCGAAACCTTTGCCCGTGTGGAAGGTCTCGACGCCCACGCAAGATCGGTCAGCATTCGAGTGGAGTAGCCACGAAATATGGAGTGGGGACTTGCAGTCCCCGACATCCTTGCCCCCTTCTTTATGTTGACTAAGGCACTGGGGTCTCTTTCAAAGCCGCTTGCAAAATAGGATCGGGTGCCGAGCCGTCATCCGGTAGCAGACGGTGACGTAGCACGTGTGGGAAGACCGCTTGCACGTGGTCGGGATGCACCGCGGTTTGGCCATCGAGAAAGGCCGCGGCTTGGGCGGCACGCATCAAGGCTAATGAGGCACGCACCGAGACCGTATGGTTTCCTCCAGCCGCGCGGCGGACCGCTTCGCATAGGCTGATGATGTATTCATTGAGTGCCGGGGCGATCGGTAAATCTGCCGCCCGTTGCTGGAGTGCGAGAACATCCTCTGGTTCAAGCAATGGGTCGCGCACCGAGTTGTCCAGTTCACCTGAAGCGTGTGCGTTGAGAATATTCCTCTGGGTCTCGGCATCCGGAAGCGACATCGGGATGGAGAGCAAAAACCGATCTAACTGAGGTTCGGGGAGGGGGAAAGTGCCTGTCGATGACGTGATGTTCTGGGTCGCCACCACCAGAAATGGTTTTTCCAGTTCACGCGTAGAGCCATCGATGCTGACTTGGCCTTCATTCATCGCCTCCAGCAGAGCCGACTGCACACGTGGCGAGGTTCGGTTGATTTCATCCGCCAGTAATAAATTGGAAAAGACAGGCCCCGGCACAAATTCAAAATTGCCGTTATGTTGTTTGTAAAGGTGGTAGCCTAGAATGTCCGATGGCAGAAGATCGGGAGTGAACTGAATTCGTTTAAACGTGCCTCCAATTCCATTGGCCAGCGTTTGAGCCAGCGAGGTTTTCCCCACACCGGGCGCACCCTCGATCAGCGCATGGCCGCGGGCAAGCAGAGCGGTAAGCAGTAAATTACCCGCTTCTTCTGAGCCCAGCACAGCACGGCTCAGACGGTCACGCAGCTGGAGTAATAATTGTCGTTGGTTGTTCTCAATCATCGGCGACCGTTAGCGTCGCAGAAATGAATGGGGAAGCAAGGCAACAGATCCATGGAGATTGACATGAATGATGTGATAAGGAGGGTGGACAAAAGTGTCCACCCTCCTTAAAATCGGCTCACTTATACCTCAAGATCATTATTTCATCCATGACCTTGCAGGGGGTGGATTTTCCACGGATAAGAACAAATTGTTTGGCGTGAAAGTGGCCACCGGTTTCGATCAGGAGGGCGGGTTGTTTGTCTTCTTCAGCAGATCCCTCTCGCTGCTGCCATTTGATTTGGTGCCGCGCTTTGGTCCAGTGTTGTTTGATTTCCACCTTTTGACCGTCAATCGTTAGGGTGGTGGGGAATTTGGCAATATGGCTGCTCACGGGCGCTGGCTCACCCTTGCTCCAGATCCAGGTATTGAGCCCTTCACCATCCGCGTCAGGACTGATGATCATGAGGCTTTTTTCGACAGGTGCTTGCAAGGTTTCGCAAACGGTCAGTCGGGCGAGACTCGCGAGATCCCCGCTGAGACGGGTCACTGGGAGAATCGTCGGGTGAATACCAGCGGTGAGTCGTGGGTGATCGATGAAGCAGATGTGGCGCTCCTTGGTGCCATCGGTTGCCTCTACGGTCACTTCCACAGCTCGATTGCTGAAGCTGGTATCTTTGGATTCGGCGATGGTGCCATCGTCTTTAAGCAGGGCGTGTTGATAAATACGAACGTCCTGGATTTTCCAGCCGGAAAAAACCTCCTGGCCTTTCTCTGGGATATCGTAGCGTTTCTTTTTCCACTCGAGCTGGACGCTGCGGAGCAATGATTTTTTCAGTTCATCGGCCAAGGCAATGCGGGCACCGGGGGGGAGGAGACGAGGCTGCACGGTGGTTCGGGAAAGCAAGGAGGCATCACCTTGCTCAACGCCTGTGGCAAAGAGCCAGAGGGATTTTTCGGTCGCTCCGACGGCCCATGCCAGCTCAACGGCGTGAGATTCTTTCGGGTTGTTATTGAGTGTTTCACGTTTCATCTCGGCATCGTCCCAGCGAGCTTTGATTTTGAACGACTTACCGCCGAGCACCACATCCGAGAGCGAGTCGTCGATGGTGACTGTTTCCGCTACGGTGAATTTTCCTTTGGTGTGGGATAGGAGTTCAATAGTCGAGTCGGTGCCCGCAGCCTCATCAGAGGCGGTGGTTTTTGATTCGTTTTTTTGACAAGCTGTCGTGAAGAAGAGGACGGCGAGAGGCAGAGTGTAGTGATGAAGTTTCATGAGACGATGGGAGAGGTTGTTGCCTGCGGCTCTCAAGAATTTACAGAATTTACAGAATTGCTTGGGTTGTGGGCGGAGGTTGATAGGTGATTTAGGGTTTAAGCAGCTAGTCCATCGGTGATGGCGCACATTTTTCGATAGTAAGTTTCTACATCCATGCCCATGAGGATGGAGCCGAAGTGTTCGGCGGCTTCGTGCTCGGCGATGTCGCCGTAGTTGATGGCGACGAGTTGATAGGTGACGACCATGGCCACGGCTTCGTCATTGCCTTGGAGGGAAGGGTGGACAAACATCACAAATCCGGCCTTCGGGCTATCCTCTTCGATGGGATGAGGGAAGGAGGCTTCGTCATCTTGCAGCGGTGAGGCATCGAAAGAAATACGGACGGGGTAACGGATAAATTTACGGTCCTGGAGCAGGACCTCCAGGTTGGGCATGCTCAGGCCGGGAGCTCCTTCACCGTAAACTTGGCGGGCCTCCCATGCTTTTTGGGCGGCATGCCCTACAAGGGACTGCTTGCCTTCTTCTTCAGTGGGTTGGTGACGTTGCATGGGTGTGAGGTAAGGGTATGATTTATTTGTAGCGGTTCTTGAAGTCTTCGGCGGCCTTCTTACGAGCTGCTTTTTCTTCAGGATTCATCTTGCCGGTGAACCAGCGATGGTTTTCATGCTCCAGAGTTTTGGCGAGCAGTTCCTTGAGCTTAGCGGCGGCTTCTTTTTTCACAGGATCCTCAGAGTGTTCATTTTTCTCCGCAAGCTCTTCGAGCTCGGGGATATACTCAGAGTAAAAGTGCTTAGCCACTTCATAGGTGCCGTGCCAGTGAGTGTAGTCGGGGCCCATCATCGATGCGCCATGACGAGCGCGGCGTCCTTCATGGTGCCAGATCTCGAACCAAACGAAGTCGATTTTGTTGCCAAATTTAACAGGCTTCAGCAGTGGTTTGGCAGCGGCGTAGAGTGCAAGTCCTGGCTTGGCGAACTTCTCGTTGTAGAGCTCGATGAGGGAGTCGTATTGCACATACCAGTTATCAACCCATTTACCGCTATGGCAGTTGCTACAGACATTTTTCATGTTCTTGCGGCGTTGATCCCATTTTACATGTTGGCCCGGTAAATTCATTTTGGCATCTGAAATTTCAGGGCGAATGGAGACGGCTGGGCGGTTGTTCCAGCTAATGCGCATGCCCACATCGTGAGTCACGGGCTGGTCTTTGGTGGCTGACATATGGCAGGTCGCACAGGTAGGAGCGGCGGAGTAGTCCTCACCGACCACCCACTTGGGGGAGTCGAGGTTCATTTTATCGATGTTGGCAAAGAACGCGATGCCGTGTTTGGACTCTTCGTAAATTTCTTTCTGCGGGTGATCGGGGCCCATGTGGCACTTGCCGCAGGTGTCGGGGTGACGCGCTTGGGCCGCTGAGAATGTGTGCCGGCTGTGACAGGCCGAGCAGCTTCCCTCTGAGCCATCCGGGTTGATCCGGCCGATACCGGTATTAGGCCAGGTAGCCGGGTCAAGTTTCCCTTCCCCCCCAGGAAGGACCTTGACCTGACTACCGTGGCACTGCCAGCAGCCATTGACGGCAGCAGCAGAATTTCCTTGTGGGAATCCGGGCGTGATCATGCCCCGATTACCTTCCACCACTTCGGCGAGCACGTTATCCAACGAGCCCATAATGCGGCCTGCTTTCGCGTGGTGGGAACCCATAAATTCTTTCACAATCGCACCGTGGCATCGGGAGCAATCTTTCGGAGTCACCAGTGTGGCAATGCTTGCACCTTCGTGCATAAAGGCATCCGGCTCGCCGGGCTTCGCCTTGTGACACTCGTAACAACCAACATTTCCACGGTAGTGCTTACTCGCGCCCCATTGTTGATAGAGTGCGTAGTTTTCTTTTTTGTGACATTCGATACACTTGGCACTTTCCGGGCTAATGGCATCGAGCCCGATGGCTCCGGCCATGGATAATGCGGTGGTGCATAATGGCACCGCCAGCATCCAGGCAATTATTTTTTTATATGTGGTTTTCATAGTGTGTTCCTTTCGGCGTTGGTTAGGGTTGAGGTTTGTGTGGTGGTGGGTTTGTCTTTTGATTTTTGAAAAATGGATCAGGCGCTAATTAGGCGCTGTCTTCGGTGAGTTCGCCTCGGAGCACGGGGATGGTGATGCGGACGAGCACGGTGTAGATAAAGATGCCGGTGGCCCAGATTCCCATGCAGATGAGAGTTTCGTTGAGAGTAGGCGTATATTCCACGATTTCACCGATAGGTGTGGGAATAAACCCGGGAATGATCAGTCCCATGCCCTTCTCAATCCAAATTCCCACGAAGAGCATCACACAAGCGACGTTAAGATAGACGTGAGTTTCTCCCTTTTTACTCGCGGGGTGAAGGAGTAATCCCATGGCGACGACATTCAGCGTGATCGCTGTCCAAATCCAAGGCACCAGGGCATCGTATCCATGCAGGCCAAGGAAGAGATACTGCGCAGAGGCAACGTGGGCGGAGTCGGTGTAGAACTCGGTGAAGACCTCACTGCCCAGCAAGAAGAGGTTGATAAACATGGCTACCACGACAATTCCGCGCAGTGTCATGATCGAGCCGGTTTGCACTTTCCATCCTGTAAATTTTCGGATCACCTGCACGGTAAGAATCAGAAGCGCGGGGCCAGCAGCAAAGGCGGAGGCCAAGAAGCGAGGAGCCAGCACGGCGGAGTTCCAGAACGGGCGGGCACCCAGACCGGAGTAGAGAAAGGCGGTCACGGTATGAATACTCACCGCCCAACCAATGGAAATGAAAACGAAGGGGATGATAAAGGCTTTACTCGGCTCGCGCTTTTTATAAGCGCAATAGATCATGTAGCCGGGGATGTGCAAGTTCAGCAGAAGGTAGCCATTCAGGGCGATGACGTCCCAAGTCAACACCGAGATGGGGAAGTTAAACCGAAGCAGCATGTGATGGGCCTGATCGGGCCGGCCCAAATCAGCGACAATAAAGAGCAAGCACATGATGATCGCTGACACGGCAAGTAGCTCACCAAAGATCACTAGGTTTTTGAGTTCTTTCCTTTTGTAAACGTAAACTGGAATCACCAACATCACAGCGGAGGCCGCCACTCCCACAAGGAAGGTGAAATTGGCAATATACACTCCCCAGGACACCTGGTCGGTCATTCCCGTGGTGCCCATGCCGTAAACATACTGTCGGCAGTAGGAATTCAGCCCGACAAGCATGAAGAGAAACAAAGCTCCCAGCCAGAGATGATACCGCCAGCCTCCCTCCAAGCTTAGGCAAAAGCAACGTTTGAGAAATGTAAGGTAGGATTTCATGAAGACGCCTTATTGGAAGAGGAGGGTTCAGACGGGAAGCTCGGTGAGCGCTCATCGAAGTAGTAAAAGAATCGCGGCAAGGTTCCGACGTCTTCCTTGAGGACAAAGACTCGGTTGCGTTTAAGGATTTGAGCTACCTCGCTCTCGGGATCGAGAATGTTGCCAAACTTACGTGATCCCGTTGGGCAGACCTCCAAGCAGGCGGGCATTTTCCCCTCGCGGGTTCGGTGCAGGCAGAAGGTGCATTTTTCCATCACTCCCTTGGGTCGGGGGCGATTGGACAGGTAGGACATCGTTGGGTTGAGGTCTTCTTTGGGAATTTCAGGCGTGGTGAAGTTGAATCGGCGTGCCCAGTAGGGGCAAGCGGCCTCGCAATAGCGGCAGCCGATGCACCAGTCGTAGTCGATCACGGTGATCCCGTCCGGCTCGGTCCAGGTCGCTTCCACCGGGCAAACTTTGACACAGGGTGGGTTGGCGCACTGGTGGCACTGCACCGGCATGTAAAATTTCCCTTTTTCAGGAACAAGCTCCGATTGGTAATGCTGATTTCCTTTTTCCATATCCATCGAGCCCACGGGCATTTCCAGGACGCGGATGTATTGAATTTCAGGTGAGCGGCTTTGGTTGTTTTCAGCCACGCAGGCGTGCACGCATTTACGGCATCCCACGCAGCGGCTCAGGTTCAGCGCGTAGACAAACTCGACACCGTCCATCGGCTTGATGTCCTTGATGTCGGGGCGGACGTCGTAGCGTTTTTCCACTTCGTCTGAAATGCGGGCAAGTGCGCCCTGCATCTGCTCGGGAGTCATTTCCTTGTAATGCTTCTGCAGCATTTTTTCGACGCTGGGCATTTCATCGGATTCAAGGTCCATCAGCGGCTTCATCGCTGTGACCACGGCGGCCAGTCCACCTGCGGCAACGGCGGATTTTCTGAGAAAACTACGACGGTCCATACCAGAGGATGCTGATCCGCAGCCACGACCATTACCTCCACTGGAATCAGAGGAACAACACGGTGTCTGCTTGGATGAATTTTCGCTCATTAGTGCTCGGAGGGTTGGGGTTTTTCCTGCTTCAGATGTCGATAATCTTGGGAAAGGGGAGATTGTTTGTCTCCTGCGGCATGATGGATTCCTCCTGATTGGTCACCCATTCTCAAGGTGTTTGGGGCAGGTAATGCTTTGATGGGCGCGTAATGCGGGGAGTGAGGATTGTGGCATTCCACACAGAGAAGTTTTTTAGCCTCTCCTTGGGTGGTATCCCAATAGCCAAGGGTTTTGCCATGCACGCCACGTTCCCACTCGCGGTAGGTGGTGCCGTGGCACTGGGCGCAGAGCATCGGACTTTTCCCAAAGCCTACGGTTTTCCCATCACGTAAAACTAACTTGTCGCGGTCTTTTATATCGTGGCAGTTGATGCAACGGCCGTTCAAGCCGTGATCCATTTTGATATGTTCGTGCTGGATCAGGTCCTCATTGCGAGGCTCGCTATCGATTATTTCATGACAATCCATGCAGTTCCGGTCAAAACCTTCAATCATGGTCACCGCATCGTCACCCATCGCGGTGAAACGGGGGGTGATCGAAATATCCTCCGCTGAAACCTGCGGCGTAGCGGTAATAGGAATCCCCGATCCCTGCGGGATCAGAGCGAAAATGACAGCCGTGACCAGAAACACCACAGCCAGACCGCTCAGCACCCGAAGGTTGTGAGTGGTGTCGGAGGAATTCGTCGGGGGCATAGGGTCAATTCGGGTTATTGAGATACAAACGTGTGTCTACAATACCTGAATTAATTTTCTTGAATACGTGTTTTCGCCAAGAAGATGCGCATATTTTGCTCGCCCCAGAGCAAAAATATCATGCCGGAGTCGCGGCAAGCAGCTCTAGAAGAGCTCAAATTCAGCTCAAATTCAGCTCGCGTATTCAGCCCAAGAACTCGTCGTCTCCCAGACGCGGATCTTGTAGAGGCGAACCTCAGCGCGAACCGGATATTCAGGATCGGGCTCGGTGATAAATCTTTTGAGCGCGGCCGTGGTGTGCTCAAAAATCGTACGTGCCATGACCTCGGTGGTTGGGTCTTCGCCCTCAAAACCAATGATGCGATCACCGTAGGTTTTCTTGAAAAACTCAAACTGCGGGTCCTCCGTATTCATGCACAGGGCATGGTCGTAGGCCTCCAGAAAATCACCAATCATGCGACCGATGAGTTTAAAATCGAAAATCATCTCGCGATCATCCAGCGTATCAGCCTCGAATACCAACTCCACCTTACGAGTGTGTCCGTGGGGGAAACGGCATTTGTCAGGATGCTTGGAGAGTAGGTGACCATTCTCCACTTCGATCATTTTGCAAATTCGGTAAGCCATAACATCATACGCCTCGCGCGCCTGAGCATCATGCCTCATCCTAGCCGTGTTCGGCAATCATATTCATGTATCTGACAGAGGGACAGATCAATTTTCGGAGAACAAGCTTGCTGCGGGGTTGTTCAGGGGGTAGGGTGCGGGTGTTATGAGACGGGCGAGGCATATTTCACCATCGGCGGAGGTTTCTTCTTCGAGATACCATCTGGTTGATCGGGTGGTGAACCGTGATCACGTGCTGGGGCGGGATGAGAAAAATATGTTTGTCTATTTTATGAGGAAGTATGCTGCGTTTCACGATGTGCAGGTGCTTTCTTACTGCATCATGGATAATCATTTTCACCTGCTTGTGGAGGTGCCGCCGAAGAAAAAAGGAGCGGCAGTCCCCATGAGCGATGAGGCCTTTCTAGAGTGTTTGAAAGCGTTCAGTTCGCAGATGTATTACACGGATATCAAACAAATGCTGGAGCGGCTCCGGAACTCGGGATCTGACAAGGCGGCCGAGGAGGTGAAAGCAAAACACACCTGCCGAATGAGGGACCTCTCCTGTTTTATGCAGGGGCTGAAACGACGCTTTACCCAGTGGTTCAATCGCACCCACAATCGCACCGGAACCTTGTGGGAGGGGAGGTTTAAGAGTGTCTTGGTCGAGGACGGGTATGCGGCACGGGTGATGAGTATTTATATCGACCTTAATCCAATCCGAGCTGGGATGGTATCGCGACCCGAGGATTACCGATGGTCTTCTTATGGAGAAGCGATGAAGCCAGTGAGTGACAAAGGACGGGCTTTGGCGAGGGCTGGTCTGTGCCGAGTGATGCAATTGCATCAGGAAACGGGAGGCGGGGTCGCGTCTGAGCGCTCGGGTGTGTTGTGGGAGAGGGCTGCTGGACTAGCTGGGGCGGAGTGGTATAGAATGATGCTTTTTGCCGATGGTGAGGAGGTATTTTCATCGAAGCCGGAGATTGGAGTGGAAAAGATTCAAGTCAGGAAAGGGTTCAAGCGGAAGGACGTGGAGGATGTGCTGGCCAAAGGAGGCAAGCTAAGCTTTGGTGAGGCTTTGCGTTGCAAAGTTCGTTATTTTAGCGATGGCATGGTCTTTGGAAGCAGGAGCTTTGTGGACAAAGTCTTCAATGGCTCTAGAGGGCATTTCAGCGAAAAGCGAACCACCGGAGCCCGCCCGATCCGAGGGGTAGGGTGGAAGAGTAGAAGTGACCGACTTTACTCGATGCGTGAGCTTAAAAAAGAGATCCTCAAATGAGCGCGTATGGATCCTATTCTTCCACCTTCTCCAAAATATTTGCCATCTGGCAGATGCTGTTTCTGGTGCTGCATCGCGGCTTTGATGCCGCCAGATCCGTAATGTCCGCCTACGATGATGTGTTTTACTTTCAGAATCTCCACAGCGTATTGAATCACGGAGAGGCAATTGAGGGTGTTGCTCATGGCAAAGGCGGGAAAAATACTCGGGGTCATCACGGGTCATTGATTCCGACCACGCTTGGTTTCTTTGGAAAAGCTCCTCAAATCTAGGCATACTTCATGCTCTCCACTGATCAGAAAACGGCAAGAACAAAGCGGGAGATTCACGGATGGATAAAGGTTGGAGGTCTCTATAAAATGAGAAAAAGGATTGTCAGTAGGGGTGATTTTTTCTATTCAACTTCTATGAATCTACGTATCATCAGCAGTTGCGCGCTGTTAGCCGCCGGAACCCTATTCTCATCCTCCTCAGCAATGGCTGGCTGCGATGCTCATCCTGACCTCTGCCAAGCGGGATCCTTCGAGCAACCCTCGTGGGAAAAACACGTTTTCGATCTTGAGACAGGACTGATCTGGAATGTGGGGAATAACACGCCTATCTCTTACCGGATCGTGCCCACACAGCTATCGTGGCGAAGCCCGGCCTTTTATCAAAAAGACCTCTCCAACCAATCCAAGTTTGTTTTACGCCATCAGATTTCACTGCTGGCCAATTGGATTGAACATGGGCCGGAGGATTATTATCTCGGGTTCTCTGCCGGCCCGTCGTTGGAATGGTGGTCGCCGCTCGATAAATGGTCGGTTTACCTATCGGCGGGTGGTGGACTGGGAATCACCAACAGCACGGATGTGGTTGGCGGAATGGGGCAAGATTTCACCTTGAACTGGTTTGCTAAAGGCGGACTGCGTTACCAAATCGATCAAAATATCGGGATCTTTGGTGGTGCGTATTTCCAGCACATGTCCAATGGCGGCCAGACAGACCCGAACCCAGGCATTGACGCTCTCGGCTTCACGATGGGGGTCAGTTTTTCGTTTTAACGGGAAACGAATTCCATAAGCTTCGAGCAATCATCTCACCCTTCTTCTTTGGTTCCTAGGTCGTGAATATCATTGAGGAAATTAAGGGACGGCAGCATGGCTCATGCATTGCCATTCAAGATGGGGCACTTGCGCTTTCCTTCGACTCGCTCTTTCAGAAGGTCGATGAGATCCGCTCGCAACTCGTCCAGCACGCCTCTTTTTCAAATCACCCACTTCCACGGATTGGCGTGAGTTTTCCCAACGGCCTGGGGTATATCCTGCTGGCGATGGCGGTGGTTGAGTCCGGTGCGTGTTTTGTTCCCATCCCCGATGAACTCACCGACGAGGAGCGGCAGACGCTCATTGAGGTGACCGCCTTGCATGGCATCATTTCTCCCACTCAAGAGGGAGGAGGGACCCTCGCTCTTCCCTTTGATTTGGGATGGGTCCGCCTTGAAGCATGTCCGAGTTATCCATGTATCTTTCCCGAGGATGAATTTGAATCACTAAACCCAGCATTCATCCGCTTTAGTTCGGGCACGACAGCGCGATCCAAGGGGGTTGTTTTATCCCACCAATCATTACTGGAGCGCATCATAGCGGCGAATCAAGGAATTCAAATCACGCGGGACGACCGCGTTCTTTGGGTCTTGCCGATGGCGCATCATTTTGCGGTTTCCATCATCCTCTACCTTTACCACGGCGCGACCACTGTATTGGAAACATCTCACCTGCCCGATGCGATGTATCGGGCCGCGCTAGCATCGAAGACCAGCGTGCTTTACGGAAGCCCGTTTCATTTTGCGCAGCTTGCTCAGTGCCAGATGGCGGGTCCACTGCCAGAGTTGAGGCTCGCCGTTTCCACGGCCTCAGCACTCAGTCTGGATGTGGCGAAGGCCTTTAAGGATCGGTTCCAGCTTCCGCTCACTCAGGCGTTGGGGATCATTGAGGTGGGATTGCCTATTGTAAACTTACAATATGCCGGCGATGATCCTGCGGCACTTGGGGCGGTGCTGCCCGATTACGAATGGAAAATAGCCCCGACAGAAGACGATGCCACGCCCGACGTCGGCGAGCTGATGCTGCGCGGTCCGGGGCTGTTTGATGCCTACCTTAGCCCGTGGCAAACACGCTCACAGGTGACGGATGATGGATGGTTTGCAACGGGAGACCTCATCGAAGAGCAAAAGAATAAGACGCTGATCATGCGAGGACGGTCGAAAAGTGTGATCAACGTGGGTGGTATGAAGGTTTTTCCCGAGGAAATCGAAGCGGTTCTCAACGCGCATCCTGCGATTCAGAGGTGCCGAGTTTTTGCGCAGCCGCATGCCGTGTTAGGTTTTTATCCAGCGGGTGAGTATATCTTAGAGGAAGGGGTAGAAAATCTCACGTTGCGGAGTATTCGGAGCTATTGTGAGACTCGGCTCGCCAGCTACAAAATCCCCATGACGATGAAGCCCGTGGATCAGATCGCTCTGACGGCAAGCGGAAAAGTCAAACGAATCTAACGGTTCATTTCCACTGGTATTTATTTTTTTCAATGGCGAAAATACGGTCGGGCAGCTTCACATTAATTTGAGGTGGGTAAAATTCCGTGGTGATCACTGAGCCATCTTTTTGAGTCCACTCGACGCGTTCCATGAACGACGACTTGGTATTGATTTGGAGAATTAATTGCTTGAGCACACGTTTAAGCTTTCCGGATTTCGGGGCGAAGGCGACGATGTAGTGCTCGTTATGTTCCGTAACGCCGGTGACTCTGAACACCGTAGACATTTTCTCGACCGACGCGCCCTCTCCGATTCCGAGCATCAGTAAAATGGGCTTCACCTTGCGATGATTGGGAGGGTAGGTCACTCCTGATTTTCTAACTTCATCGAGCAAGTGAACTTTCTCACCATCGTAGATAGCGGTGCTTGCTGTGGGGTTCCCTATCTGCCATCGAAATGCTTTGCCGGGTTTTAACCAAAGTTTCCCCGTGGATTTGACCGGTTGATCGAGTGCTGGGATTTGTTTGGTCTGGCGCACCTTGACGATGACCGAGCTGTATTTGGCCTGTTTTTTAAGGGCGGCACGCAAGGGCTCTAGGTCAAACTGAGTTTCGGCAGCGTAAACCACACCATGAGCTAGCAGGATCGATAGCGCGGTGATTCTGATGAGCGTGGGCATGGCTGATGGTAGGACAAGTTTGTAACTTGTCGACAACCTAAGCTCTCAAACACGGCCTGATACCTCCTAAGCCTGTCGACAAGTTTTAAACTTGTCCTACTTTATGCTCGGCGTGCCCAGATGAAAAGATTGCATCCTCTTGCTGGTTTATTAACCTGCTGACGTGATTCGTAAGATTGGCCTCTCTGTTTGTTTGCTCCTCATTCTCATGCTCTGTGGCATGGGGGTGATGCGATTGCATTTTGAAACAGACATTCTGGAGGTGCTTCCTCAGAAAATGGGGCAGGTGCAAGCGTTGCAGGATTTTAGTCAGCATTTTGCCGATGAACGCCAAGTCATCATCCTGCTCAAGGCGGGCGATCAGCCGATTGGTGTGGATTACGATGATGAGGATGAAGAAATCACCGCTGAAGACGCAGAGGAGTTGGCCATTTTTCTGAGAGAGAAATTTCCGGATGTCGAGGTGACGTATCAATCTTCCTTTGAGGAGAATCCAGCGTTGTTTGCTGCATCTGTCGCACGCATTTGGAGTTACGCCCCGCCGGAGCAGGTGGAGTCTCTGGTTAACGTGTTAGGAGATGACGCTCGGCTCACCGCCCACCTCGGTCAGGTGAAGTCCGATTTGCAAAATTCCTTCGATCAGGAGAAAGCGATGACTCAGGCTTACGACCCTTTGGGGTTTTTGCAGCACCCTGCCATCCTCTCTTTGATGGAAAGTGAAATGAGCTTTTCCAGCGATAACGAACAGCTCCGCATGCTGATGATTCGTCGGGAAAATGAATCGGATATCGGTTATCAAGCGGATGCCGAGTGGGTGGCTGACATTCAAGAACAGCTAGGATTATGGAGAGCGGTGATGTCTGGAGAAGGCACGCCGTTTGCCACCGCACTCACCGGGGGGCCTGTGTTTAATGCCGAGATTGGAACCGGTATGGAAAACGACATGAAGGGCACCATCACGATGACGTCTCTGCTGATCGCTGGACTCTTTCTCCTGATGCAGCGAAACTGGAAGCAGCTCGTATTGATTAGCTTATTGTTGGGGCTGACCTTTGTGATGACCTTGGGCATCGCGGGGTGGTTAATTGGCACACTGAATCTCGTCAGTGTCGGCTTCGCAGCTATTTTGCTGGGCTTGGTGATTGATTATGCCGTGGTGATTGCGCGTGAATCTCACCAGGCATCCAGAGCCGCAGCCTTAAGAAAGCTCGTGGCTCCCAGCATCCTCTGGGCGGCAGCCAGCACCGCGCTGGTGTTTGGTGTGTTGATGTGTAGCACGTTTACCGGGGTGCAGCAGTTGGGTGCTTTGGTGATGATCGGCTTGCTCACTGGCGCAGTGGTGATGCTTATCATCACGCCGTGGTTTTTCGAAAGATTCCCCGCGCAGAACCCAACGAGAATGATGGCTCCCGTCTTTTTGAAATCAAACAAGGTCTGGAGTCTGCCCGCCTTTCTTGTGCTGGCCTCGGTGGTGGTTTTCTTGGTCAAAGGGCCGCCGCAAGTGAGCTTTGATCTAAAAATGGTGGAGCCAGAATCCAGCCAAGCCGCCCAAGCCTTCAGCGTCATTCAAGACGAGTTCTCCGCGTGGTCCGATCAGAATGCCATCCTTTTCACATCGGCAGATTCGGTGGAGACTTTAAAAAGCCTCGCGACCCATGCGCAGGTCGATCTCAAGCAGCTTCATGACCGAGGCGACATCACCTCCTCGCAGTGGCCCACATCGCTCATCCCGAACCCCGTGGCCTTTGCCGAGAACCAGAGATCGTTCCAACAGCTCATCGCCATGCAATCCAAGGTGCTGGCTCAGGCGAAGTCGGCGGGCTTCAGCAAATCTGGACTGGTCTTGGATCGACAGATTTTAGACGCCCTGAAAAACCTGAAGGAGGGTGGCGGAGATCTTGTGAAATCGAGTGCCGAGGACGAACTCATCGGCGCATTTTTTGATATCGACGACACCGGACGATGTTTCTTTGCGGGTCGCATGCTGCTGGCGCACCCGATCACTCCTGAAAAAGTCAAAGACTTCGATGGGCTAAAGCGATGGAACGTGCATGTCACCGGTTGGTCGATGCTGCAGGCGGTTCTTTTGCCTCACGTCAAACACGACTTTTATGCCATTTTCATCCCGGCCGCTTTGGTGCTGCTCGCGGCCTTGATGCTTGTTTTCAAGCGATGGAAGGATGCTCTGATTGCGGTATTGGTTCTCCTGACCTCGCTCATCGCCATCAATGCCTTAGTGGTGCTCACGGGGCAAAAGTGGAACTTTCTCAGCGGCATGGCCATCCCTCTGGTTGTCGGCGCGGGGATCGATTACAGCATTCATCTCATCTTTGCCCTGCGGAGACTCGATGGCGATTTTGCCGCTGTCTGGAATGGTGTGGGGAAAGCGATTTGCTTTTGTGGGCTTTCCACAGCCATCGGTTTTAGCTCGCTGCTTTTTGCCTCCAATGAAATGCTCCGCAGCATGGGGCTGCTGTGCAGCGTAGGGGTGCTGCTGACAATGATTCTGAGCTTACTGGTGATCCCCGGACTTTGGGTCCTGGGGCAGCGGAGTCATGGTGGAGGGTTCAAAGGTGTCGAGTGAGACAGGTTTCATAAATGCGTAGCGGATCTCACATCCCAGCCAGATTCTCATGCCGTGGAAGAGGTGGACAAGAGCTCGTGAAACCGGCGTAAAGCTATCGGAGATGAGGTAACTTTCATTGAGGTTGTGGTTTCCAAATTTTCCCGCCGTAATTTTCTTCCGTGCCAGGATCACGAGTCGGCGGTTATAGAACGACATAAACTTGGCAAAGGTGGCACCCACCTTGCCATTGAAGGGCATGTGGGTGAACTCTGTATCTTGATCTGAATAAATGAGCCGGACAGGGCCAGCGAAGTAGTTCGCCAGATCCATCAAAAAGGCAGCAAACATTAACTGCGCATCGCCTAAATACCAGTATTTATCGAGGTAGACTGATTTAAACCAATACATCACGCAGTTTTTATATTCTAAGTTCCGTGTCGCGATTTGTTCTTTGACGCAGTTGCCCATGTAGTGGTTCCTAATCAGGGCGTAGGCGCTGTAGGTGGTGTGGGCGCAAAAATCGAGACCATGGCTGTAGAGCGGGTCGAGGAAGCCACCGGCATCGCCAACAATGTGCCATCCGTCGCCGGAAACTTCTTCTGTGAAATAGGAAAGGTCTTTATAGTAGTGGTTGTCATTTTCCACCGCCACGGCATTTTCAAACATCACCTTACCTACGGGATGTTTCATCAGGTGAGTGATGAGTCGCTCGGACATTTTCCCATCGCTCGGCGGGGTGAAAAGCCGACGATCCCAGATAAGGCCAACGCTGACCTCTCCGGTGTTGAGTGGAATGATCCATGCCCACCATCCAAATCCCATCAGGTGGTTGGTGGAAAATCCACGCTCGGAAAAGACGCAATCGCTCGCTTCCTCCATCATCTCGGCGCACTCAATGGAATCGAGTCGGCGCAGGTTGGTGAAGCGACACCACATCGAGGAGGTCGGCTGAGCCTCTGCGTTAGATTGCCATGTTTTCCGCATTTTGGCGATCATGGAGGCTTTGCCTGAGGCATCGACAACCCACCCTGCGGTGACCTCCCTCAGCTCACCACCGGCGGTTTTATAGATGATGTTATTTTTCCCAACGCCATTGAGTTTGAGTGATTTGATGGTGGCGGGTCGGGCGATTTTACAGCCTAATGCCTCCGCGTTATCGAGAAGTTCGGTATCGAGCAAGGCGCGGTTGAGTTGAAAGGTGGGAAGTTTCCCCTGACTTTTCGGGCCGACCTCTGTCGATTTCCCTGGAGCGTCCTCACCATCCTGATGAAACCACATGCGGAGACCATGTTTATAGACGTGTTTTTGGAGGTGTTCACCAATGCGAAGGACACGGGTGAGAAAACAAGCTGAAACTTCCGACGTGCTTTCGCCTATTCTGCGCCCAAACACCTCGGCTTTTTCAACGATCAGGATTTTAAGATCGGGAAACCGTCTCTTCAACAAGATGGCGGTGGAGGATCCTGAAAATGCGCCTCCTATCACAACGACATCGTAGTCTGGACTGCGGTCGACGCCATCGGAGACAGGGCCAGGTTTATTCAAATTCATCTTGCAGCTTTGCATGGTTGATTGAAGGGATGATTGTTGGTAAAGAGTGGCGGAGCATTACCTCCCCCAAAAAATCCGGTCGTGCTGAATGAATACGAACTTATGCCAGCAAATCAAGACAGTTATTCAGATCGATGTGGACTACGTGGAGATCTCCCGACGAGGGCGATGCTTTGGGCGGTGCGTTCGTTTCCGAAAATGCCTTATGCCGTGGAATGGTTTTTAATGAATGCCAGCGTGTGGGTTATTTTTTTACTGGCGGGGGAGCAGCGCCGGGCGATTCGTTTCAACCTGAAGCATATTCATGACGACATTAGCCTGGCGGAAGGCTACTGGTGGACGTTTTGCGTGTTCAGAAACTTTGGCTGGACCTATCTCGATAGCATGCGGGCGAGGATGGGGCAGAAATCCATCACCTGGGAACTCGATGGCGAGGAGGTTTTTAATGAAATTCGAAATTCTAACGAATCGGCAATACTCTTTACCACTCATACCGGAAATTACGACTTGGCCGCCTGTCTGTTTGCCTCAGAGTTTGGCCGCATCCTGCATACCGTGCGGGTGCCCGAGCGCACTGAAAAATTACAAAAGCTCCGCGAGCGTGAGTTTGAGGCGGATATGGAAAGGTATCCATTTTTCAGAACCCATTACAACAAGCCCGGCAACATGTTAGGCGTAGAGCTGGCGCGGTTACTTTCGGAGGGGGAGCTATTGGCCCTGCAGTGTGACCGAGTGATTGGTGATGTGGTGGAGATGGATATTCCGCTGCATGGGGAAAATGAGGAGGAGTCTGAGTGGTTGATGCGTATTCCCAAGGGGCCGATGACTTTGGCGAGTTTCGCCAAGTGTCCGTGTTATCCTCTCTACGTCGTCAGGGATAGGCACAGGCACTACCGTGTTATTTTTAAACCTGCATTGAAACTGGATTCTTCGCGGCGGCGTCCCCGTGAAATCGACTACGCCAATCCATGGGTGGCAGGGCTCCGGGAGTTTCTCGTTCACCACTCCCAGCAATGGTTTGTCTTTGAGAAAGCTTTTATTCAAAATGATGATTGTTAGTAATGTCATCCGATGGCTCATCATTGCCACCGTTTTATGGGGAGGAATAGGAGTAATGCTCTCTGGATGTGTCTGGATGGGATTGGTGATCCATGCTCTGGTGATGATCCCATTACTCTGGGGGACGCTCCAGCCAAGCTCCTGTCTGTTTGGAGCCGTGATCACCGATACAGGAGGTGATGCCCTTTGGCTTACCATTGATGACGGGCCCGATCCGGAGGACACTCCCGTTTTACTGGACCTTCTGGAAAAGCATCAGGTCAAGGCGACGTTTTTTGTCGTGGGTGAAAAGGCGGAGAGGTATCCTGAGTTGATCCAACGTATCGTGGCGGAAGGTCATCGACTTGGGAATCATACATGGAGTCACCCGCAGGGGACCTTCTGGTGTCTAGGCCCATGGGCGACGTATCGGGAAATCGCTCGCTGCCAGGATGTGATCGAATCCATCACCGGAGAGGCCCCCGTAATCTTCCGGGCACCCGTCGGGCATTCGAATGTTTTTGTGCACGCGATTATGAAGCGACTCGATCTGAGTTTGATAGGTTGGTCTGCACGTGGTTTTGATGCCGTTTCCTCTGACGCGGATGAAGTCATGCGGAAATTAGAAAATTCGATGAGACCTGGGGCGATTGTGCTGGCGCATGAATCTACCCCCATCGCTGCCGAGGTGATCGAGCGGACCTTAGCATTTGCCGCAAGTCAGGGGTGGAAGTTTTCCCTGCCTACACATGTTTCGTCGCAACGATGAGGTAGTTATTAAAGGGAGTGTTGCCCCAAAATGGCTTGATGGTGACCGTGAAGCCTGCCGCTTCGAGGGTGTCTTTAAACAAACCTGCCGTCGGATAATGCGTGGGGGCGGCTTTCATCCAGAACGTAACCTTGGCTAACAGATCACCAAGCCAGGTGATGAAAAACCGGAGGTTGTTGTCTTTTATTCCACTGCGGATAATCAGCTTTCCTCCCGGGGCCACTTTTTGCCCCGCAATACGAAGCAGTTTTTTCTGCTCCTCCAGTTCAAAAAATTGAAGAATGTCTAAAATAGTAACATCGCCCTGATGATCGGGGAGATCGACACGGGCATCGCCTTGAGAGAGCGCGATGTCCTGATAGCCGCCGCGGTCAATGAGAGCCTTTCCATCTAATATTTTTTTGGTGTCATAATCGAAGCCCACCACAGGCGCGCTCCATCCCCGTTCACGAAGATAAAGTGCGAGGATGCCCATACCGCAGCCAATATCGAGTAAAGGCTCACTTCTGGTTTCTAACTCATTATAAACACCTTCGTAGAGGGGGTCTGATTTGAGTTTGGATCGCGTGTAATGAGTATTCCACTTTCCTGTGCAGAGCGATGAAATGTGTTGGGCTATTTCTAATGGATCTCTCACGACTTATTTTTGAGTGGGTTCCCTCCCAGGAGTTTTCGAATGATGAGGATGGGCAAGCGAAGAAGCAAACCGATCAAAAGTCTGAAATACATCCAGGTGAGTAGAACATTATCACGGAAGTATTTGAACTGGCTAACACCTCCTTCCTCTGCGGAGAGGTAGCGAACCGGTGTGGGAAGGTTAATCACAGGGAGTCCTTGCCAGCAGAGGCGGACAGCTACTTCGGGATCAAAATCAAACCTGCGCGCACCAAAGGTCGATCTGAAAGCTCTGCGGAGCGGTTTGAGCGGGTAAAGACGCATCCCAAAAAGCGAGTCGCCAATCCCCCACCAGAGCGTATTGAAATTCGCCCACCAATTGGAAATTTTGCGTCCCTTGAGTCGGATGGATGGTGCGGAGTCGTCAAATATAGGGTTTCCCAGAATGAGAGCTTCGGGGTGGGACTGCCCGAGGGTCATGAATTTTTGAATATAATCAGCAGGGTGTTGGCCATCGGCATCCATGGTGAGGGCGTGGGTGAATCCTTCATCCAGAGCGAGATGGATGCCCGTGAGGACCGCTGATCCCTTGCCCTTATTTTTTGGATGCCGAATGATGCGTAATTTCTGGCTAGGTTCGGTGGTGAGCGCCTCAAGATCGGCATCGCTGCCATCCGTGCTGCCATCGATGACGACAAACACATCCGGCCAAGCGTCTAAAGCCTTAAGCGCCGTGTCTCGAAGAAGAGGACCGGTGTTATAAGATGGGATGATGACGCAGGCTTTCATGTTTTACCTGACTGAAAATGCGCTGAGTAAGAGTAATGCGATGTGTTTCATAGGGTAACTGTGTTTACAGGCGATACCGTTACTTAATAACCCCCTTGCCACAAGTTTTTTTCCATGGATTTCTTCGCTGAAGTTCAGTTTTAAAATAGTCCTCCAAGCGGTTTGAAAAGTCCTGACTTCGTTCATCGGCATCTGGTTGTTGGAGATCTCCAGTTTGAATGGAAACCACGATGGGCATGGGTGGTATTTTCCAAAGCGGCCAGCCTTTTTGAAGATAGTGGCAATTCATAAAGATGAAGACAGGGAGGACGGGAACCTTGGTTTTCTTCGCCAAAAACCCGAGGCCGGGCTGGAAGGGGTTCAGTGGATGGTGGTGTTCTCGAGTTCGTGTGCCCTCGGGAAATAGCAATAATTGCCCATCTTGATCCAGACGTTTCTGGGCCGACCTCACCATGGTGATGCTCGGGTAATTGGGGAGAAAACCGATGAATTGTGAGCCGCCTTTGAGGATCAGGTTGTTGAGGATTTCAACTTTCATAATACCGCTGATCCGGGGAAATCGTCTGAGCAGCAGCGGCGCATCCCAGAGCGCGGGGTGGTTGGTCGCGATGATTTGAGGCTGCTTCAATGCGCAGTAAGGGGTTAGAGCTTCATCTTCAATCTTCAGAATGCGCATCCATGTTAAGCCACCAAAAAACCCTTTAAAAAAGGTGGTTCCCGTAGAGTAACCTAGCTCAAGATGGTTTTCTTGGCTCAGGAACGGGCGAGTGATCCCACTCAGGAGTAAAATCATCAACACTCCGACAAACCAATAAATGATAGTAAAAATAAGCCCGATGAAGAAGAGCGGATACGTAAGCCCCTTGGAATATGGAGGATGAGGAGGCGCAGTGGTCACTGGGAGAGTCGAAGGTTAAGTTTCTGCGATGAAGACTAGCCTGTTTTAGTCTTTTAAACGATTCTTTATTTTGATTGTGAAAACCGATCCGGTGAGATTAGGGTGAGCGCCTCAACCACATTTCTCCATGTCCACACCAGCCATCGATCAAAAAGAACTCTTCGCCTTACCTCATGGTGAAGAATTTTGTTTTATCCACCAAATCACAGCACTCGATCCCGGTGTCTCGGCTCAGGGACAATACACTATCTCAGGGGACGAGGAGTTTTTACGTGGCCATTTTCCCGAAAATCCCATCTGGCCAGGAGTGCTGATGGTCGAGGCCATTGCGCAGTTAGGCGGCATCGCCGCGCAATCGGATCCCAACGAGGCAAGGCTCGATAACATGCGACTTACCGCGATCAAAAACTCTAAAATACTCGGCACCGCTGAGCCCGGGGCTACTTTAATCATTGAGGTGAAAGTGGAGGGCCGTATGGGGAGTTTAATTCAAGTCTCGGGAAGCGTTTTAGCGCAAGGTGATGAGGGGGGGCGGCTGCTGGCTAAAGGCATCGTCATGCTCAGTGGCTCACCGCAGTGATCTACGTGACCTTCCAGTGTCTCGGCACTTCCCAACTTTCCAGATTCTGATACGCCCAGTTTTTGAGGGATTTGAGATCTGTGCGGTCGTCCAGGGTGACTCGGATACTCACTTCTTCAAATCGCTCAGGGTCACGACTACGCTTACCTTGGACATCGGCCGCCAGCACGCCGGGCATGGATTCGCAGACGCGTTGGACTTTCGCGGGACTGACTTTTCGTCCGGCGACGTTGATGGCAGCTCCGATGTGGTTATTCCAAAAGAGGGAGCCATCCTTCACGTGCCCCTGATCCATGGTTAAGTAGGCGGAGGTGGTGAGTTCTTCATCGCGCTGGAGGGTGTCGGCACCGAGTGCAATGGCATTGGTGTGGACAAGAATCCGGTCGTCGCTGCCGTTGAAACTCACGATTTCTATCTCAACCCCTGGGAGGATTCCCCCAAGAAGCGCGGCGTCGGTCCGGGGCGTGGCGCTGTGATCGAAGGCGATGGCTCCCGTTTCGCTGGTGCCGTAGAAGTTATGAATTTTGAGTCCTGTTTCATCCCAGACGTTGGTTTCGAGGTCGAGGGGAAGAGGGGCACCCGCAGAAATGGCGAGCGATATTTTCTGGCTGTTGATCGCTTTGGTGAGCCACCAGGTTTTCCAAAGTGTGGGCACCCCGGGGAGAAAAACAGCGCCCTCTTTTTCCAGACTTTGCTGGATAAACATCGGCATAGGTGATGGCTGGATCTCGATAGGAATACCGCCGAGGATGACGGGAAGGGCGAGACACCCGAAGCCGTAGGTGTGCGCCAGTGAGATCGCGGCCAGCCCCCGACAATCAGGTCGAAGCCCTAGGCCCTGGATGTTTCTTTCCGCCTCGGCTAAGATCTGAGAAGCTCCGAGAAATAAGCTTCGCTCAAGGCCCGTGGCTCCGCAGGCTTGTTTGATGATCACGGTGCCCTCTGGGATGGCACTGCGGATCGGTAGCGGCTGGCAATGGCTGGTTTCCAGCAATAATACGGGAATCTCGGCTTTCCATCCTGCGAGGATGGTGGGCAGAAAATCCGCATGATCCGCATGGGCGATAACGTATTCGGGTCGATCCTTGGCGAGGTCTGACGCTTTGATCTTCGCTTGTGTATCGAGTTCGGAAAAAGTCCAGGTTTGAGTATCATTGGGGATGCCCGCGTGCGACATCGCCACGCAACCAGCGTGTTTTTCCAAGATCTCTGTCCAGCGCGTGTGTAACATTTGACACGCTTGCTAGCACTTCCTATGCTGATTGCCAAGGACAGGTCGGTATTTCTCCTCTGAGAGGATCGATCTTTCGCAGTTGATTCATTTTGACCCTTCCATCATGCCGCTATCTGAATCCTCTTTTACTGCCCCGCGTATTTTTATCACGGGCATGGGTGTTATTTCACCCATGGGCCACAGCCCGACCGATCATGTGGAATCCATGCGAGCGGGAAATACACATTTTAGTGAGATCGACTTTTTTGATGTGTCTCGTCAGCGCGTGACCACCGCAGGAGTGGTGGATTTTCCAGATTCATTAGGGGATCATCAGTTGAGTGACAGGGAGTTGGCTCGATTAGACCGGGGCAGCAAGCTGATGCTCTACGCCACCGGCGAGGCGATCAAGTCCGCCCAACTTAGCTATATTTCACCCACCAACCCGATGGTGATTGGCACCTCTGCCGGAGCGATGCCGCTGGGGGAAGCTTATTACAAAGCCGCCACCACAGAGCCGCTGACGCATCGCGGCCAACTGACACGGGTAGAGCACTATCAAGCGCAGAAAGGCATGGCGATGATCCAGCGTGCCTTTGGTTTTCGCGCGCAGTGTCAAATTATTTCCAATGCCTGCGCATCGGGGGCGAATGCCATCGGTCATGCCTATCAGCTTTTGAAGTCGGGTCAGAAATCTCTCGCACTTGCCGGTGGATATGATGCCATTTCCGAGATGGTTTTTTCAGGATTCAATGCCCTGAAGGCTTTGAGCGAATCGGGGATCCCACGCCCTTTTGATGCTGACCGGGATGGCCTAGCCCTAGGTGAAGGCGCTGCGATGTTTGTCTTGGAAACTGAAGAGTCGATGCAGAAACGTGGAGCCGTTCCGCTGGCTGAAATCATGGGCTACGGCATGGCGACGGATCTTCACCACCTCACCCAACCTCACCCTGAGGGGAAAGCTGCCATCAGCTCAATGACCGCCGCCTGTCGTGACGCTGGGGTTTCTCCATCAGAGATCCAATACATCAATTCCCACGGCACGGGTACTCCTCTTAACGATATCGCGGAGGCCAATGCTATCTGCACCTGGAGCGCCAACGAAGGTGCTGGCTCCGATGCGCAGAAGATGATGGTGAGCTCGACCAAATCCGCCATGGGTCATGCGCTCGGCGGCGCTGGCGCGATCGAGTCCGCCATTTGCCTGTTAGCCCTGCGAGAGCAAATCGTGCCAGCGAGCTTAAACGTGCGCAAGATCGATGCCGCCTGCCAGTTTGATCTCGTGCAAACCCCTCGCCACGCGGAGTTGGACACCGTGCTAACGAACTCCTTTGGTTTTGGCGGATGCAATGCCTCACTCATTTATCGCCGCATTTAGATCGAATCATCATGTCATTACCTCTTTACATTCACGGATACGGCAGCGTCTCGGCAGCGGGTTTAGACTCGGAGGCACTTTACGATGCTTGTATCCATGAGAAATCCGTCAATTCAGACGTAATAGAACGCAGCGTCGGCGAGCAAATGATCTCGTATCAGGTCCGTCCTGTCGATGCCGTTGGCCTGCGAAAACTTGTTCCTAAACACCCACGCTTGCGCCGATCCAGCCCGATTTCAAAATTCTCCATCGCCGCCGCCTGTCAGGCATTGGGGAAAGATCGTATCGCCAAGATTCAGCAGGGTGAATTTCGCCTCGGAATTGTGGTTTCATTTTTCAATGGCTGCATCGGCTACTCGAATCGATTTTACAAAGAGGTGCTCGACGACCCCAAATTTGCGAGCCCCATCCTATTTCCCGAAACCGTCTTTAACGCGCCGGCCAGTCATGTGGCGAGTTATCTCGGATCGGACGGTCCCGTTTACACCTTGATAGGCGACTCCGCGGCATGGTTTTCTGCGGTGAAAGTGGCACAGGGATGGCTACAGGCCGATCAGGTAGATGGCTGCTTGGTGCTCTGCGGCGAGGAGCTAGACTGGCTCTCGACCGAAGGGATTCGTCTTTACTCGAGAAACCTCGAAGCTACCGAAGGTGCGGCGGCGGTATATTTCGAAAACAAACCATCAGACATCCAACTCGATTTTCTCTCACAGCCGTATGGCTACACCTCGCCTGATGAGCGGAAAGTGGCGATTGCCGAGGCTTGGTCCTCGTGTGAGGTGCTGGCAGCATCGGAGAAGAAATCCACCCTTCTGGTAGACGGCCTCACTCGCCAATCCTCATTTGATCGAGACGAGCAAGCCGTGCTCCAATCATGGAATGGCACTAGGGTCAGCCCGCTCAGCACGCTGGGTTACGGAATGGGTGCAAGTTGTGGATTTCAGACCATCATGGCTCTGGAAGCGCTGAAACGCGACTATCAAAGCGCCATCGTCCTGGCGGCGGGTAGCAATCAACACGCTTTCTGCGCCAAGTTCCGCAGAGGCTAAG
>Ga0256845_1000768_pt1 | contig 28022 bp, 23 predicted proteins | sample RiftiametaG_FD_189101 | JGI IMG/M metagenome (GOLD analysis project Ga0256845, IMG submission 189101) | Tube worm associated microbial communities from hydrothermal vent at the East Pacific Rise, Pacific Ocean - Riftia | ecosystem: Host-associated > Annelida > Integument > Unclassified ...
AGACTACTCCCAGTACATTCCAAGGGGGCACTACACTTCCAGTAAGAAACTGGAAAACTATTTCATGGCAATGATGTACATGGGCAGAATTACTTTCCTGCTGCACGGCGGTGATCCAAACGGACCTAACGAACAGAACCTTGTTTCTGAAGAAACCGCAAGAGAAATGACTGCCTCTGCGCTGTTGATTGTGTCTGATCTGAACACCATTGAAGTCGGCGGCGTACCGCTTAGAGCCAGGTGGGAGCGGATATACCAGATAACTGCTTTCTTTGCTGGCTTCGCGGATGATCTGTCTGTTTCTCAGTATCATGCCGGCGCACAAGCTGTCTCAGGAGAAAGCTTCTCTTCAGAACTTCTTGAAGACAACAGCTTTTACTGTGATTTCCAGTCTTACATCGCAGAGAACTGCGTCGAACCATCTGTGTACAGCGGCACTGGAGCATCAGTAGTTATGCCAGACGGTAACGGAGAGTTTCCTGATGATGGTCTCCAGTTGCTTCTTGAAAAAACAACTGGCTTCAGATTCTTCGGTCAGAGGTACACGCCAGACAGCGAAATCCTCGGCAGACTTGTTTTTCCAGAAACAGGCGCAAACCCCGGTGGTGAGCGAAGATTCATGCCGTCCGGTGTGGATGTGGCTGCCAGCTTCAGGTGCGAAGCAGCACTTGAGATTGTTAACGAAAATGGTTCCGTTCTATTCAGCGGATATGAGCAGACACTGACTGATATGCAGAATATGGTTGACAACTACACGGTTGACGACTGGCACGCCACCCTCTACATGTGCTGGCTTCATTCTTTAAAACTTCTTGGGGCGCACAGAGGAAATGGGTATCCAGACTTCATGCAGACAGAAGGATGGTCACAGTGTACCCTGTCAACATTCCTTGCCTCGTGGGCAATGCTCAGGCACGACACCATACTGTATGCAAAACAGAGCTACACCGCCATGGCAGGCTGCGCCCCGGGCTCTTTTGAACCTGTTCCATCAGCCGGTTTCGTTGAACCGGTTCCCGAAGTCTACGCGGAACTTCGGGCTACCCTTCTGATGGCCCGCAGGGCTCTGGAATACTACGATATTTACGATGAGTCGCTTACTCTGAGGTTTACCAGAGCGGAATCACTGCTTGAAACTCTGCAGTCTATTGCAGAGAGGGAGCTTGCAGGAGAACTGCTCTCCACTGAAGATGCCAACTTCCTCAAGGGGTTCGCAGGATACCTTGAGGGAGCAATCGTTCTCGGTGATGTAACAACTGAAGGGCTTGAAACAAGCCTTGTAGCAGATGTTCACACAGATCAGAACTCCTCCAGCGTTCTTCAGGTGGCTTCAGGAAACCTGGATAACTGTGTGGTGGTTTACAGAAGAGCAGACGGGGTTGTTGAGGCAGCAATAGGACCTGTGTTGAGTTACTACCAGTTCTCTCATCCCATGAGTAACAGGCTCACAGACGAGGCATGGCGCGAAATTCTTGCATCAGATCCTCCAACAAGACCGGAGTGGACAGACAGCTACATCTGCGAATAGGCTAATCAGATGCTTTGAAGACCGGAAGCCTGTCACGCAACTGTACTGTCAGCAACGGAGCAGCAATGTACACAAGAGGGCTCCAGCTGGGAAAAAAGAAGGCAATGCCAGCACCGGCAAGAGAAACCAGTGGCAGTATGGTGTTGATCCTGATTATTCTTCTGATGGCGAATTCATCGAATCCGTCGGCTATGGTTTCGGGATTCACCAGAAGTACCCTGCACTGCAGAAGAAAGAACAGCGATATAAGAAATATATTGAGGTGAAAAACCAGATTGGCAGTTACTGTGTGATTGTGATACCCCATAAGAGATGAAGAAAACGGAATCAGGCATACAACAAGCAGGCCCCCCAGATTGGTCCACAGATGTGTGATGCTGCTGGACTTGATGTATCTGAATATTTTCTGTTGAACTACCCAGAAGTTTCCCAGCAGAATGAAGCTTAAAGCATAGGTTCCAAAAAGGTGTACGTATTCTGCAAGGTGACCGGATATATCACTTTCCGTACTTCTGTGCCCCAGTTCCGGTAGTGGCAGAGAAAGAACAAGCAGAGTCATTGCTATAGCATATATACCGTCTGTAAGCCCCTCAAGCCTGCTCATTGAAAACTGGCTTCTCTTGCCGCCTGTCAGCATAGCATTCCTTTCCGGTGTTACCTGCGAGCTCACAGAACGGTGTTGGCTGCTGCCACCCTGCTGTAGTAATCGGCACTTAGTTTGGGTGTTCTTTCAAGGGTGCAGAAATCGACATGCACAATACCGAAACGATATGTATACCCGTCAGCCCACTCGAAATTGTCTAGAAGACTCCAGCAGAAATACCCTTTAAGCGGTACACCTTCTGTTGCTGCCCTGTGCGCAGCCAGAAGGTGATTCCTCAAGTAGAACACTCTATCGGTATCGTTTATTCTTCCATATTTATCAACAGTGTCATCACAGGCACAACCGTTTTCTGTAATGTATACCTCTTTGACTCCCCATAATTCACTGATGTAACGGGGTGCCCAGTAGCATATTTCCGGAGACACTTTTATCCATGATGCATGCATATGGGGGTATGACGGCGGGTGTTTGACAATAGAGTAGCCAGAATCAGCTTCACTGTTCGCCATAACATGCTTTGCAAGGTACAGATTAACCCCCACGAAATCAAGCGGTGAACCTATTGCATTCATGTCGTCACCGGTGAATTCCGGTGCGTCCCTTCCCTGGCTTCTCAAATATGAATCCGGGTATTTCCCTTCAAGCACTGCAGTAAGGAAATGGGCGTTCTCTTCTCTGAAAGCAATTTTTGCAGCCTGTATATGCTCTTCTGTCTCCATTACGGGAACGCATATCACAGGATTCTCTGCTAAACCCACTCTGGCACTGGAAGAAACACTTCTGATGGCCTGAACACCAAGACCATGGGCAAGAAGAGCATTGTGACGAACCTGGTTCCGCCCCTTGGTATCAAGCATAATACCCGGGGCAAATACCTGCCCTGAAGGGTAGTACCCCGAATCAGTGAAACACGAGAATTCATTGATGGTCATGAAGTTCTGAACAGTATCACCGAATCTTGATGCCATCAGCCTGCAGTAGTCTGCAAAATACCTTGAAGTTTCCCGCGACTGCCACCCGCCTAAATCATCCTGCATAGCCTGCGGCAGATCCCAGTGAAAAAGAGTCATCCACGGTTGGACACCCGCGTTAAGAAGCCTGTCTACAAGTCTTCTGTAATAATCTATTCCTTTTTCGTTAACTTCTCCTCTTCCCGATGGCATGATTCTGGACCACGATACAGAAAACCTGTAGGCACCCAGACCCATTTTCTTTATCAGTGCCACATCTTCAGCATACCTGTTGTACTGATCACAGGCTGTATCTCCATTGTGTTCGTTTTTTATCATTCCAGGCGTGTGTGAGAATGAATCCCACACCGAAGGAGCTCTGCCATCCTGCTCCGCTGCCCCTTCGACCTGATAGGCAGCAGTGGCAACACCCCACAAAAACCCATCGGGAAACACCCTGCTCACAGAGCCTGATCCAGCGGCATTTCTGCACCTCCAAGCAAAACTGTTCTGGCGTGGGGGTACTGCTTCTTAAACAGGCCAATGCCTTTCCGTTTGCATCTTTCAGCATCCAGACAGATGTCAAATCCGTAAACACTGTGGTCAGTTCTGTAGACAAAGTCTACTTCCAGGTTCCCCGCTTTCCAGTACATAAGCTCTGCATTGCCCTCTCTGCCTGTTTTCGCATACATGGAACACCCTATGGCTGTTCTGAACAACCTGTTTTCCCACTCCGGACTGTTCGCGATGGTATCAGGGCTTACCCCGCACACTGCGCACACCAGGGAAGTATCCAGCGGAAGAAGCTTGGGGCTTGACCGTCTCTTTCTTTCATAATCGCCTCCATACTTTCCAACACCGGCCACAAGCCCCGCTCCCTGAAGAAGTTTCAGGTATCCGGCAACAGTTGTTGTGTTACCTGCATCCTGAAGTTCGGGGAGCAGTTTAGTGTAGCTGACAATATCACACGGGTTCTTGCACGCATACATAAACAGGTTCCGAAGAACAATCGGTTTCTCTACTCTGTTCACCATAAGGATATCTCTGGAAATAGATGTTTCAATAAGAGAATCCAGCATGTAACTGCGCCATTTCTGGTAATTACCTGACAGCACTGCGCCGCCTGGAAACCCTCCGAACACAAGGTATTTGTTCACTGTGTATCCGAAAGCCTCATGCATCTCCCGCATTGACCAGTGTTCAATTCGTAGTATTTCGTAGTTTTCTGTTTCATTTACGGGAATATTAAGTTCTGAAGAATCCACAAGCACCACTTGAAATGGGTGTTCTCCGGACTTGTCTTCGCTTTTCAGATACAGCACAACCTCAGCCCAGTTGAGTATTTTTTGAATCTCATCAAGAACAAGAACTGTTTTTGTGTGCACTGCTAGCCTTCTTGCCGAAGACCAGTTATTCTCTATCCAGCCGGAATCCCCTGGTGCAGGCATATCTGCCGAGCTGTAAACAACAGCGACCTCTTGTTCACGCAGTGTTTCAAGAACCTGATTAACCACTGTGGTCTTGCCAACCTGACGGGGCCCCGTGACGAACTTGATTTTTTCGGACCCATTGTTAATGCTCTCCAGCAGAATACGGTACTCGGCTTTTCTGTACACATACACCTCCGCTTACTCATTTCACTGAGCTATATTACTCGATACATTAATTGTTCGCAAGTGCCACCATCGGCGACATTCCTACCTCAAGCAGTTTCAGACAAGATGTATCTCTTCATACTATGGCGGAATACATGTGCTACTGTGTTTTCGTATTTGCTTCAATTGCTTTTTTTACAGCTTTTTCAAACTTGTCTGCTCTTGCGGAACCCAGCAGCGAATCTGTAAACAGAAGAGCAAGCTTGTAAAGAATAAACAACATGCCCAGCGGTATGATCATTACATCAAGAATCCAAGTAACACCTGTTCTTAAAAGAAGCTCGGGCAAAACATCTGTAAGATCCTTCATGTCTGTAACAATCCCTGCAATTATCTGAAGCTGTGGCAGTTTAACTGAATCCAGCTCAGGCCAATTTATACGGAAGTTCGGGAAAGATCCCGTTACGGCAGGTGGCCAGCCTTCGATATCAACAATCCTGGCACTTTGAGCTTCTTCAAGTCTCGTGCTGAATCTTTCCTCAAACTCCGACATTTTCAAATCAAACTCTGCCCTGATATCTGAGGAATAACTGTTCGAGAGTTTTCCAGACAGAAACAGGGATACAGGAATTGCAAAATAGAAGCAGAAAGCAAGTATGCCGGCCGCAAAGACAAGTTTTTTGATGAAGTACTTCTTTGTAAACTGCAGTATCCCCGCAAGAATGACTACTGCTGCCAGAAAAGCGGCTCCCGTAAAACCGCATATTCGCAGTAAAGCTTCCAGAACATACAGTGTTGCAAGACTTGCAGTAATAAGTTTCCAGGTGATGTCTACAGCATCGTAAAGGGGTTGAACGATATCACCAACCTCTATTCCAACCACGTCTGACCCTTCAACAACAGCAACAAGCCCTTTAACAATGCTAATGGCTGCAAAGGCAGCAAGAGCCTTTTCTTGGGACTCTTCCACATAATTCTCTGCCGGAGACAGTATCACCCTGTGTTGAAAAGCACCTGTAACTCCTGTAACTGAAAGCACTGCCAGAACGAAAAAGACTGATACAATGACTGTTCTTCTTTTTAACACTGTTTTCATTGCTCTCTCCTGATGATAGTGACAGAGGTGATATTCTCATTTGGAGAGTTCAGGTCAATGCAAATGGCTGCCGCCTCTGAAGACAGCAGCCACAATGAAGTCTGGGTATACCCTAAGTCTCTTTCTGCTCTGTACTCTCGTTTCTGCTCAGCCATTCGTTGAAAGCCTCGCGGCCGTACTCCTTCCAGAATGCTCCCAGGGAGTCGTAGTTGTGATGCTGCCCGTCATCGTTTATATGCACATGCTTCTCGCCCCTGCTGTGCCCGCTCCTGTTGTTTCCACTGTATGAACTGTGGCTGCCAAATAATATATGAGCCAGAACAAAAAGACCGACAGCCTGCCAGTAGCTTACCTCAGGAAGGTTAAACACTTCCGGCATAAGAGTGTTCCACAGCCACTGAACCGCAAGCCCGAATATCGCTGCCAGTGCTGTAACAGTAACAAGCCCCAGCAGAACAAAACCTATTATCACCATTACTTTCCGCAGTGGACTTCCCTTCAGGTTGTGTCTGTTTATTCTTGCATTAAATATTCGCATTGTTTTCCTCCCTTGTGTGAATGTGTTTCAGTTGGTGCTGTATTGTTCTCAATCCTCTGTGTTTTCGTGCAAGCAGGGTGCCAACCGGTGTATGCAGCTGTTTTCCCAGCTCTTTGAAAGACATTTCGTTAAACTCAGTTTCGATTATTACCAGCTTCTGATCTGCCGGCAGCGAGTTTATTGCTTCGTATATTCGGTTTCTTATCTGCTCTCTCGCGTAAGAGCTTTCCGGTTCGTAACTAATGTCCGGAATGATATCGTGAAGGGAAAGACTGTGGGTGTTCTCTTCATCCAGTGACGCGGTCTGGAAGCGCGGCTTTCGGTATTCGTCTACAATTCTGTTGCGCAGAGCACGGAAAACATAGCCTGCAAGGTCGTTTATCGGCTTTGTAAGGTCGGGTCTGTCAAGCAGTTTCAGAACCACATCCTGAACAATATCTTCCCCGTCCATATGCGAGGCATCATTGAGCTTCGCTCTGACAAAATCAACCATTTTACGGTAATTGTTTTCCCAGAATTCCGATACAGCTGCATTTTCTCCTGAAGTCATTTTTCACCGCCTTCAGTAATGCAGACGAAACAGAAGCAGATTTATTGCACCGGCATGTTAGCTATACTCTTGGTTACCCTACGGCAACTGGTAGTAATACAGACCTCTGCCAGCGTTGAAAACAATGGCATTGATGTTGTTCTGTGAAAGAACCCTGTGCCCGGGAGTCAGATAACCCACCAACTCTGTTAGAGAAGAAGAATTTTCAACTGAGAAGGTTGACCAGTTTATTTTGCCTGTGTCTGTGGTTTCCCCTCCGTCAGATGAAAAAACGTAACTGCCATCAGACAACCGGCAAAGAATATCAATGGGCTTACCTGGATTCTCGAAAACTGTACCGTCAGAGAATCTGACTATCTGGGTTGTATCGCTCCATGCCAGCCCTGCGTCTGGTTCGACCCATTGCTCAATTATGGGTGAAGTCAGCGAAGAGTCTTCAAGAACAATGGTAAATGTTGCCATATCTGCTATTTTCGTTAATGGATTATCGCCAGCTGCCACCAGATCAGACCACGGGTTACACACCATATAGCTGCCTATTATGCCGTTCGAGCTGAATCTTGCCTTCTCTTCAAGGTCAACAACATCGTATGGGCGAAGAGAACTGCTTTCATCACCAATACACAGAGAGAAATATGATTCCGGATCGGGGAGACAGTTAAGTATGCGGGCACCATACAGAAGCCTGGAATCCTGGGTAAAATTAAATGTAAGAGGCTCATCAGAATCGAATACAACCCCGACAATCTGAACACTTCCGCCTTCGGAATCGCACACCAGAAGCACGACAGGATCAGGTATGGAAATACCATCGGCAGGCAAACCGTCTGGTATCTGAACCTTTATTGCGGCAAAAAGCAGATTCCCGTTGGGGCTTGCTTTCAACATTCTGATTTCCCCGACACCTTCCCAGCCATTATCGGATGGTATCCAGTCTATTATAAATTTACTGATATTCAGTGGATCATCAATACTGACAGAACTGAGTGTTCCTCCTGTATTTACAAAAACAATTCTGTCTCCGGATAGCAGAGCAAAATCCACCATTGATGTGGAAAGCGAATCTGTGAGTAATTCGGGCTGGGCAAATGAGACCGAAACAATCACAACAACAGCAAAAACCAGAGGATGGCGAACCTTACACAAGAGACCTTCCATTATTTTCCTTCCCTGCACTGTTTCACAACCGCTACCAGCCTTTCATTCCGGTATTAAAATGCGGAAAAACCCCACGCTGTTACTATAGTGACGCAATTGGCGGCAGGCAACATCTACCTGTACACCCATTGCGTTCCTGCCAGATTTATGCAGCAGCATTCAGCACCGTGGAATTTCAGGAGCAGATTCCCTTTTTGCAACTTTCCCTGCAGCTTTCCTCAAAGCACTTCTGATACCTTCTTCTGTAACAGGATGGTAGAAATTCAGCTCCATTGTTTCAAACACTGTAAGCTCTCTCTGTACTGCCCATGAGATAAGGTGAGCAATGTGCTCTCCGTCTGGAACAGCCATTTCCGCACCAAGCAGTTTTCCGGAGGTTTTCTCGGCGTAAACCCTGAGAAGCCCTCTGTTCCTCATGGCAGTCATTGCCCTGGTCTGAGCTCTGTAGTCCATACTGCCTGTTACAATCATGTCCTGATCTAAACTTGAGTACCTTTCCCCAACAGCCGCTATGTTAGGATGGGTAAATACTATGCCCAGAGGGGTTCTTCGGCAGAAGCTGTGCACATCGTTTTTTACACTGTTATACCCTGCTATGTGGCCATCATCAGCCGCTTCGGCAAGAAACTGTGCCCTTGCATTCACATCTCCGGCAATAAACACCGGAAGATCACCCACCTGCATTGTGTACGGGTTAAACCCGGGAATCCCCATACTGTTAAGAGGAACGCCGAGGTTTTCCATTGCCAGGCCATCGGTGTTCGGTTTCCTGCCAATGGCAACAAGAACTTTGTCAGCCTGCACCTCAACATCACCTGATCGAACCAGAACCCTGCCTGATACTCCTTCTTCCAGAGTTACGCTGCTTTCAAGATGAATGGGAAACTCTTCGCCAATAATTTCTGCAGCCGCTTCCGCAACTTCAGGATCACTGATTCCGCCCACTGTGTTCAAAGCATCAAATCCGGTAATCACTACCCCAAGACGGCTTAGTGCCTGGGAGATTTCCAGACCAATGGCACCCAAACCAATCACAGCCATGGTTTTCGGCAGTTCCTGCATTTCAAACAGCGTTGAACTGGTAACAACTCTGTTGCCGAATTGTTTCCATTGCTCTGGAATGACGGGTGTTGAACCTGTTGCAATTATCAGGGCCCGGGTTCTGATCTGTTCACCGTTAACTTCCACCATGTCCGGGGCCAGGATACGGGCCCTTCCCGGTATATTATTGTTTTCCAGCCTGGCGGTTGCCCTGTTAACATTTGCAACCAGTTTGTCGCGCAGCTTTCTTACTCTCTTCAGAACAGCCCTGTCGTCAACTTTCAAGGTTCCGGAAAGCCTGAAACCCATCTCTTCATACAGCAATCGTTTGTGGTAAACATCAGCCGCTTCAATAAGCATTTTAGAAGGCATGCACCCCACCCTGGCACAGGTGGTTCCGTAGGGTCCGTCGTTGATTACTACGAAGTTGTCTGTTCTTTTTCTAACCTGACCCAGGGCAGACAGCCCCGCTGTACCCGAACCGATTATTACCACATCAACTTCTCTTGGCATTGTGTTTCCTTCCAAATAAAAATACCTTAGAAAATAGCTACACTGCCTTCCATGTGAATCTTCATGCAGTTTATCATGTTCTGGTGATCTTCAGTTCCAGCCATCTCTCTGCAGGAATGCATTGACAGCATGGGATTACCCACATCGACTGTGGGAATGCCTGTTCCTGTTGCCGCAATAGGTCCAAGCGTACGTCCACTTTTAGCATCTGCTCTGGAAACAAATTTCTGAACAGGACTGTTTGCCAGCTCTGCACATTTCAAGAAGTATGCAGATGTGCGTGCGGATGACGCATAACTGCCCCCCGCCGACATCTTCACAGCAGGCCCTTTGTTCAATACAGGCCTGGAGAGTTTGCTGTGCTTGTCTGCCCACCCAGGGTGAACAGCGTGAACACAGTCGGCACTTACATTAATACTGCGGCTGCATGCTCTGAAGAACTGTTCTCTGCTGCCTGAAACACGCTCAAGCACTCTTTCCATGAAAGGGGAAGCAGCTCCGTTAACCGTATTTGACCCTATCTCTTCGTTGTCGAATAAAAACACAACAGCAGTGGAATCAGACGGTGTTATATCCGTAATGGCAGCCAGAGCAGCATGTGTACTGCCCCTGTTGTCTATGCCTGCAGAAACTAGGAAATTCTCTTCCAGTCCATTGAGGGCCGGAGGCTGCACATCGAATACTTCACCCGAAAAATCTATTATCTGTTCTGCGCTGATTCCGACAGAATCGGCAATCAGCTTCTTCAAAGAGTCATAGTCATCTTTTTTCTCGCCCAGCACCAGAAGCAGCTGGTTTTCCGCATTTGCCTTGAATCCGTCTTTGTTCGCATTGCGGTTCAGGTGAATGGCCGGGGAAGGAAATCTCAGTACAGGGCTGTTTATTCTGAAAAGCTTTGATGTCAGGCGACTGCTCACCATAAATGAAACACTTCCGGCAAGACCAAGATCCCTGTCGAACCAGGTTGCCACAGTGGGTCCGCCGTATATTTCCACTCCAAGCGTTGACAGACCTTCCCTGTAGGCATACGGTTCAGGTTTCAGCCGAAACCCGGGAGCATCTGTGTGTGTTCCTATGATTCTAAAACCGGCATCGGCAGGTGGCTTTTCCCCCACAATAAAGGCAGCAACAGTTGAATCTGAATCCACAACCATACATCTGTCGCCTCTGTTCAGCTTCCATTCATCTTCCATGAAAATTTGTCTGAATCCGTATTTGTTAAGAAGTTCCACAGAAGTTTCCACACAGTGGGCAGCTGTTGGACTATTCTGCAGAAAGGAGATCAGCTTCTTGATTTTACTGTTCATTTCGCTCTCCTGTTCTTTTTCCGGTCTTTCCATGATGAAGCCTGCGAACCTGATCCATAAATGCTTCGAACCGTGAGGTGTTGTCTGTATCCTCCTGACCGTCAAAAGCCAGGTTAAGCCATGGAAGCCCGGGTTTGTCACGCTTTATTCTTCTTGAAACTGCCGACACAACGGTACCAGGCAGGCAGTTGAACGGATAGATGTTAACAGCTCCATCGATACCGCCATGCTCGAGAAGAGCAAGGGGAGCACCTATGCTTAGAACCGCCTCGCCACCTATGTTCTCTGCCATGTAGGGTGTGGAAGCTTTCATAACCTGAGAGGCCGAAACATGAGGAGTACCGCGAAGAAGGTTGTCAAAAGGTTTTTCCACAGCTCTTTTTACTTTCGTAATCACCATTCCAATGGTTTTCCCTTTGATAACTGACGCCGTCTTTCCGTTCTGTTTTGATTTCTCGATGAAACTGTGGTTAACATAGTCGAACCACTCTGTAAGTGGTGTGTAAATAACTTCCGCGCCGAGAGCTTCCAGTTTGTATATGGTGTTGTCATTGGCATAATCATCATTTCTTACATATATCTCGCCAAACACCGCGACCAGAGGTTTTCTTGCAATATCCAGCAGGGGAAACTTCTCGAATTCTTCTGCTGCTTTTTTTGCTCTGGCGGCAAGAGAAGCTCCTTTCTCCAGCGTATCTTCAAAGTCAGACAGCCACTTCTTAAAAAGCTGGCTGGCACTTCCCGGCGTGACCTCGTATGGCCTGACCCTTAGAAGTGCCCGTTTCAGTATATCACCTGCAGCAAGACTCTGGAGAAGATCCTTCTGAAACTTTTTTGAACCCAGCCCCGGTATACTGGAATACGAGTCACTTGATGTTGCAGTAAGAACAGGAACGCCTTCGAACCCCATTTTCTCTAGTACCTGCCTCTGAAAAGTGCAGTACTGCCCGAATCTGCACGGCCCTGATGCGGTTGCCATGAAAAACGCTGTTTTTTCAGGTTTGTCTGTTTCCAGTATTTTCAGCATGTTGCCGGCGGTAATTATTGCAGGATAGCATTCTCTTCCAGTTGTAACCGTTCTTCCCAGAGCAACAGCGTGTGATGTTGTGGGTGGTATTACCCTTGCATCCACTCCACGGTTTCTAACGGCGGCTGCAGCCAGATAGCTTGCCTCACTCATCAGGGGAATCCAGAGGGTTCTTCCTGTTACATCCTGCTTTTCCCGTGCAGATGGCCGGTATTCCTGCGTTCCGCAGTTTCCCGCTCCATCAAGTGCGTCAAGAAATGCTTCACACCTTGTGATCACACCAGCATCGGCAGCATGCTCGTCTATCTCGATAGAGAGGTATGGTTTGTCTCCCATGATTTCCCTGAAAGAATGTTCAATAAATGAATCCGGACCGCAACCGAAATTACTGAGATAAACGGCGTGGAGGTCTTCGTTTTCTTTAATAACTATTCCCCCGGCAAGTATTCTCTGACCGTAGTGCCAGTACATGTTGTTGTAACTATCTGACGCCCTGTTCATGGACACGGGTAGCATATCGAGAGGAATTACAACCCCTCCGAGTTTTGCCAGCTTTGCAGGAAGATCGGTGTTTACCACAGGGTCTGAACCGTTGTACGGCCTGCTGACCACCACAAACCCCCTGCGTCCATTCAGGTTCTGTATGGCCTGCCTGCCTCGTTCTGCGTTTGCCTCTACAAATTTGCTCTGAGCATTCAGTGCTTCTTTGAGCGCTGCTTTTGCGTCGGCAGTACTGAACCCCAGCTCCACAGCTGTTTCTATCAGAGCACTCATCCATTCGTCACCTGGAAGGGCAAAATCCAGAACAGGTTTCAGAATCTTCACATCTTTCATCTGATCGAGAACAAGCCCGGCATCAAGAATGTACGGAGAACCCTGAATGTATGGACAGTTGTAAGATTCCGTGAAGTTACCCTGTGGTTTGTTCCTTAAAATTGATGGAAGAAACAGAATGTCCACACCTTTGTCGAGAAGTTCCATAACATGACCATGGGCAATTTTCACAGGGAAGCAGGTTTCCGCAGCAACACTTTCCACTCCTGAATGAACTGTTGCGGAAGTGGATTCATCGCTAACCACTACACGGCAACCCATGGATCTGAAGAATGTTCCGAAGAACGGGAAAAGCTCCCAGAACCAAAGTGATCTGGAGATGCCAATAACAGGCCCGCTGCCCCATTCCCTACCCGAATACTTGAAAACATTTTCTACCCGTTCAAGGAACAGATTCTCTCCACCTGAGGTGGTCTGCATTGAACCGGTCTCGTATTTTTCGCACCTGCCGCCGTAGAAGAGTTTTGTGCCGTCTTCCAGTGTAACTCTGTGTATTTCACAGTTGTTCGAGCACGCCCTGCATACGAAGGAATCCTGGGTGTAGCTGTTTTCAGCAAGACTCCATCCTCTAAAAGATGTTTTTTCTCTGCCGTTCATGGCCTCTCTTGCCATAAGGGCCACACCTATGGCACCTGTTACATCGTGGTGTGGAGGAAGAATAACCTCTCGCCCATGCCCCAGAACCGCATTGAAGGCTGCAACCACGCCCTGGTTGTGTGCTGTTCCACCCTGAAAAAAGATTTTCTTCCCTACTTTCCTCTCTCCCACAACGCGGTGAAGGTAGTTCTTGACAATGGAATAACACAGCCCCGAGGTTATCTGCTGAACTGGTGTGCTTACAGCCTGATGAGCGACCACATCACTCTCCATAAATACGGTACACCGTTCACCCAGCCTGCATGGGGCGTTGGCTGACAGTGCTATGGAACCGAAGTCTTCTATCTTTATTCCCAGCTTTTCAGCCTGTTCTTCAAGAAAAGATCCGGTACCGGCAGCGCAGACTTTGTTCATTTCAAAGTCGACCACTCGACCGTTTTCGATAGAGATGTACTTTGAATCCTGTCCACCTATTTCGAATATGGTATCTACCTCTGGATCGATCTCAATTGCAGCTCTTGCCTGTGCTGAAATCTCATTACGTACCACGTCAGCTCCCACGAAGTCGCCGGTCATGTACCTTCCACTACCAGTAACACCGGCGCCAAGAACCTGTACAGACTTCAATCTTGGCCCCAGTTCCCTCAGCCCGTTTTTAACAGCCTCAAGGGGTTTTCCTGCCGTTCTTAGATACAAACGGTCAACAACTCTGCCGTCAGCTGAAACAGCAGCCAGGTTAGTGCTTATCGACCCCACATCAATACCCAGATAAACACCTTCGGATGGAATATCGCCAGCGACAGTAAAATCGGCGATCCCGAGGGCGTATGGAATAAGCGAAGGAAGAGTTTCTATTTCAGTTCCAATTGAATTGATGAGTTCCCGGATCTGTTGTGTTCTCAGTACAGCAGGTTTCTTTGAAAGAGCAGCTCCTGCTGCAGTGAGCACATTGAAATTGTCAGGAACGATAACTTCACCGTCAAGAACACTTCTGAACGCTTTTACCATACCGCTGTTGGAAGCAACTCCCCCTACAAAGGCAACCGGATACCTGAACCGTCTTCCTGCGGCAATAACACTTCTGAAGTTTCTGGCAACGGCAAAACACAGACCACTGACAATTTCTGATACGGTAGCACCTACCTGTTGAAGGTGTATCATGTCACTCTTGGCAAACACACTGCATCGGCCTGCAATTCTTGGAGGGGAATCACACACAGCGGCAAGGTCACCCATCTCCTCGGGTGTAAGCCCCAGTCTTCCTGCTTGCTGATCAAGAAACGAACCGGTACCAGCTGCGCAGATAGAGTTCATGGAGAACTCATCCATCACTGTTTCTCCCGATGCATCACTTCGCATCAGAAGAAGTTTTGAATCCTGACCACCCATTTCTATAACCGAACCGGCATGAGACAGATACTCTGAAACCGAAGCAGACAGAGCAACCACCTCGTTGACTGTCTCCACACCGGTAAATTCCGCTATTCTCTGTGAGCCTGAACCTGTTAGAACAACAGGAATGCTGTTAAGCTCCGGGCGTTCCTCAAACAGGTCAAGCAAAGCCTTCATGGGCTTTCCCTGGTGCCTGTGATAGATGGTTCCAATTATTTTTCTGCTGCGAAGAAATGCTATTTTTATGGCAACGGAGCCTATATCAATACCTGCGATCACTGTGTTCATAAGTTCTCCCGGTTCACTGTTGAACCGGGAATATGCCGGTTTGCCCCCTGCAATGTCATATGACAGCAGGGGCATATCACGGGGATTTCAGACACACAGATACAGCAGCCGGAAACCTTAAAAGGTGTAGTTCACACTCATTTCTTCAAGAGCGAACAAAATGCTTACCGTTTTTGCCCGGCTGGCAGAATCAATCATTACGTATTCCATGCGCCACTGATCCCCGGCAGCCTCCCACTCTAGAAGAATGGTTGCTGCGCTGTCAGGCAGCAACATATCTGAGCCGAGAGTTTTGTTTGATTCAACATTGTACCATGTTTCAGAGTTTCCGGCAATACTCAGTGTAACAGAATCCAGATCCATCCCGGTTCCGTTGTTAAGTTGTAATTTTGACCCCCCACAGCCAGCCAGCAGAACAACTGCAGACAAAACAAGCATTTTTTTCATGTCTCCTCCTAGTGTGGAACTATTGTTTTCGCCCGTGTTAGATTCAAGAGTATAATTGCTTTTTACCTGCGACGGGAGGACTCTCTCTGAAACTGATACTGATCATTGGTCTGCTTGTTGTTCCATCTCTTGCCCACGGCTACATAGGCCCGGGAGCGGGGTTTGGAATTCTCACTTCGTTTGTTGTTTTTGTGAATGCAGTGGCAGTTTCTCTGCTCTCATTTCTGTTCTGGCCTGTTATGGTACTCGTAAGATTCCTTAAAAGAACCAGACGGCCTCTTAAACCAGAGTGCAATAAAGTTGTAATTCTTGGGCTTGATGGCTTGTCTCCTCATCTTGTAGAGAAGTACTGGGCGAACGGAGATCTTCCCAACCTTAAGAAACTTGCAGATACAGGTACATACCACAGGATGAAAACCACAACACCAGGTGTTTCACCTGTTGCCTGGTCAAGTTTCCAAACTGGTGTGAATCCAGGAAAACACGGCATTTTTGATTTTCTTTCTGCAGACCGAAAACGCTATCTGGCTGTACTGAGTTCAGTGAAAACAAAAACCTTTTCGAAGAAAAATTTTCTGGGTATCAGGAAGACGAAAGTATCTTCCACTCTTCTGCGCATGAGCAAACCTTTCTGGTCTCTGCTTGGTAGATACGGCATAAGATCCACAGTCCTGCGGGTACCCATTACTTATCCCCCGGAACCACTGGACGGAAGACTTCTGAGCGGTATGTGTGTGCCCGATCTGCGGGGAACCCAGGGAAGCTACACTGTTATGGCACCGGAGGGAACTGAACACAGTTTCACAGGAGGTATCGCCTGTACACTTTCGAAACACGAAAAAGGACGGTGGAAAGCCTCTTTACCCGGCCCTGATGATTGTGATCCCGCAGACATTGTGTTTCATAAGGAAAGCGGTGGCAGGTGGACAGTTCGTTCCGGCGGCGAAAAATTGAAGGTAAACACAGATGAACTCTCAGAATGGCTCACCGTTACCTACATGGCTGGAAGAACAAAGGTAAGAGGTATTGCAAGGTTCAGAATCTCAGAAGGTCCTTTTGTTTACTGCACAGCCCTTCATGTTGATCCGTCGAGCCCGGTTGTACCCCTCTCCCACCCTGTTCACTACTCCAGGTATCTGGCCGGTGCCGTTGGTCAGTTCGCAACCCTGGGTCTGGCGGAAGACACATGGGCACTTTCTAACGGGCATCTCGATGAGAAGAGCTTTCTGAACATGGCCTGGGCGTACTACCGTGAGAGAAAAAAGATGTTTACCGATGCCCTTTCCCGAGGCAAAGACGGGCTAACAGTATGCGTTTTTGATACCTCTGACAGAATTCAGCACATGTTCTGGGGCAGTGGAACTGAACCTGGAAGTGTTATCCACGGCATGTACCTTGAGATGGACAGGCTGGTTGGAGAAACTGTTGACAGAATGAAAAACAACCATCGTCTTGTAGTTATGTCAGACCACGGGTTCACCTCTTTTCACACGTGTATCGACTTCAACAGGTGGCTGGTAAACAATGGGTTCATGGTGCTTGAAAAAGGTATAACAACTGTTGATGAGTCTTTTCACGGCGTGAACTGGTCAGAAACAAGAGCCTATGCCATGGGGCTTTCCGGTATAAACCTGAACATTCGTGGGAGGGAAGGTAAGGGTATCGTTGAGCCGGAAAATGCCGAGACACTTATGAAAGAAATCAAAGACAGACTTCTCGCGCTTGAAGACGGCGGCACAAAGGTTATCCGGTCGGTGAAATTCGCGAGAGATATCTACTCTGGCGGCTACACAGACAGAAGCCCGGATATAATACCGGGAACAGACACCGGATACAGAGCAGACTGGGGATGTGTAACTGGAGGTGTTGGAGCTAACACTTTGTACCCAAACCTCAGGCACTGGAACGGAGATCACTGTCACGATTCAGACCTTGTGAAAGGAGTTCTTTTCACCAGCTGGAAGCACACAACCGAATCCCCCTCCATTGTAGACGTTGCACCGACAGTGTTGAGTATGCTCGGTGTTGAACCCCCTGGTTACATGGACGGGAGAACACTGTGAACAGAAGAGATTTTCTTAAGAACGCCATGCTCGCACCTGCTGCTCTGGCAGCTCTCTCCACCGGTTGCGGTAAAACAGCAGGCAGGTCAGGCAAAAGACTTATCGTTCTGGGCGTAGACGGCATGGACCCCAATCTCGTAAGAAGTTTTGTTGAGCAGGGATTTATGCCCAACACCAAAAGACTTATGGAAATGGGCAGTTTCAGCAGCCTTGGAACATCAACGCCTCCCCAGAGCCCTGTTGCCTGGTCAAACTTTATCACAGGGGCGCCGCCTCCTGTTCACGGAATCTTTGACTTTGTTCACAGAGATCCTGAAACCATGCAGCCGTTCCTCTCCATTTCGGAGGTGTCGCCACCGGATTCCACGCTGAACATAGGAAAACTTCAACTTCCAATCTCTGGTGGAGGAGTAAACCTGCTGAGACAGGGAACACCATTCTGGGATACACTTCTGAACAAGGGAATACCGGTAACAATGATCAAGCTCCCGGTAGACTTTCCTCCCCCTGACTCCGACCACAACGGTTTGTTCCTCTCGGGGCTTGGAACTCCAGATATACGGGGAACACAGGGAAGCTTTACTTTTTTCACCGATGATCCAAGATCAATTTCCGACGATACCAGCGGAGGGGTTGTTATACCTGTGAGAGACTACGGCGACGGTTGTTACACCTGCCGTATAGACGGCCCGGAAAACTCGCTGATGGAAGGCAATCCAACCATGACCGTTGAAGCAAAGGTCTGGATAGACAGAGACTCCAGAGCGGTTAGAATAGATACCGGAGACAATTCCGTTGTTATCGGAGAGAAGCAGTGGAGCCCCTGGATGCGCTTCAGCTTCCATGCTCTTGGGCCTCTTTCAACCGTCCATGCCATGGGCAGGTTCTACCTTAAAGAGGCCTCACCTAAGTTTAAGCTCTACCTTTCTCCTCTTAACCTCGACCCCGAGAACCCCGCGCTTCCCATTTCCAGCCCCGACTGGTACTCGCGTGACCTGGCTGAGGAAAACGGCCTGTTCTACACACAGGGGTTTCCTGCCGAGACAAAAGCTCTTTCCAGAGGAATTTTCAACGATGACGATTATCTTTCTCAGGCAGATACTGTGTTTGAAGAGAGAATGAGCCTGTTCCATTCGGTTCTATCCAAATACGTAGAAGGTCTTCTTTTCTTTTATTTCACCAGCCTCGATCTGAATGTTCACATGTTCTACAGGTCTATGGATCCTGCAAGCCCGCTGTTCTCAGCAACCGAACCCAGATTCTCCGGTGTTATTGCCAGTCTGTACTCCAGAATAGACACAGCTGTTGGCGAAGCAATGAAACTGCTGGACGACAGAACAGAGATAATACTTCTCTCCGATCACGGTTTCGCCCCTTTCCGCAGAAGTTTCAACCTCAACAGTTTTCTTGCAGCCGAGGGTTTTGCCAGCATTTCAACTCCATATCAGCGGAACAACGACATGTACGCATGTCTTGACTGGAGCAAAACAGGCGCTTACGGTCTTGGTCTTAACGGGCTTTACATAAACCAAGCCGGGCGGGAAAAAAACGGAGTGGTCACCCTTTCTGACAAAAGAAACCTCATGGAAAATCTGAAGTCTTCTCTTGAAGGTGCCGTTGACCCCCTTACAGGCCAGAAACCTGTAAAGCACCTGTTTATTCTGGAAGACCTTTACCCGGGATTTCAGATGCCGCCTTGGGCTCCGGATATGGTTGTAGGTTACTCGCACGGATACAGGGCAAGCTGGGAAACAACTCTCGGCGCATTTCCAGAGGATGTACTCAGCGACAACATGGATCCGTGGAGTGGAACTCACTGCATCTCACCTGATGTATGCCCCGGTTCTCTTGTCTCGTCCATGAAGAACATGCCGGAAAGCCCTACACTTACCGGCATGGGTTCAGTTATAAACGCAATACTGGCAGAAGAGGATGGTGTTTCATGAACACCCTGTTCGATATTCTGCTGCTCCCGTTCAGATCGCTCAATCCACTATGGGGTCTCATGTGGATAAGTGCTCTTTCGGGAATCATGATGATCCTTGTTTTCAAGAAGACATCAAATCAGCAGGCAATTTCGATGTTGAGAAGAAAGATGGGCTCCCGGGCGCTTGGCATGCTGCTTTTCCTGGAAAGCCCTCTTACTGTACTAAAACTGGCTTTCTCCCTTGTCACAGATAATTTTATCTACCTGTGGCACCTGTTGAAACCTATGCTGATAATTGCAATACCTTTTCTTGTAACCGCAGCACAGCTGGATGCCAGGTACTCGCGGGAACCTCTTGATGCCACCCACCCGGCAACGGTTACTGTACAGTGGGTTGACTCTGTTCCGTCCTGTGGGGCTGCGGGTCCGGAATCCGGAGCCCTGATCTCCCCTGTTGTAACCATTTCAGACTCTCTTGAGCAGAGTTTTTCATTTACAGGAGCCGGCGGGTTGTTTGTTTACAATGAAATGGGTATACGGCTGGGCACTGCAGGGCATTCAGGTTCTATTCTTGTAAGAGGAGCGGAAAACAGCGGTGTTATTCAATCTCTGTTGCGTCCCTGGAATGGAGCACTCGAACCAGGTATCGCGGGCATACATTCCAGTATCCGGGAAACCAGTTACCATATTTTTGGTGGAAGGTGGAGCTGGTTTGCAGTATTCCTTGTTTTTTCCAGCGTATGGGCAATTATTGGTGCGGTTGTTTTCAAGGTAAAAGTCTAGCTGCTTCTTGGCGAAAGGTGTGCAATGCCTAAACTGAAAATCAAAATTGACAGCGAGCTGAAGATTCGGCTTGATAAAGTATCTGAGGCTGGTGGATACTCTTCTGTGGAGGAGTTTGTTCTGCATGTAGTAGAAAGGGAGCTTGATAAACTTGATCCCGGCTCTGAGGAATCCGAAGAAGATATCCGCAAAAAGCTTGAGGGACTTGGCTACATGGGATAGGAGCGTGTCCGAGAATAGTACACTTGCAAATAGTTCCGAATTAGGCATATTTTGTCATCTCAGAGAAAAAAGACAGGAGCACTTATGGCTGATATGCATCCCATTCAAGTTACAGAACTCAGCAAGCTTTTTTCCAGGAAGAGAAGGCTAGGTTCTGTTCATGCTGTTTCAGGTATTTCCTTCAATGTAAAACAGGGCGAAATTGTTGGCTTTATTGGTCACAACGGCGCCGGTAAGACCACCACTATCAAGTGCATCCTTGGCCTTCTGAAACCGTCGACAGGCCGTATCTCTTTGTGGGGCAATGTTCCTGCAGATTCGAAGGTAAGAAAAAGAATTGGGTACATCCCTGAAAACCCCGATTACGATGATTCTTTTACTCCCATGGAATACCTGAATATGTTCGCATCCATGCGCGGTCTTACAGGTACTGCTGACGACTGGAAAACACTGCTTGCAAGAGTAGGGCTTGCCGGATGGGAAACCACTGGAATCAGGCAGTTCTCCAAAGGAATGAGGCAGCGTATGAGTCTGGCGATCGCTCTGCAGTCCACACCGGACCTGCTGATTCTGGATGAACCCACAGGCGGTCTTGACCCCATTGCCAGAAAAGAGTTTCGCGAGATAATTCTGGAAGAAAACGCAAGAGGAGCTTCAGTTTTTCTCTCTTCCCATATTCTCTCAGATGTGGAGACTATCTGCAACAGGGCTGTTATCCTTGCCGGCGGCAAACTGATTGCAGAAAATTCAATGGAGAAGCTTCTGGGTGAGGAAAACCTCTACAGAATCACAGTTATCAGCCGAAAAGACGGGAAAGAGGTCGAAGAGATTATACCAGAAGCAGACCTTCAGAACAGAATTGACTCCCTAAGAAGAGATAATGTAAGAATTGTCAGAGTTGAAGCTGCTATTAAGTCGCTTGAAGAAGTCTTTGTGGAAGCTACCGGCGGGGGTGAGTCACAATGAAAGCGGTGTACACTTTTTCTCTTATGACCCTTCACATGCTGTTTCGAAGAAGAACTCTTTGGGGAATCCTGCTTGTGATTCTTATAGCACTTGCTGGAATCTCAGCCGTACCCAGCTTTGATGTTTCCAATCAGGGAAGGTTTATTCTGGATTTTGGTCTTTTCGGAATTGAACTCGGTTCCCTGCTTCTTGCTCTAGGCCTGGCAGCAAACCTCTACCCTCGCGACAAACAGACAAGAACGCTGATGCCTCTTGTAGCGGTTCCTCTTTCCAGATGGCAATACCTCCTTGGCAGATTCTTCGGAGCAGCCATTGTACAGGCAGCAGCACTTCTTGCAACATGCCTGGGGCTTATGCTGATACTGCTTTTTCACAAACTGCCTATCCCCGGTGATCTTCTTCCGGCAACTCTTCTGATAATCGTCGAGGGCTGGTTTCTTCTGTCCACTGTTTTCTTTTTCAGTTTTTTTACTTCCCCGCCCCTGAACTGGCCCCTCACAACAATGCTGTTCATCGTGAGTCAGATGAGCGTTGCCGAGTTTACAGGGTTGCTGCCCTCTGCACCTGGCATTATGCGTGTGTTGCGGATGGTTCTGCCACACGCTGATGTGTTTCACATAAAAGATCCCATCGCACACGGTTTCCCCATCGAGCCGGTTTACTTCCTCATTGCCATCTTTTACGGGCTGTGCTACTCTGCTTTTATGCTGTCTCTGGCTCTTGCAGTGTTCAGGGGACGTGATTTGAAATGAAAAGAACTGTTGCACTTTGTTTCGCAGCAGCTGCTCTTGTTTTTTTTACCGGCTGCAGAACAGACTACGATATTGAAGAAGTTGCTCCTGCAGAATTTCTTGAATCTTCTGCCCACGATGGGCATGCCCACGAAGAGGCTGCATCTGACGGGATAGACAGCTCCAGCGTTGATGAGCATGTGGAAGAATCACATGCAGGTCATGTTCACGATGCCGGTGCTAGAAACCACGGAACCCAGTGGTTTTTCAATCAGCCATGGGCTGCACCCTTTGTATGGGGAAAGCTTGTACGAGATGCACTGATTTTTCTGTTGCTTGCTGTGGTCGTTTTTGTTGTCACCGGACGGAGAAAGGGAAAATGAAAGCAAAACTTGTTTTTCCTGCGGCGGCTCTGTTGTTCCTCTTCCTCGCATTTGTCTGTGGCTCTTCTGTCTCGCAGAGGGTGGATGTAGACACAAGCCAGCACCTCCAGGTCTTTGGCTCTGGTTTTCAAAGGCTTAAACACTTTTTTGCAAGTGTACTGTACCTCCAGCTTGATGATTACCACCACATTGCAATGTATCAGGGAATTCCCTGGACACAAAACACAGACTACCTGCCTCAGATGTGGCTGATTGCAAAGCTGGATCCCCACTTCACCGATGTGTACACAGACGCGGCCTACCATCTCGCCATAAACCTGGGCATGGTTGAAGAGGGAATGGACTTTATCAAAGAAGGCGCGGTAAGCAATCCCGACAGTCTGGATATTCGTTTTGAACTCGCGTACCTGCTCTGGAGAACCAATGACGGCACTCCTGAAGACATTATCAGTGAAACAATTGCCTACAGAACTCTGCTCAGAAGGGCCGGAGGAGACAGCAAGCAACCCTACAATGAATCGTCATCAGCTACAATCATGGCAGAGGTAATAGAAGCTCATTCAGATTCCCTCAATCCCTACAGCCTTTTCTACAGAACCCGGGCTTCTTTTGTAAGACACGCCAAAAGAGCAGGGCTTTTCTATCCCGACAGTGTGTCAACCCCACCTGAGTATTTAAGACAGTTGGACGGTGTTCAGTGAATGTAACCATTCCGAAAGAACTGGCTGCAAGAATTGTATGGTTCTGCAGTCGTAAAAATGTTCAGACCGGCGAAACAATTATCGACAAAGACAGCACCGGCAGAGACCTGTACATCATCAGCCGTGGACAGTTCAGAGTTCATGATAATTCAGCAGGTGAAGATTTTGTTCTTGCAATACTCAGAAGAGGTGACATTTTTGGTGAAATGTCATTTCTTGACGGCTCGGCCAGATCGGCATCTGTTACAGCCACATGCAACGGAAGCCTGCTGATAATGGGAGAAACAGAGTTCTCGGCAATGCTTGCCAAGGAACCTGAAGTTGCCGTTCTTTTCCTGCGTTTCCTGGCAGGAGTTGTAAGTGGAAGGCTAAGAGTTGCAAACGACGCACTGCTTCAGGTGGCATTCGGTGACGGAGAGATAATCAATCAGGAGTTTTCTCACCTGAAAGAGGCGATTGCCGAAATGCACGCGGCAGTGAGGATGGAGCTGGGAACCTAATCGTCGTCCATGTGAATAGGATACACCTCCCACAGAAAACTTGAACCACCCTCAATTGGAATACTTGAGAATGAGTATGTTTGCCACAGGCAGTCTTCAATCTTAAAATCGTACCAGCCTTCTGTTACCTGAAACACAGCAGAGCTGTCCGGCGGCAAAATAGACAGACCCAGCATATCTATCCACTTTTCTCTACCGGATTCTGTGACCCAGACAAAATAGAACTCCGTGGATGTACAGTTCTTTATCTCTACTGTGGCGCTTAGTGTTCCTGCTGAAAGAGAAACAGCCAACATGAACAGCAGCAAAAAAGACACTTTCATTTTTCCCCTGCAACCTCCTTCCTGATACTACTACTTCAGTGCGGCTCCGGAGTTCCCTTGATCATGGAGAGACCTATCCGTTTTCTGGCTTTTTCCACACCAGTAACGGTAACATCAACCTTCATTCCCACGCGGACAGCCTCTGACGGATGGCTTATCCATTTTCGGCTTATCTGACTTACATGCACAAGACCATCTGTGTGCACACCTATGTCTACGAATGCACCGAAATCGGTCACATTTGTCACCAGCCCCGGCAATTGCATTCCCTCTTCAAGATCATCAATGGAAAACACATTACCGAATGAAAATGCTTCAAATTCACTTCTGGGATCCCGGCCTGGTCTGGCAAGCTCCTTCATTATATCACGAAGTGTGGGCATTCCGTGCTGTTCCGATACATAGTCATCCAGTTTTATTATTCCTCTGATTTCAGGGTTGTTCATAAGCCCCTGAACATCTGTTCCGGCATCGGAGGCCATTCTCTCCACCAGAGAATAGCTTTCAGGATGCACTGCACTGCCGTCGAGGGGGTTAGCGGCCCCTGAAACGCGGAGGAATCCCGCACACTGCTGGTAGGCAACCGGGCCGATTCCCGGCACCTTTTTAAGATGGGCTCTAGACAGATATTTTCCATTCTCATCTCTGCATTTAACTATTGAAGAAGCTCTGGCTTTGCTCAACCCGGATACATAGGAAAGCAGTCTGGCACTTGCAGTATTCAAGTTAACGCCAACTGAGTTAACACAATACATCACAGTGGTATCAAGTGCCTGCTTAAGCAGTTTCTGATCCACATCGTGTTGGTACTGCCCTACGCCAACGCTTCCAGGATCAATCTTAACTAGTTCCGCAAGAGGGTCCTGCAACCTTCTTCCAATTGAAACAGCACCTCTTACAGTAAGATCCAGATCAGGGAATTCCTCCCTTGCAATCTCTGAAGCTGAGTAAATTGAAGCACCGCTCTCGTTAACCATAATTACGGGAATGTTCAGTTTTAACCCGCGAAGGAAACTCTCCGTCTCCCGCCCGGCTGTCCCGTTTCCAACTGCCATGTACTCAAGACGGTGTTTCCTGACCAGCTTTGTAATCTCGGATGCTGCTGCATCTGCTTTGCCTGTGGTGGGAAATATTGTGGTGTGCTCCAGAAGCTTTCCCTGTTCATCAAGACACACTGTTTTGCACCCGGTTCGAAATCCCGGGTCAACTGCCAGTATCCGTTTGCCGCCAAGAGGCGGAGCCATAAGCAGCTCACGGAGGTTCACCGCAAACACCGCAATTGCCTCTTTGTCGGCTTTCTGTTTTGAAACCAGTCTTGTCTCTGTTTCCATCTGTGGCCCGAGAAGCCTCTTAAAACCATCTTCAAGCGCTCTGCGAACCAGCATGCCCGCCAGGTTTTCCTTCAATGGAAAATGTCTTGTAATTATTGAAAATGCCCTGTCTTCATCAACATGAACACTTAGGTTCAGAAAAAGCTCGCTCTCCCCTCTTCTCATGGCCAGAACCCTGTGAGAAGGGGCAGTTGCAACTTTTTCCGACCAGTCGAACCAGTCACGGTACCTGCTTCCGGCTTCTTCCTTGCCTTTGATAACCCGACACACGAACCTGCCTTCTTTAAGAAAAAGGTTCCGCATCTCAGCTCTAACAGAAGGGTGAAGTGTCATTCTCTCGGCAATTATATCGGCAGCTCCTGCAAGAGCCGCATCAGCATCCGGTACATTATCGCCGGTAAACTGCAATCCCAGAGCTACAGGATCATCTTCGTTATTCTGATACAGAAGCAGCTCTGCAAGAGGCTCGAGGCCGTTTTCTGCAGCAATGGTTGCTCTGGTTCTTCTTCTCGGTTTGAATGGAAGATAGATGTCTTCAAGCCGGGCAAGTGTAGATGCCCCGGCTATCTGCTGCTCCAGCTCTTCAGTAAGCAGATCGCGTTCTTCAAGGGAAGAAACTATAGCAGTTCTTCTTTTGTCGAGTGCCTGCAGTTTCTGCCATGTTTCTCTAATTGACTGAAGAACAACTTCATCCATTCCTCCGGATACCTCTTTCCGGTACCTTGCGATAAACGGAATGGTTGCCCCCTGCTCCATAAGAGCAAGAACCTCTTCGACCTTCTTTAAATCAAGACCCAGTTCAAGGGCCACACTTTTCTGATAACTCATTTTCTCCCCACGGTGTGCCGTTTCTGCACTGCAATAATCAATATGATTTAACGCTGAATTTGATCTGCATATACGAGGGTTGCGCAGCTTTTGTCAATACAGACAAACTGGCTCCCGGCTTGGATGGATACCTGATACTCTGTTTTCACAATGGCTATTATTATATGTATAAGCCTCCTGAAGGATTTACCTTTAAAAGGCTATTCTCCCATTCCCGAACCGGGATACTGGTACTCTGTACGCCTTAATATTCCGATATAATGCGCCGGTACCCTGAACTCCAGCAAGGCACAGCTATGTAATTGAACCAGCAACGACCCTGGGACTCAGGAGAGCAAGCAGTATGCGAAAGCTTAGGGTATACAGAGTCTAGAATGAATGCTTAATCTGACCCCATGTCGTGCTTTCAAGAGTGTTTTCCAGGGTTCCGTAGAGGTTGAAAAATACATCAGTGGCACCGCCAGTCTGGAAAGCCTCATAGGTAGACATCCATTTCCACACTCCTGAGTTTGCATACAACCAGATACATGCTATTGCATCGGTCACATCCTTACCGAGAGCCTGGAAAATATAGCCCTCGGACTGGGCTTGAACGCCAATCCAGTATCTGACTTCACTGTCAGCACTGAACTGCTGAGCAGCAGTGAGGTCAATAGTTACTTTGTGTGCAGGCATCCCCATCTGAAGTTGACCGGTGTCTTCAATCGTGAAATCTGTAATCCATTCTGTTTCCTGAATCATTGTTCCCGGAATTCCGCCTGTGGCCGACTGATAAAAATGTAACTTGAACGCTGTTGGCTGTGTTACTGGATACCCTAAAATCACCCAGAATTCCACTTTTTCAACTATTGCATTCGAGCCGTCAATCAAAAAATCATCGGCCATAATCTGCCCGTCCGATTCATTTATGGACCAGATAGCCACTGCCAGATTCCCCCCAAACGGGTAGCTGTACAAAGAGCTGCCCATTGCGAGAGATGCAAACAGCATTACAACTGTTGCTCCTGTAAGAACCGGAAACCTTCGTTTTCTAAATACCATCATGAATCTCTCCCCTTTTAGATAGACCTGACAGAACAGTATTGTATATATACAGTGCTGCTGTAGGTCAATATTTGTATCTATCATTACTGCCTAAATATCACCAAAAGGGTTTTGCACCCAGTTCATTCAGAAACTGTGCTTCTTATCTTAACAGGCAAAGTCCAACAGTTTCTGTAATCGACCCCGACTGGATTCTGCACAAATACAAACCCGCAGAGACCAGACATCCATCCATATCAGTACCGTTCCAGAGAACTGATTGTATACCGGCGGTTATCTCCTGGTTCAGCAGTACAGAAACACTTCTTCCGGCAAGATCGAATATTTCTACTTTCGCAAATCCGGGGTCTGAAAGTTCATAAGAGAGTAAAGCAGGGCTATGGAAGGGGTTTGGCGCAGCATACAAACCAAGCTGGCAAGATGGTTCAAAGTTTATTCCATTTTCAGTTACGGTGAAACAAATGGTATCAGCTGCAACAACTCCACAGTCGAATGAGGTCACTATTAGTTCGTTGTTGCCAACCTGAGCATATATGTTATCCAGGTAGGTGTATTTCAAACCAGTGCCGAATGCATAAAGATACCCATCTGTGCAGCTATAATACACAACACCATCGGTTATTGATGGACTTCCCTGAAAGCCACATACTGAGCCGCCGGAGTATGTTCTGTATGACCAGACCTCTGCACCGGTCTCACAATAAAGTGCAATAACTCTGGAACTGTCATTTACTGATTCATCTTCGCCAAAGAAG
>Ga0256845_1000769_pt1 | contig 27973 bp, 22 predicted proteins | sample RiftiametaG_FD_189101 | JGI IMG/M metagenome (GOLD analysis project Ga0256845, IMG submission 189101) | Tube worm associated microbial communities from hydrothermal vent at the East Pacific Rise, Pacific Ocean - Riftia | ecosystem: Host-associated > Annelida > Integument > Unclassified ...
TGGACCTCGGCGACCACACCGGCGAGCGTGAAGGCGAAGCTCGCAATCAAGGCCGCGTCACCGAGGTAGGGGCCGCCGCGATGGAGGTTGGGGGCCGGGACGCTCAGGTCTTGGGTGGGGGTGATGGGCTCGCCCCGACGCATCCACTCGGGGATGCCCGGGACCCCGATCGCGCCCAGAGCCCTGCCGGTGCGACGGACGATAGTAGCGACCTCCGTGCCGTTGAGGCAGGCGATGTAGACGACGATCATCACCGGCGCGAACATGCCGATGTTCATGAGCACAAAAATGTGAAGGTGGAAGATCAGACCCAGGGTGAGCCAAAGTTTGCGCCCCAAGAACAGGGTACAAAAAGTCTCCTGATCGAGGGTGAAGCTGTGGCCCCGGAGTGTGAACTCGAAGGGGCGATCGCGCAGGCGCCACCACGCCCAGCCGACGAAGGCGATGAGCGCGAGCCCACCCCCCGCGGTCAGCCACTGTACGGTTGCGATCGGCGTGTGCCGGTCCTCGGGGTAGTGGACGGGCAGGCCGACCAAGACGATGGCCAGGGTGAGGAGGGCCATGCCTGTCCAGCTCGCGCGCAGGGCCCAGCGCCGCCAGCCCCCCGGCGGGTCGAGGCGCTCGCGGCGAACCCAGCGAAGGATCAGGCCCAGGACCATGAGCGAGAACCCGATCTGCCACAGGTGCACGGTCCAGGTCATCACCCTGAACAGGTTGGTTCCGAAGATGTAGCCGAAGTAGGCCGTGGGTACACGAGAGAAGTGATCGAGGTTGAGGGCGTAATAGAGGGAGTCGCCCTTCCACCATACGTTCCCGGTCTTGGCGCTGCCGGTCCACAGGTAGATGGTGGCCAGCTGGAGGATCATGAAAGTCCGGGGCCAAGCCGGGATCCTGCGATAGACGGCCTGGAGCAGCGTTGGGTCTCCCGATGTCCGCGAGACCAGGGCGCCCGCGCCCTTGCCCGGTCCATCGCGGTCGTCGAGCTCTCCTGCTCGGCGGAGGCGACGGAAGCGGAGCCAGTTGTCGATGCTGTAGGCGTGGCCGCTCTTGGCCAGCACCAAGTACACGAACATGACCCGGAAGACCCCGTCGGCGCCCGACTGGTAGATGGAGTTTCGGCTCATGAGGCCGAGGGTCAGGAACAGGCTGACGAAGCCGGTGAGCCGGGTCTTGAAGCCGAGCAGAAAAGAGAGGGTGAACAGCTCGAAGGCCGCGAGGTACCACCAAAAGAAGGTCGGGCTGTCCCAGAAAAATAGCAGCGAGTAGCGTGGACCCTTGGCCCAATGAAGGACCGCCGCGAGGTCGAAGAAGCCCCGAGCTTCGCCTTCGAGGCCCTCCCCGTAGCCCGCAAACTGGGCGCTGCCGATGTATTGGCGGGCCGAGTCGGAGAGGTAGAGACCCTCGTCGGTGAACAGGAACTCGAATTGAGCCCACATGTTGTTGATGTTGGCCAGCAAGACGATCGCAAAGGCGATACGGAACGCCCCGATCGCGCGCGGGTCCTCCGTGCGCAGCCAGAACTTGCGAAAGCGATCACGGTCGAGAACCAGGATCGCCGCTGCCAAGATCGCACAGAGGAACAAGAGCCACCCAATGCGGGGGCCCAATGCCAAGGCTGCGTCGTTGGGGTAGTACTTCAAGGCCAGGATCAGGGGCATACTAAGGTCTCCTCAAAGGGCGTGCGATGGTGCACGGCCCGTGCTGTGCCGCTCAGAGTCCCCGGTGGCCCTCGTCGACCGAGTGGTCGCGGAGCCAGCGGACCATCACCAAGACGAAGCTCAGGATGAGGACCCAGAGGCCAGCGAGGACATAGAAGGCCCACAGGTCGGGCGGCTCGGGAGGGACGAAGGCGAGCAGGGTGTCGAGATTCATCAGGGTATCCAATTGCACCAATCACTCATATCGATTGATGTTCAATGCAATGATGAGTCTCACGCGAGTCGCGCTGGTGATGACAGATGAATTTCAATGTGCATGAACCTGAGGTGTCCATAAAGCGAATGCTTTTCGTGCGCCAACACCCGAAAGCTGACGCACGTGTCCTTGAAGCAGGCGCAGCTAGATCAATTTTCTTCGGTCGAGATGGGCGACGAGGTGATCCGGTCCCGGACCTCTGAACGCGGATGTCGACCGGGGCCCGGGGGGACTCCGGGGGTGGTCAAGCCCCCTCGAGCACGGTCAAGAGTTGGCCGGCTTGGAGGTCGTCGAAGGCCTTGAACTCACCGCTGGCCGGCCACTGAATCTCAAGCCGGTGGACCCGGTCGAGGACCGGATCGAAGTCGGGTCCGAGCCCGAAGTGCTGGATGCCCTCGCCCTCGCCCAAGAAGTGACTCCCGACCCCGATCTCGCGGACCTGCCAGGGTCCGCCCTCTTGGACCTGGACGCGGATTCTGGCCCCGCGCGCGTCTCGGTTGCTGGTCGTGCCCGCCATGGCCACGCGCAGCCAGGCGCTGTCGTTGCCGCCGTCGTTGCGCAGGAGTTTGGGCGAGCCCGCGTGGTTGGTGACGAGCAGATCGAGGTCGCCGTCCCGGTCGAAGTCGAAGGCGACCAGGCCCCGGCCTTGACCGGTGTCGTCGACGCCCCGGGCCTCGCCCTCCTCGGTCATGATCCCCTCGCCGCCGTTGATCCACAGGCGCATGGGGGTGTCGGCGTGATAGAACCCGCCGTTGAGGTCCCGGCCCGGCCAGCCGTTGGCTACGGCGAGGTCGGGGGCGCCGTCATTGTCGGCGTCGAAGAAGGCCGCGCCCCAGGCCCAGGCTCCATCTCGGACCCCGGCGGAGTCGGTGACCAAGACGTACTCGCGCCCGCCGGTGTAGCGGTACATGCGGTTGCCCGAGCCCGCCCAGCAGGGGGGCTCCTCGCCCGGTTCACACTCTTTGTCGAGCTCGGCGATCGAGGTCACGAACCAATCCATGCCGCCGTCCCGGTCGATGTCGGCGAAGCTCGAACCCATGGCGTTGGACTCGCGGTTGATCTTGGCGGCCGAGCTGCCGTCGATGAAGCCCAGCTCGCCCTCGCCACCGGTGTTCCAAAAAATCCGTGAACGGTGGAAGTCGACGGTGATAGCGAGGTCTTGCCAACCGTCGCCGTCGAGGTCGGCGAAGGCCGAGGAGTAGGCGAAGGTCCCGTCCTCGTCGAGGCCGTAGAGATCGACACCCATGGCCTCGGTGACGTCGCTGAAGAATCCGTCGCCGTCGTTGTGCAGCAGCCTGGCCCCGTGGACGGGAAAATCGGGGTCGTCGACGCCGGGGGCCTGTTCGATGCGCAGCCACTCGTTGACGTGGATGTCGAGCCAGCCGTCGCGGTCGTAGTCTCCCAAGGTCACGCTCTCGCCGCTGTGCAGGTGCTCCGAGGCGAGGGCGAAGCCGCGGGCCCCCCCCTCTTCGACGAAGCCCAGGCTGCCCGTCTCGATGAGCTGGTTGATGTAGAGATAGTGGCGGGTGTCGCCGACGGAGGTCACGAGCAGGTCGAGGTCGCCGTCGTTGTCGATGTCGGCGAGGTTGGAGCCGTTGGAGAAGCTGCAGGCGTCGAGGCCGACCTCGGCGGCAATGTCGACGAAGCGGCCGTCCCCCTGGTTCAAGAACAGGTGATCCGGGGCGGCGAGCCGGGTCATGAACACGTCGGGCCAGCCGTCCCCGTCGACGTCGCCGATGCTGACCCCGCCCGTAAACCACTGGGGTTCACAATCTTGGTGGGGGCTCAGGCCGCTGGCGGTCGGCTTGGGGAACATGCAGTTGAGCTCGGCAGGGTGGGTGTGCCGGTACTGGATGGTCTGCAGACCCGCGGCGAGGGTCACGTCCGTGAACACGGGACAGGCAGGGCCGCAGTCTTGCTCGGGTGGGAGGGTGCCGGGAGGGGTCGCAGCGGGTGGGTTCCAGCTTCCACATACAAAGGGGTCGAAGGCCTCGCCGGACCCGGTTCCAGTCTCGGTCGAACCCGAGCCCGAACTCGAGCTCCCGCTTTGTGTGGCGTCGTCGCTGCTGTCACTCGAGTCTGTATCGGTACCTTCCTCGCCGACGCTGGGTCCGCGGCAGGCAGCGAGGGTCAGGGCCAGTGCGCTGGCGAGACCGGAGTAGACGAGGGCGCGCGAAGACATGAGCCCAGTGTAGCGGGGACCGCTCAGAGCGCGAGGTGGATGTCGGGGGAGGCGGGGGGACGACAAAAGGCCGCGCCTCGGGGTCTGTAGACCCCAAGGCGCGGCGACCGAGGATGGGCAGGAACTCGCTACTCAGCGGGTGACGCGTTTGAAGCCCGGGCCCTTGACGTTCTTCTTCTTGGTCTTCTTCGCCGCCTTGATCGCCTGGCGGGCGAAGGCCACGACCGAGGGCTCGCCGCCCTGGCTGCCGATGAGCTTGTAGCGATGGGCGTTGGTTGCCGAGACCTTCGAGTTCTTCAGGTAGACCATGGGCCGGGCGCCGTACACACCGCGGAAGGTCTTCTTGTAGCGGCCGCTGTTGTTGGTGAAGGTCCTGCGCACGGGCTCGACCACGTTGCCGCCGTCGACGGGATCGACGAAGCAGATCTCGACGGTGTAGGACTTCTTGTTCTTGCCCCCGTCACCCTTGAACTCGATGGTGTACTCGTCCGAGAGGATGGGTTGACCGATGAAGGTGCGCTCGGCGAGCAACTTGCCCGTGTACCAGCGATCCGTGCCCAGGCCGCGGGGACCGATCTTGCCGCCACCGGCGTCCTCGTTGTAGAGCGTGACCAACTTGGAGAGCTCCTTCTCGGCCTTCTCGTAGTCCGCGATGCACTTGTTGGCGGCGGATTTGTCGTCCTTGTTGACGAGCTTGCACACACCCTTGGCGATGATCGGGCTGAACTTTTTGAGGTTCTGATTGACCTTCATCCAGTTGGATTTGCAGCTGGCGTGGGCCTGTTGGGTGGGGGCGAGGACGACGGCGCTGGTGGCCAGAGCGGTGATGATGGCGATCTTCTTGAACATGGGGGGTGCTTTCTGGTCGGGAGGGGTGCCTGTCCATGAAGAGGAGGCGGGGCGGTCGATGGATCACGGAAACTTTGAATTACTTTTTTGTGGGTCAGATTGGGCCGAGCGATGAATAAAGCGACCCCTGGCCGGAGGCCGACCACCCGACTCTTAACGACCGCGGACCGACCGCGGACCGACCGCGAACCGACCCCCGGGTCTGCGTTCAAGATTAGAGGGTGCCTTTCTGGGCCGGTATGGCCAGGACCCGGGGCACCGCGACCCCGGGTCGCCGTTCAGCCGTCTCGTTCAGGTACCGATGGAAGCACAGCCGCATCCACGGTGCTCTTCCAGCGCTCTCTTCGTTTGGTTGCCGGCGCCTCGGCCGTCAGCTTGAGGAGCTCCATCACGCGGACCGACCCCCGCACGCGGACCGACTGGGCCTGGCGAGTGGTCTATGCGGCTGCCCGAGAAAGGTTCTCGGTCGGAGCCAGAGAGATTTTGTTTCCGTTCGGAAGCTACTGGGTCTGCCGATTCGCGGGAGCTCAGGCTGCACCGGCTCCCTGAGCTCGGACGGCTTCGTTCTGGGGGGGTGGCTTTTGAGTCTCCGCCTACGGGTGCTGGTTGAGGACGGCTGGGTGTCTTCTAGAAATCATCAATTCGACCAACGAGCTTGAATCAGGGTGTTGGAAGACCCGGGGTCGTCGATCAGGGAGAAATAGCGAGCGGAGTCGTCGGGATCGAATCACCCGCGGATCGCCTCGCCTCGGCGCGGACCGCCGCAGCGAGGGCCCCAGGCCGCTCCCAAGGCAGCATATGACCTGCCCCAGAGACCTCCACACAATCCGCATCAGGCAGCGCATTGACCAGCAGGCGTTGGTACTTGCTCGGCGTCAGCACATCCGCGTCACCGTAGACCACGAGCGCACGGCAGCGCAGCGCGGCCAGAGAGGTCAAGCGATCAAAGCCATCGCAGGCCCGCCAGTCGGCGAGCGCCGCCTCGGGAGGGGTCCTGGCTGCGAGTCGATCATAGGCCCGGATCAGCCCGTCGTCCGTCGCGGGCCCGAACGCGAAGCGGGTCGACAGCGGGTGTTTGGGCGTAGCTGCGGCGGCCGCCTCGAGGATCGCCGGGGCCACGCGCAGTCGGGCGCCGCTCGACACCATGACCACGGCCGCGAGCGCGTCGGGTTGGTCGAGGGCGAGCTCGAGCGCGATCGCCCCGCCGAACGAGTGGCCGACGACGATCGGACGCACGAGCCCGGCCGCTGCCAGGAAGGACCCGAGCCACGCCGCCGCTTCCCCGACTGTCGCTACCGGGCAGCCGTGTCCACGACCCGGCAGCGACGGACACCACAGGTCGAGCCCCGACCAGGCCGCCAGTGTCGGCACCCAAGTCGATGCGTTGCCGCCGGCCCCGTGGATCAAGACGACGCTCGGTCCGCTGCCCGAGGGTCCGCTGCCCGAGGGTCCGCTGCCCGACACACGCGAGGGTCCGCTGCCCGACATACGCGCTCCGCTACCCGGTGCACGCAGGACTGTGGCGACGCCCCCGTCCATGGCCACATCGACCCATTCACCGCTCCGGCCTGGTCCGGTCACACCAGTCACACCGGTTACAGCGGTCATGGCCGCTCCTCGCTGGCGAGCCACAGCGACCCCAGTTCCATAGGACACAGGTCCATAGAACCCGGGTCCATAGGACACAGGCCCTTAGGGAACGACAGAGGTGGCTCGAGGGCTGGCATCAGGGGTCTCCGAACAGGTTGGGGTCGTCGAGCAGCGTATCGGCGGTGTGCTGGAGGTGCAGGTCGAGGAGCTCGCAGGCGGTCTCGGCATCGCGCCCGACCGCGGCCTCGGCCAGCGCTCGGTGCTCGCCGGTGACGTCTCGGGAGACCACACGCGCCCGGTAGCGGTCGGCGGCGAGGCAGCGATAGCGCTCGCTGTGGACGTAGAGCAGCTCGCGGAAGTGCAGCAGATACACGGACGGGCAGGCCCGACACAGGGCCTCGTGGAAGGCCCGGTGGTGTGCGGTGAAGGACTCGCGCCCTGCGTCGCTGTCGTCGAGCGCCGAGCTGCGCTCGAGCATATGCAGCGCAGCGAGGACCTCGCCCTCCCACGCGACATCACCGTGGGCGATCGCGTCGCGCAGCGCCATCGCCTCGATACGCCGGCGGGTGCGGGTCACGTCGACGAGGTCGCGCCGCGAGATCGGGGCGACCCGAAACCCGCGCTGCTCCTCGATGACCACGAGGCCCTCTGCCGCCAGTCGACACGCGGCCTCGCGCAGCGGCCCCCGACCGATGCTGTAGCGCCGGGCGAGGGGCACGAGCTTGAGCTTCGAGCCGGGTGCGACGACGCCACGCACAATTTCCTCGCGCAGCCTTGCGGCCACGACTGTCGCGTCGGTCTGCTTGGGTGGCGCACTCATTTTTGGGCCGACCCGGTACTTGACATCGAATGGTCGACATTACAACATCTGCCGTCATTTTTAGTTTTTGCCTACATTTTTGACGCGCCGCCCTCCCGAGCCTGGCCCCGAACAAGAAGAACCCTGTATGCGCCTGATGTCCCTCATTGTTGATTCTCGCCCGATCCTGGCCGCCCAGGCCGACGGAGCCATCGTCGATCTCAGCGCGGCCGACCCCGCCCTCGGGACGGACGTGGGCGCGCTGCTGGCGAGCGGTCCCGAGTGGCAGGCCCGTGCACAGGCAGCGATGGACCGTGCCCCAGGCGTCGATCCGGCCACGGCCCAGCATCGGCCGGTCGTGCCGCGTCCGCCCAAGCTGCTGTGTCTCGGGCTCAACGACATCGACCACGCCGCCGAGGCCGGGCTGCCGGTGCCCGACTACCCCACGGTGTTCGCCCGCGTGGCCTCGTCGCTGATCGGTCACGGGCAGCCGCTGCTGCGCCCGCGCGAGTCCGTGGCGCTCGACTACGAGGTCGAGCTCGCCGTCGTCATCGGTGTCGGGGGCCGGCGCATCGACGAGTCCGAGGCGCTCGATCACGTCGCCGGCTACTGCGTGTTCAACGACGGCTCGGTGCGCGACTTCCAGACCCGCACCTCACAGTGGACGCTGGGCAAAAACTTCCACGGCACCGGCGCGCTCGGTCCGGCGTTGGTCACCGCCGACGAGCTGCCGCCCGGGGCCGCGGGCCTGCGCATGACCACGCGGGTCGACGACGAGCTGGTTCAAGACGGCAACACCGGCCGCATGGTGTTTCCGGTGGCGCGGGCGATCGCGCTGCTGTCGGAGGTCGTGTGTTTCGAGCCCGGCGACGTGATCGCTATGGGCACGCCCGCCGGTGTCGGACACGCCCGCAAACCGCCGCGCTACCTGGTCCCCGGTCAGACCTGCCGGGTCGCTATCGCGGGCATCGGCGAGCTCGAAAATCCCATCGCAGACGACCCCCAGGGATCTGGACGAGGAGGTGGACGATGACCTCGACGACCAGCGAGCAGCGCCGCGCCGCAAACAAGATCCGCGGTGTTCACCACCACGCCTTTCGGACCAAGGATATGGAGGCGACCCGCCGGTTCTGGGAGGACCTGCTCGGGCTCCCCCTGATCGGGACCTTCGTCGAGACCACCGACCCGGTCACCGAGGAGCCCTCCAACTACATCCACACCTTCTTCGAGCTCGGTGATGGGAGCGCGCTCGCATTTTTCCAGTTCCAGGAGGGGATGTACAAAGACAGCGCGATCGAGGGACCCCAGGATCCCTTCGACCACCACATCGCGCTCGAGGTCGCGTCGAAGGAGGAGGTGCTCGAGTACGAGCGCGCGTGCCGGGCCGCCGGGCACGAGTGCATGCTCATCGATCACGGCTACTGCTACTCGGTCTATATCCACGACCCCAACGGTCTGCAGGTCGAGCTGACCTCGAAGGTCGCCGCGACGCACGAGATCATGACGCGCCACGCCGAGACCGCCCACGCGGATCTGGACCGCTGGCTCGCGGGGGTGACCGAGGCCAATAATCGCTTCCGCACGCTGCGGGGCGCGGCCGAGACCTGAGCATGGCGCGGGTATGCCTGAGCTTCGACAACGGGCCTGATCCCGAGGTTACGCCGCGGGTGCTCGACATCCTCGATCGTCACGGCGCGCCCGCGCTGTTCTTCGTCCTCGGCCACAAGTTGGCGATGCCCGGGGGGCTGGCGCTCGCGGGACACATCCGCGACGCCGGTCACCGCCTCGGCAACCATTCGTACAGCCACGAGATCCCCCTCGGTCGGGACCCCCGGCCCGACGCGGTCGCGCAGGAGATCGCTCGGACCGAGGCGCTGCTCGACGCGGTCTGGGACGGCCCACGTTGGTTTCGGCCCTTCGGGGGCGGCGGGGTGCTCGGGCCACACCTGCTCTCGCCGTCGAGCGTCGACTATATGCAGTCGCATCGCTACACCTGCGTGCTGTGGAACTGCGTACCCGGGGACTGGAGGGACGCCGAGGGCTGGGTCGCCCGGGCGCTCGGGGACGCGGATGCCGACCCGGAGGCGCATCTGCTCGTGGTCCTCCACGACTTTCTCGCCGAGCCGATGACCCACCTCGACACGTTCTTGCAGGGCCTCGCCGAGCGTGGCCACACCCTCAGCGAGGACCTGCCCCCAGCCTGTCTGCCGATCATTGACGGCCGGGTGGGCCCGGACATGACTCCCTATGTCAGCGCTCCTCCGACCCCGGAGTGAGGTCGTGAACTTCAGCGCTGGGGCGGGGCTCGGGGCAATCGAACTCAGTCCGATTTTTTGTCGCGGCCCCGGTCGGGCGGCCGGTCGGGAGGTTGGGCGAGTCACCGATCCCGGCGAGCCACTGCAAGACCGGCGAAGAAAAACGGGAACGCTCAGCGGGGTTGGATCTCTACCGGGTCACAAGCGGCACAGAGGTCGCTCTCAACCCACTGAGGAACCCAACCATGTTGAAAAAGATCATCTTAGCGACCGCCATGTGCGGCCTGACCTTCGGCGTCGCCTTCGGCACCCTCGGCACCACCACCGAGGCGCTCGCGCTCGCCCCCTCGACCGCCGAGGTCGAGCTCAACGATATCGAGACTGCGCTGGTCCCGACACGCCTGCTCCGGGGCGACCGGGAGTTCGGGGGCAACGGGCCCAACATCATCAGTCGTGTGCGGCTCGAGATCACGCCGAACCGCCGCTCGATCGTCGCCAAAGTCTACTTCAAGGCGACCGAGACCAAGAGTGACTGGTCGACGACCGAGGCCAACTGGACCCGGACCGTGTTCACGGCCCCGGGCGGCAAACGCATCGATCGAATCCTGAGCCGGACGTACTCGGAGGTCCGCTTCAAGAGCAAGTCGGCGGGCTTTCAGATCCTCGGCCCTGGAGACGATTTCAAGAAGTTCATCCGTACCCTCGAGACGATCGCCAACACGGTGCTCGACGCCGAGCGGACCTTGTCGGGGCGCCCGGCCGACACCCGTGAAGTTCGTGAGATGCGGGAGCTCCTCGGCAAGGTCGAGCGAGGGATCGCCGGGCTGAACTTTCAGGGCAACCACGTGCACACGGTGCACCCCACGGCCGATGGCCCGGTCAATCTGTTTGCGATCGTCGGAGACACCGGCGGCGACGACATCAGCAAGGACAGCAATCCCAAGGACGACACGCGGATCCAGGCGATCAAGTTCAACAAGATCCGGATTCGCTACCGCTAACTAGAGCAGCCCGGGCCGACCCGAGGGACTCGACTCCGAGTCGCATGTCCCGCTGGCGGCGGCGTCACCACCAAGTGTACGCCGTCGCCCGTTCTCGGTCGGGCCCCAGACCCCCAGAGAGTGACCCTTCCGATGACGACGACGGGTGTGTTTCATCGGCGGGGTCGCCCCGATACACTTTCTATTCTCGCCTCGCCCTCGCCCCTATGAACGGCAGCCTCGACGGTCTCATGCACGAGCTGCGCCCCTGCGGCGACGGCCTCGATCGCAGGCGGATCGCCGCGGCGGTCTCGGGGGTGCTCTTTGGTCGGGCGCCGGTGGTCTCGATCGGCCGCTTCGTGGTCGAGTCTCGCATCGGCGTCGGTGGGATGGGCATCGTCTACCGGGGCTATGACCCCAAGCTCGATCGCCAGGTGGCGATCAAAGTCGTGGACCTGCGCCGAGTGAGCGCGAACCCGGGGGTGACCCAGGCTCGGCTGGTCGTCGAGGCCCGGGCGCTCGCGCAGCTCACCCACCCCAACGTGGTCTCGGTCTACGACGTCGGGGCCCTCGACGAAGGCGGCGAGGACCCACGTGTGTACCTGGTCATGGAGTATGTCGAGGGTCCGACTTTGCGCGCGTGGATGCGGGAACCGCAGTCGCTCGAGCGCCGGTTGGCGCTCCTGCTCGCGGCCGGGAGAGGGCTCGCGGCCGCTCATAAGGCGGGGCTGATCCACGGCGACTTCAAGCCCGAGAACATCTTGGTGGGCGACGACGGTCGCGCCCGGGTCGCCGATTTTGGTCTCGCCCTGCCGATCGCGGCGCTCGAGGGCCACGAGGCAGACGTACTTCGGGACCCGAGCGAGGTGGCGCGCGAGCGATCCCAGCCCGATTCGACCGACACGACCGACACGACCGACACGACCGACCCGGGAGCTCGAGTCGCCCACGGTGAGCCCACCCGCGACACCTCGCGCGGCCCGTTCACCGACGGTGGCATCGCTGGTTCGGGGCGCAGCATCGGCGGGTCTGGGATCACGCTCAGCGGCGTGTTCGGAACTCCCGCCTATATCGCACCCGAGCAGTTCCTGCGCGCGCGGGTCGATGCCCGCGCTGATCAGTTCTCGTTTTGTGTGGTCGCGTGTGAGCTCCTCTATGGCCGTCGGCCGTTCGCCGGCGACAGCCTCGAGGCGCTGGGTCGGGCGGCGTTGGTGGGGGAGTTTCTCCCCTTCGACGATCGAAGGATCCCCCGCTGTGTCCGGGCCGTGTTGCGGCGGGGGCTGGCCGCCGATCCGGCCGCGCGCTTTAGCGACATGTCCGAGTTGCTCGCGGGTCTCGAGGCTGGCTTCGAGCGCCGCGGACGTCGGCGACGTCGCTTGCTGGCCGCCGTCGCCGTGTCGGTGCTCGTGCCTGGGCTCGCGCTCGGGGCAGGGCTGTGGCCCGGTAGCAGCGACGACGGGAGTGTGGCCGACCTGGTGTGTGTGTCCGCAGAGGCGCGTCTCGAGCCGGTCTGGACACGTGCACGCGCCGAGTCCGTGGCCGCGCGTATCGACGCGGGCTCTCCCCATGGAGGAGAGGCCGCCCAGATGCTGCTCGCGCGTATCGACGATCAGGTGCGCAGCTGGGGGGCAGCGTGGACCCGCAGCTGTGCACGCGTGACCGACGACGCGAGCCGCGAGCGGAGCCAGGCTTGCCTGGACGCACGCCTGCTCGAGCTCGAGGCGGTCATCGGTGCGCTGACGGATCCCGGCACCGAGCTCAGGGCGCCGCTGGCCGTGCTCGACGAGCTCTCGCCGGTGGCGAGCTGCCTCGACGCCGCGAGCCTCGACGCTGCTCGGCCGGCTCCGCTCGAAGCCGGCCTGCGCATTGAGGTCGACGCGGTCCGCAATCAGCTGCTCGGGCCCGCCACGTTGGCGGTCGCGCTCACCCGCGAGGACGCGATCTCGCTTGCTCGTCAGGGCCTCGCACGGGCGACCGAGCTCGGCTTTCGTCCCTTGCAGGCGGAGGCCGAGCTGGCCTTGGGCCGGGCCCTGTGGGCTGTGGAGCAAGAGCAAGAGCAACAAGGACAAGGGGAGGAGGCCGTGACCATGGTCGAGCGCGCGCACCTCAGCGCCGAGGCCAGCCGGCACAGTCACGTGTTGGCCGAGGCCGCGATGACCCGGGTTCAGATGGCCTACTACGCCGCGGATCTCGATGACGGGAGGGCCTGGCTGGCCCGGGCCGAGGCCGCCAACGAAGCGGCGGGCGACGATCCACGGCTGAGCGTACGTCTGGGGATGACCGCCTGCATGTTTGCGCTGATGGACGGGGACTACGACCTCGCTATCGCCCAGTGTGAGCGGGCCCAGGCGTTGGTCGATCAGGGGGCGCGGGTCGACGCTCATACACGCGCGGTCCTGATCATCAACTTTGCCATTGCCGAGGGGGCCGCGGGATTGAGCGCGCGAGCCGAGCGGCGCTTTGAAGCCGCGGCTGTCGTGGCCGCCGCCGAGCTCGACGTCGAGCGGCGCGATGAAATGCTGGCCAAGATCACGCTCCATTCGGGGCACCTCGCCTTCGACCGTGGCGATCTGCTGCTGGCGCTGACGCGCTACCGGTCCGCGCTCGAGCTGTTCGAGCAATCTGGGACTCCCTACGGGAATTCGACGGCGATGGTCAGCATCGCTGCGACCTTGCGCGAGCTCGGTCGCCTCGATGACGCGCAGTCGGCCTACACCGAGGTCCTGACCCTGGGGACGGCGACCGACGACTATTGGGCGGTCCACCAAGCCCGCAGTGAGCTGGCCTGGATCGAGCTCGAGCGCGGCCGGTCGCAGGCCGCCTACGAGGCGTGGTCGGAGCAGCTGCCGTCGGCGCGGGAGCAGCTCGGCGCTGCCCACCCATGGCTGCTCGCGCTCGAGAACAACATCGGTGAGGCGCAGGCCTTCACGGGTGAAGTCGACGAGGGCCTGGCCAAGATGGACCTGGTCGTCGCCGAGGTCGAGCGCAAGTACGGGCCGGAGCACGCGGAGCTGGCCATGTTCTTGGGGGCGCGGGCCTATGTGGAGTCTCGGGTCGGGCGTTGGCAGATCTGCGTCGACGACTACGACCGGGTCCTCGCTATCGAGGTCGAGCGGGTCGGGGCCGAGTCACCGCAGATCGCCGGCCTCCAGGTCGAGCGAGGCGGATGTCGGCTCGAGCTGGGAGAGGACCCGGCGGAGTTGCTCCCCGAGCTCGAGGCGGCGGTCGAGGTGCTCGCCCGCGGGTCCAAGCACAGCGCCGAGGCGGCCGGGCGGATCGTGCTCGGTCGCGCCTACCTCCTGGTCGGGGACCCTCGGGCCTGGTCCGAGCTCGACGGCGCGCGGACCTTGCTGCTCGCCGAGCAGGGCGACAAGACGCGCGAGCTGAGGGTCGTCGCAGCGCTGTCGCCCCGGGCGAAGCGGCTGCGCGACGCTCAGCTTTGACGCAGGGGTCGGCGTGGGCGCAAGGGGGTGCCCTCGGCGTCGAGTGCGAGGCCCGCGGCACTGCTGCGCCGCTCGAACTCGATCTTGAGGCGCTCGCGCGCGCGGTGCAGCCGGGTCCTCGCCGTGGTCCGCTCGACCCCCAGGACCTCGGCGAGCTGACCGGCGTCGAGCTCCTCCCAGTAGTGCAGCTCGAGCAGGAGCTGCTGTTCGACGGGGACCGAGCGCAGGGCCTCGAGCAGCAGGGCGTGACGTTGGTCGCGGGCGAGGGCCGAGCTCGGGGACGCGCCGAGGTCCGCGACCGAGCTGTGGTCGAAGTCGAGGCGCTCACGCTGGGTCCGACGGCGCCGAAAAAACGCGTAGAGCTCGTTGCGGGCGATCGCAAACATGTAGGTGCGAAAGCTCGACTGGTTGCGGAAGCTGTCGCGGCTGCGCACACACGCGAGGAAGGTCCGCTGGACCAGCTCGGTCACGTCGTCGCCGTCGAGCTTGTTCTCGAAGAACTGACACAAGCTCGAGAAGTGGCGCTTGAACAGCAGGTTGCCGGCCTCCCGGTCGTCCGCGCGCCAACGCTCCAGGAGCTCGAGGTCGGTCGGCATGAGTTCATCCTACCGCGTCACGAGTCCGCTGAGATCGGGAGCAAGGCGGCGACATCGTCGGTCGCCGCTCCCGCCGAGGCGGACAGGTCCCTGAGTCGGGTGACTGGCGGACAGGTCCCTGAGTCGGGTGACTGGGCAGGTCTCCGGCCCGTGTCCCTGGGTCCCTGGGCTACTGCGCCTTCACGTAGGTGTCGAACCAGTCCACGAAGCGGTTCATGAAATCCAGACCGTGCACGTTCTCGCCCAGGCCGTGGCCCTCGCGGGGGTACATGACCAGCTGCGTGGGTGTGCCGAGGTGGAGGAGACCCCGGTAGAGCTCGAGCGACTGGCCCACGGGCACGCGGGTGTCGGCGGCCCCATGCACGATCAAGGTCGCGGTCTTCGAGCCCTTCATGTGGGCCAGGGGAGAGCGCTCCCAGGGCAGGTCCATGTCGTCCCAGGGCCACATGTTCCAGTGCACGAGGGAGTTCTCGTGCTCGATCTCGGTGGTCCCGGTGAACGAGACCCAGTTGGTGATCGCGGCGGCGACCATGGCCGCCCGGAAGCGGTCGCTGTGCATGGTGGCCGCGAGGCCAGAGAAGTAGCCGCCGTAGCTCCAGCCGCCCATGCCCACGCGCTCGGGGTCGACCCAGCCGCGGGCGGCGAGCGAGTCGATGCCGGCGAGCACGTCGTTGAATTCCTCGCCGCCCAGGTCGTTGTGGTCGGCCTTGGCGAAGGCCGGGCCCCGGCCGGCGCTGCCCCGGTAGTTGGGCATGAACACGACGTAGCCCCGGGTCGCAAACAGCTGCGCGGGGGAGTTCATACCGGTGGTCCAAGCGTGCAAGGAGGTGCCCTCGGGGCCGCCGTGGGGGAGGACGGCGAGCGGGTAGGCGGTGCCCTCGACGAAGCCGACGGGCTTGATGACCACACCCTGGAGCTCGAGCCCGTCGCTGGCCTTCCAGTCGACCACGAGCTGCTCGCCCAGTTTGCGCTCGCGCAGGTGGGGGTTGGAGAGGGTCCGGCGCTGGAGCTTGCGCCCGCCGAGCTTGCCCACGTAGACCTCGCGGGGGTGGGTGGGGGCGCTGGCCGAGCAGGCCAGGGCGCCGCGGGGAGCGATGCTGAGATCGCGGCACAGGGCCCCGGCGTCGTTGACCGTGCTCAGGGCCTGGACCGGCCCGCCGCCGCGGGGGACCTTGTTGAGGGTGGTGGCGGTGCCCTGGGTGGCCAAGAACACGATGCTGCGGTCGTCGGTCCAGCTCAGCCGGGTCGCCGTGGCCTCGAAGCCGGCGGTCAGGGCTTTGGCTTCACCCCCGGCCGAGGGGACCAGGTAGAGGGTCCCGGCGGTCGAGTCGTGGATGTCGGTGGCGCCCAGAAACGCGATGCTCTGGCCATCGGGGGACCAGGCCATGTCGCCGAGCTTGCCGGCGGTCTCGGTCAGGGGAGTCAGGGCTCCGCCGCTGGCGGGCACGGTGTAGAGGGCCGCGTACATCATGGCGTGGTCGATGCTCGCGCGCTGGCTGGCCCGCACGGCCAGGCGCTCGCCCTTGGGGCCCCAGCGAAAGTCGAGCACGTGCTCACCGCTGGTGACGACCTCGGTCGACTCGCGGGTCTCGAGGTCGAGGACGAAGAGGCGGGCCTTGGTGCCGCCGGCCTCGTCGACCACCCAGTCCCGGCCGGCCTCGGTCTCGCTCTCCTCGGTCTCGGTGGGGCGGGTGGTCGAGTAGGCGATGCGGGTGCCGTCGGGAGACCAGGCGAAGTGGCCCACGGAGGTCTCGGCTTTCATGAGCGGCTCGGCCTCGCCGCCCGCGCTCGCCATGGCGTAGAGCTGGACGTGGCCGTCGTCGCCCGGGCGCGAGGACAAAAATGCGATCTGCTTGCCGTCGGGGGACCAGCGCGGCGACCAGGAGCTGCGGGCCTCAGGGCTGAATCGTGTCGGCTCGTGTCGGCCGTCGGCGTCGACCATCCAGATCTGGTTGCGGCCCCGGCCGGGATCGTCGAGCGGCCTGGGCACACGCAGCACATAGGCCACACGCGCGCCGTCGGGGGAAATCTCGACGTCGTTGACGGCGGCCGTGGCGACGATGTCGGCCGGGGTCAGGACCTCGCTGCGGTCGACCGCGTCGGCGCTGGCGACCCAGGAGAGGGTCGTGGCTTCGGGCTTGGTGTGGGCACAGGCGCTGAGACCGAGGCCAAACAGGGAGAGCCCGAGGGGGAGAGCCAGCTTGGACATACGGCCGAGCATACTCAGGCCGGCGCGAGGCTGCCATCTCGCGAGTATTGAAGACGGGCGCCCGACCCCCGCGCTGTTACGGGGCTCGGGCGTTCAAAGGGAGATCTGGAGGTGAATCGAGAGCGCGGTGTTCAGGGGGTGCCGGCGTGCTCGGCAGCGAGTGCACCGACGACCTCGCAGGTGTTGGTCCCGAGCAGGTAGACACGCTCGCCGCTGGTCCGCTCGTTCGGGACCGCGGTCATGCTCGTGTAGTGGAAGGACTCGAGCTTGAACGGCCCGTCACGTTTGGTGGCGCTCACGAAGATCGGCGAGCTGTGCTTGCCGATGTCGTAGGCGCTCTGCGCCACGTCCATGAGCGCAAAACACTGGGGGTCGGCGATGGGCACAACCAAGGTCCCGAATTCGGGGACTTCGACCTCGAAGGGCTCGAGCTCGACCGGGGCCAGGACCTCGATGGTGTGGGTGCCCGATTCCAGCTCGACGGTCCGGACCTGGCGCTCGGACAGCTCGATGCGCTCGCCCCCGTCGATCACGATCACGCTGGCCTCGCCGGGGGCCATGAACACGAGTTTGCCCTCGGGGGCGAGGTTGGAGAAGTAGAAGTAGGCGCCGGCCAGGGCCAGGCAAAACAGGGCCATGAGCACGGCGAAGATGATCTTGACGATGGCTTTGGCGTTCATCGGGCGACCTCCAGCTCGCGCCCGAGCAGGGCATAAATGCGCTCGCTCAGAGCGCGCTGCTTGGGCATGATCACGATCGCGTAGAGGATCAGACCGATACCGCTGAACATGATCAGGAGCATCAATAGCAGCATCTTGAGGTCGCGGACCATGGGGATGATGCTGACGGTGCGCTTGTTGATGTTGATGGCGGCCGCGACCCAGGCTGAACTCGAGGCGATCAGGGCGGGCCCGATGGAGCCGAAGTCGAGGTCTGGGCAGCCCTGGGCGAGGATCTCGCGTAGCTGGGCCTGGTCGATGTCTTGGGTGAGCTTGAGGTTGCCGGGCATGGTGACTCGTTTCACCGGGTCATCGCGGCCCGGCCCTGGGTAGTGCAGAAAAAGAGAGGGTGGCGGCGACATTTTTTACTCTCACTCGCTCGCTCGCGCAGCGCGCAGCTCCTGGACGAGATCGAGCACCCGGGGCTCGAGGGCGAAGCGCTGGGCGAAGTCGTCGAGCAGGGCGGCCTCGGCCTCGGACCCGGCGGCGCTGGCCTCGAGGCTGAACATCCAGGTCGTGAGCACGCTCCGGGCCATGGCCGAGCCGAGCTCGAACTCGAGCATGCCCCTCAGGAGATCGATCGTGGCCTCGAAGTCGTCCTCGTGCAGGGCCAGGTGCGCGCGCATGAAGGTGCGGCGCGAGAGCTGGAACTCGTGGGGGGTGACCCGGGCGTCGAGGCGCTCGGCGGAGTCGAGCCAGCGCTCGGCCTGGCGGGGGTTTTTGTCGCCGAACAGGTACTGCCACGCGAGGTCCTCCGAGGCCTCACACAGGACCCTGTGGTGCATGGCCTGCTGGGCGAAGGCGACGGCCTCGTGCAGGGAAGAGAGGGCGTCGTCGCTGCGCTCGGTGAGCGAGAGGGTCCGACCTTGGGCGAGCCAGGCCTCGGCCAAGAGCGGGGCGTCGCCGGCCTCCTCACCCAGGGCGATGGCGCCGTCACACAGGGCGATGGCCTCGGCGAGGCGACCGTTGGTGCGCGCGGTGGTGGCCTGGGCGAGCTTCTTGCGGGCGGCTTGGACCAGGGCCACCGCCTCGTCTTGGGGCGTGGTCAGGGACTCGACCATGTGGGTGCTGCAGCGGGTCAGCTGGTCTCTCATGGGTTCGAGCGCGTCTTGAAAGGTGCCCTCTGAGGGGGGATCTACGATCAGGGCCTCGACGCGGGTCAGGGCGTCGTCGAGACAGGCCCGGCGCAGGTTGTTGGAGGCGGTGGCCTGGAGTTTGGGATCGGCACAGGTCTCTCCGACCAGCGATCGCCAGGTGTCGCCGTAGCGGCGGACGCCGTCGATGACCAGGGTGCCCCGGACCCGACCCAGGCCCGCCCAGTTCTCGGCCAACCTCGGCTTGGTGTTTTTTGGCGGGGTTTTGGGCCAGGTGTCGACCTGGAACTCGCGCAGGGTGGTCCTGCGCTCGTCGGTCCAGACTTCTTTCCAGCGGGCGCTGAGGATCGTGCAGGGGGACTCGTCGCCCCCGCCATCCACGTCGTCCCCGCCATCCACGTCGTCCCCGCCGGTCCCGGACTTCGCCTCATTGGAGAGGCCTGCGGCCGAGCTCGAGGTCAGGCCCGCCGCCTCAGACTGTTCTTCGTTCGCGCCGCGCCCCAGCCCTCCGCTCCAGGCGGCCGCGCCCAGGCCGAGGACCGCGACGGAGCCGAGGCCCGCGGCCCACCACAGGCCCGGGCGACGCTGGGGCGAGGCGAGCGCGTCGAGCAGCTCGCGCATGGACGGGAAGCGATCTTGGGGTTTGGTCGCCAGGCCCCGGCGCAGGGCCTTGTGGACCCGGCTGGAGATCGCTCGGCGGGGCGTGGACGGGCGCCCCGCGAGCAGGGCCGCGCTCAGCTGGGCGTAGGTCTGGGCCTCGAACGGCCGGTGTCCGGCGAGCGCCTCGAACAGGGCCACGCAGAAGCTGAACTGGTCCGAGCGCGGGTCGGCCGACTGGGCGTGGAGCTGCTCGGGGGCCATGTAGGCGGGCGTCCCCACGACGGCCCCGGTCTGGGTGAGGGCCAGGTGGGTGAGGCCCGCGGGTGAGGGCTTGCCCGGGCCGAGCTCGGGGCCGCCCTCGCTGACCAGCCCGAAGTCGGTCACGTGCACGTCGCCGCGCTCGTCGAGCATGGCGTTGGCGGGCTTGAAGTCCCGGTGTACGAGCCCGGCTTGGTGGGCCGCGAGCAGCCCCTCCCCGGCCTGGATGAAGCGCGCCAAGATCTCGCTGGGGTCGCGGGGCCGCGCGGCCAGCCAGTCCTCGAGGGTGCCCCCGTCGATGAACTCCATGGCCACGAACAGGGACCCGTCGACGTCTCCGACCTCGTAGACCCCGACGACCGCCGGGTGGTCGACCTTGGCGAGGGCCCGGGCCTCACGGGCGAGCCGGCCGTGGGCGTCGGATCCGAGCAGCTCGGGGTGGATGAGCTTGAGGGCCACCGGGCGCTCGAGGCGATCGTCGTAGCCCCGGTAGACGATACCCATGGCCCCGCGGCCGGCGACACCCTCGATCCTGAACCGGCCGATCTGGGCGGGGTGGTCGGTAGCGAGCGTGGACCCTGTGGGTGTCGCTGTGCCCTGCGCTGCGGTGGCCACCAACAGACGGCAGTCTTCGCAGCCACCGATGTGTTCGATCACCGGGTCGAGGGCGCCCGGGTCGAGCTCGCCGCGCGCGAAGCGAAGCGCCGTGGCGTCGTCGAGGCAGAGCACCGGAGCTGGAGCTAGCCCAGCTCGGAGCCCATGGCAATCGAAGCGGCGACCGAGACGGCAGCGAAAGCGGCAGTGGCTATACTGGCGCCGAGATGAGCGACCAGGGACAGGACCGAGAGGGGTCGACCTACGCGGGCTTTTGGCGGGCCGTCGAGTCGGGTCTGGCCGTCGAGTCGGGTCTGGCCGTCGAGTCGGGTCTGGCCGTCGAGTCGGGTCTGGCCGCGCCGGGAGCCGCCGCCCGGGCCCAGATCGAGGCCAAGCTCGCCTCTATGTTCGCCGAGGGCCGGGCGACCTACCCCAAGCTGGGGCTGAGCGCCGGGGACTACTTCGCCTATCTCGGAGAGCGGGTCACAGGGCCCGCGATCGACATCCTCGACATCCTCGAGCGCATCGACCCGGCGGAGCTCTATCTCGTGCGGGCCTGCGCCGAGCCCGAGCCCCAGGGCCGTATCGCCCAGCGCAGCTTCGAGGCCGCCTACTTCGGCGAGCTCCGGGTCGGGGCCTCGCGCCTGCGCTGCACGCCCGACGAACTCGACGAGCTCACCCAGCGGGTGCGCCTGGCCGTGTTCAAGCTCGACCCCAACGGCCGGATCGCGCTCTTGGACAAGACCGCCCGGGGCGAGCTCCGGGCCCTGCTCCGGCTCATGGCCCTGCGCGCGGGCCTCGATCTGCGTCGGGGTCGAGGGCGAGTTCAGGCTGGTCCCGTGGCCGGGCTCGAGTTCGAGCTCGGAGCCGCCGGCGACTGCCCCGACTGGATGCTGATCAAGGACGAACACCGGGAGAAGTTCCGGGTCTCCCTGGCTGCGGCGATCGAAGCCCTCGAGCCCAAGCTCCGGGCTCTGCTGCGCCTGCACGAGGTCGACGGGGTGAGCGTGGCGAATCTCGCCCGCATGTATCAGGTCGACCGCTCGACGGTCACCCGCAAGCTGGCCCGGGCCCGGGCGGCGATCTTCGCCGAGACCCGGCGCGAGCTCGGGGAGCGATACGGCGTCCCCCGCCACCACTTCGAGAGCTTCATCGACGTGATCCGAAGTAATTTTGCGGCCAGCGTTCACCGAGCGCTGGGCGAGTAGAGACCGCTACCGCTCGCGCTGCTTGTGGAAGGTGGGATGGACGAGGGTGCCAGACCAGGGCGAAACGCAGGGTCGGCAGTTTGATCGGGGCCGGTCGACAGACCAGTCGAAGGGCATCGAGCGCGCCTTGAGCGACCGGGAGCGGCACGTTCATCAGGAAGTCCGACTGTGAAACGAGCAACAGTCCGGCGAGAAACATGGGCACCTCGACGAGGGTGGTCCGCTCGAGCCCGGCCTCTCGCAGGCGCTGGGCGACCAAGTTGGCGCGCTCGTTGCCTGTTCGCACCACGACGTGTCCATGGCTCAGCCACGCTCTCTTGGTCAGCCTGCGCGTCTGCAGAGCTGGATGGGGAGGGGAGGATCGTCGCCCTGCACTATGGCGCACACGCCGACGACCAATGGTCGGTGGACCAGGTCCTCGAGCGAGCCGGGCACCGGTAGGTCGACATCAACCAAAGTCGACGGGCCGCTCGTTCGAGCGGCCCGTGTGAGCTTGGATTGTGAGAGGAGAGAGCTCTCAGCCCAACAGGCCGGCCAGCGGCTCCTCTGGAACCAGCGGGAAGATCTGGGCGAACGGCCCGTCGGCGATCCCGGTCAACTTACGCAGGGCGTAGTGGATGTGCTCGGGCTGGACGTGGATGCCGTTGTCGGAGACCGCGAGCGAACTCGGGTTGATGTTCAGCGGCTGGTGTTTGGCCGTGCTCGCGCCGACCACTCGGTTGCCGCTGATGCCCGCGCCCATGAGCATCATGCTCGACACGGACCAGTGGTCCTTGCCGTTGTTGTCGTTGTAGGTCGGCGTGCGCCCGAAGTCCGAGCCGACCACGACCACGACCCGGTCGGCGATGCCCTGAATCTCGGCCTCGTCCCAGATCAGATCGATGCCTTCGAGCAGGGTCTGGAGCCGGGCCTGGTGCTGGTTGTCGTGGTCGCCGTGGGTGTCGAAGCCACCCATGTTGATGTTGACCGAGGCGCAGATCCCCGCCCGGTAGGCGGCCAGCGCGATCTGGGCTTGGCGGTGGACGCTGTTGTCCCCGAACTCGTCGGGCAGGTACTCCTGGAGCAGCTTGAGCTCGTTGGCGCCGCCGTTGGCGGTGAACATGGCGCTCATGGCCGCGTGCTCGACCGGGAGCTTGGCGTCTTGGAGTTGCTGGGCCTGGCGGGCGGCCTGGGTCGCCGCGATCAGCTCGGCCGCCTTGTTGGAGTGGAAGTTCGAGTCCGGGTTGTCCGGGTCGGCCCGTTCCGGGTAGGCGATCCGGCTCAGGGCGTTGATGTTGCCGCTGCGGGTCCGGGCCACGAGCCCGGCGGTGAAGTCGTAGCCACCGAAGCTCAGGTACGACATGGGCAGCTCGGGCCCGTTCTGCGCCGCGATCAGAGCCGCGAGGCTGGGGAAACCCTCGACCAGGCGACCGCTCCACGCGTGGCGCGAGCCGCTGTCGTGGCCGTTGGTCTGCATGTCGATGCCGTTGACGACCAGCAGCTTTTGGTAGTGCTTCTGAAAGAAGGTGTCGTTGTAGCCGATCGGTGCGTACTGGATGTTCCCCGCGCTGAGGATGTCACCGCTGAAGTACATGTTGACCGGATCCATCTCCTCCTCGTTGGCGCGACCTTTGGGGTCGCACAGCAAGGTCGGATCCCAGCCGCCGGCGGCGTTGACGAAGATCCAAAACGGTCCCTCGTAGGCGTGCGGGCGCTGGTCGGGGCCCCCGTACTCGGGCAGTCCAGCCATGGAGCTGCTGGGGATGATGGCGATGCCAGCGAGGCTGGCGAGTTTGAAGAAGTCTCGACGATTCATCATGGCTTCGTCCTCACTCGTGCAGGAAGCGGTAGTCGGAGAGCATGTAGGTCATGACGGCCATCCACGCTCGGATTGTGTAGTTGGGATCTTGGGTGATGCGCTCGGCGTCCGAGAGCGGCTGGTCGGACCAAAAATCGACCGTCGCCTGGCAGTCACCGGGCAAGTTGGGCGTGTACTCACCCAGGCCCATGCCGCGCTTGCCGTCGCGCCAGACCTCGAGGAAGAGGGCGTAACTCTGGTCGACCTCGGGGGCGTCGAGCTCGATGCGCTCGCCCAGCAGCTGCCAGTGCAGGTACTGGATGTTGGCCCGGATGGCCTCCGAAGACGCGGGGATCTCGAAGCCGTTCTCGTCCTCCGGCTCGAAGCCGGGCTCGACGTAGGGCAGGAGGTTGCGGGAGGCGGCGGGTTTGGTGAAGTCCCGGGCCGTGTTCCAGCAGGCGACCTCGTTGGCCATCCGCGACGAGACGCTGGTCATGATCCCGTTGGGCACGGTCATGCGTTCGATGATCGTGTCCGAGTCGATGCCACCGAAGAAGATCCGGTACTCGTCGAAGCCCAGCAGGTAGTTGCTGTTGTTCAAGGAGCGCTGCCAGGGGTAGCCCGTGACCGCCTGGATCTTGCGGTCGAGCATCTCGGGGGTCAGCCAGCGGGCGGTGCCCAGGACGCTGAGCTCGCTGAGCCGGGCGGCGGCCTCCTCGCTGTCGGGCTCCTCTCCGCTCGCGCTCGGATCGAAGTCCTCGGCCCGGAAGTAGGGCGACTTGACCAGCTCCATGAACACCACACGAAGGTCGAAGTCCGCCTCGGTGAACAGGTCGGCGATCCGCAGCAGCTCGGTGTTCTCGGCGTCGAAGGCGACCAGCTTGCCCAGGTAGTCGTAGGCGTTGGGGTCGTTGGGCTCGCCCAGGGGCTCGCGGCCGATGAGGCCCTCGAACACGATGTTGACCTGCGAGGCGGCGAAGCGCGGGTCCTCGATGATCTGCTTGGTGAGCCACTGGGTGGCGTTGTTCTTGTCGCTGCCCGGGAGCTCGGCGTCGCCGAAGCCGGGCTGGAACATCTCCGGGTACCAGCCCTCTTCCGGGGGCCGGTAGCGACCGGCCGTGTCCCAGTTTTGGAGCGTGCCACCGATAGGATCGATGTTGGCGTGACAGACCGTGCAGGCCTCGCTCTCGCGCGTGGGGTTGAAGTCTTCGATGTTCAGCGAGGCGATGGGTCGCTCGGCGAGGGCGAGCACGTCCGTGGCCAGGAAGAACTTGAAGATCATCCGCGACCGGTGCCGGTTGCGGTTGGTGGGCGTGGTCGGGAAGCGGTTGAGGAAGATGTGCGAGGTCAGGATGCCCGCGTGGGGGATGCCCGGGAGCTTGGCCTCGCGCCACTCGTTGGTGTCGCCCGGATTTTCGAAGTCGGGGTTGACCCCATAGACCTGCGCCGACCAGGGGTTCACGACCACGTAGTCCGCGGTCAGGATCTCCGTGAAGGGGCGGTCGTTGCGGACCACGTAGGCGATGAGCTCCACGACCTCGCGGGCGATGGCCCGGTTGCTGCGCCGCCTGGCCAGGTTGCGCTCGTCGTCGTCGGCGATGTCCTCGAACCAGTAGGAGTTGGGGTAGTCGGCGCCATCGAGCAGGTCGATGGCGTCCGAGCCCGGCAGGTAGCGATCGGTGAGCAGGTGGTCGTTGTAGATCTCGACCAGGCGCGCGTAGAAGTCGTCCTCGTGCAGGAGATCCGCGAGCGCGAGGTCCAGGGCCTCGAGGCCCCCGGCTGCGACGGCGGCCTCTTCCTCGGCGGTGGGCAGGCGCCCGGCGAGGTTCAAGCTGGCCTTGCGCAGGGTCTCGACCTCGTCGAGCAAGGTCACACCTGCCAGATACTCGGCGCCGATCGGCGTGTCTTCACACTCGACCGGGTTTTGGATCCGCTCGACCAGCTCGACAAAGGCGTCGTACTCGGCGCTGCCGCGGGCGAACTGCTCGCCGCCGCCGTGCTCGACGGTCGCCGTGGGCTTGACGATCAGCCAGGGCTCGCCCTCGTACTCGAGCTTGGCCAGGCGCTCGATCGTGGCCAGGTTGGCCTCGAGGTAGCCGGTCCAGTCGGAGGACTGGAGCACGAACTGAGAGTCCTTGGCGACACCGGTGCTGCTGTGGCAGGTGATGCACTTCTGGGACATGACCGGCGCCCAGATTTCTTCTTTGAAGTACTGCTCGAGGCTGACGCACTCTTCATCTTCGGGGGCCTGGCAGCCGACCGTAGCGGTCGCACCAAAGCCGAAGATGAAGAGCAGGGCGACGCCCGCGGGGCGATAATCTCGTGCTCGATCGTAGAGGCTAGTCATGATTCGGCTCCTGAATAGGGGGGCTCGACGGGTTCAACAGGTGGGGGAGGTCGGTCTCGAAGTCTGGGGGCCGGCTCAGCCGCCGTCGGTGGTGTCGGTGTCCATGCCACCGTCGGTGGAGTCCATGCCGTCGTCGGTGGAGTCCATGCCGTCGTCGGTGGAGTCCGTGCCGTCGTCGGTGGAGTCCATGCCGTCGTCGGTGGCGTCCATGCCGTCGTCGGTGGCGTCGTCCATGCCGTCGTCGGTGGAGTCGTCTTCGGGGACACACTGGCCCTCGTTGAACGAACACATCTCACCCTCGCCACAGTCGCCACAGCTGCCGCCGCAGCCGTCGGAGGCGCACTGCTTGCCCTCGCATTGGGGCACACACACACAGTTGAGGCTGTCGTCGGGGGGCTGGGCGAAGCCCTCGTCGCAGGCACAGCCCGGGGTGCCCTCGCTCTCACAGGTGCCGTGGCCCGAGCACTCTTCGAGGTAGCAGGCGCCGGTCTTGAACGAGAAGTAGCCCAGGGCGTAGTTGAGCTCGCCGTCGCCCACGGACACACCCACGGTCACCGCCTCGGAGAGGGCCGGGGCCAGGAAGGGGAGCACGTCGAAGGAGAGGTGATCGCCCGCCGCGTTGATGGAGGCGCTGAGCTGTCCGCCCGCGCAGCCCGTGGTCAGGCTGCCACCCTCGAGGTGGACAACCTTGAAGCCGCAGTGGCCGTCACCGTTGAGGATGACCTGGGCGCCCGAGTAGTCCCAGGCCGTGAGCACGAGATCGACCCGGTGGGTGCCGTCGAGATCGAGCTCGAAGCGGAGGTTGTCGACGAAGTCGCCGGCTGGGTCGGTGGGGGTCCCGCTCAGCTGGGGCTCGACGAGGCTGAGGCTGGGCGTGCCCGTGTCGGCGAGGGCGAAGGCGCCGAGGTACTCGATGTAGGCCGTGTTGCCGGGGTGGGCGGTGGTCTGGCCGTGGGCATCCACCAAGACCGAGGAGCCCTCGGCGTCGCTGGAGACGCTGACCTTGGCCGGGAGCTCGAGGCGCAGGTCGGTCGGTTCGAGGGTGAGCACGTCTCCGCGCTGGGCGTAGTCGCCCACGCTGAGGTCACGGCCGACGCGGGACAGGACCAGCTCGGTCTCGACCCGCAGCGCGCCCGCGGGGATCTCGATCGTGAATCCGTCGCCGCTGATCGTTCCACCCATGGGTCCGAGGGTCGCGCGGGCGACCTCCGTGTCCTCTGGGGTCGCGCAGGCGTTGCCCAGGACCCAGGCGAAGCTCAGGGCCAGGACCGAGCCGAGCGCCAGTCGTGTTGTCATCAAAGACCCAGGCGAAGACGACTCCATAGATAGGCAATACACAGGCAGGCGGTGTCGCGTCAAAGCGATCTTTGCTGCCACTTTTGTCAGCATAGAAATTCAATGTGCGATCTGACTCGCGTGGCGAACAGCGCTGCTCGAAAACGAGAGCGGCCCTCCGGTGGGCTGGGCAGGCCGAAAACATGGGTCTATATGGGTGTAGGGGGTGATTTTCGAAGAATCGCGAACAATGGAGGGCTGGATCTCGGCGCGCGAAAAAGTTGGTGCGGATGGCGCGAAGGGGCGTCAGGGCAGCGGGAAAAAAATGTTCGCTCCTCTCGATAGTGAACAAAGTGTGTGTCGAATGACCCACAAAACAGCGCCCCGGTGAACGCGCTCGTGTACGGGCGGCCAGTCGGTGTGCGGACCCGCTATCCTCCCGTCGAGCCATGGCCCGCGCACTTCGAAACTACGAACCGGTCGGCCCGGCCTTCCTCGACGCCGGGGGCTCGGGCCACGCGCGGGCGAGCGTGACCCTCCCCTGCAGCGCCGAGACTGTGTTCCGCTGCCTCGAGGATGGCGATGCCTGGTGTGAGTGGATGGGCCTCACGCGGGTGACCTGGACCTCTGCGCGGCCGCTCTCGGTCGGGGCCACGCGGACCGTCGAGGCCTTCGGCGACACCTTGGAGGAGCTGTTCTTCACCTGGGAGCCCGGGCGCTGCATGGCCTTTTGCGTGGTTGCGGGGACCAACCCGCTGCTGCTCGCCCTCGCCGAGGAGTTCAAGGTCACGCCCCTGGGCGCGACGCGCTGCCGCCTCGACTACCGAGGCGCCATGCGCATGCGCCTGCCGAGCGTCATGTGGGTCCCGGCTGCCGCGCTCATGGGCTGGGTCGCGGCGCGCGGATTCAAGCGCTTGGCGAACTACCTGGTCACCCACGCCGATCGCTACGCCCGGTAGGGGGTGGCGAGATCCCTGACCCCGGGTTCGGCGACTCGGGAACAGGGCCGATCAGGGCCGATCAGGGCCCATCAGGGATCGTGCTGGTCTGTCAATGCTGATAGGCGGAATCACGTATTGTCGTCACACAAGCGTGACAGTCGTGTCTCGAGCGCGGACCCCGGAAAGAGCGAATTCGCTCGATGGAATCAGCGCCCAGCTTTGCGCTTGGCTTTGGCCTTTTTGCTGTTCTCACCACCGAAGAAGTAGGTGATCGAAAGCCCGAAGAACACGCCGCCGTGCTCACCAAATTCGACGCCCAAACCGGGGCCGTCGGAGGTGCCGA